>OOGG01000034.1_pt1 | contig 9290 bp, 14 predicted proteins | sample 1670291 | NCBI WGS metagenome assembly OOGG01 (sample SAMEA98140168, study PRJEB22522) | marine metagenome | biome: marine biome; feature: marine water body; material: sea ice | place: Arctic Ocean | collected 11-Sep-2015 | depth 0.5 m | reverse complement strand
GGTCGTGTGAGTAGCTCATCCCTCCCTCACCTGAACCAAGATAGCGCCCATTTCGTAAAAAGTTTCCACTGTGGCATCTACTGCCCACGCGTTGACGAAAACTTCCATTGTCTTTTCTAGCTCTGGAAACATTGCTGTGATTTTCATTTTTATCCTTTTGTTGAATGTAAGTCCAACTATACCCCCCAACCCATAACGTGTCAAGTATCTTTTTATAACGATTCTGTTACAGATCCCCGGCAACGCAAAACCCCCTGATCCAAAAAGGATCAAGGGGCTCTGGAGTCTCCCATTGAGGGTGGAGAATTCTAGTAAATCTTTAGGTGTCCGGATAGTAGGTCGGCGGCTGTATCTGGAACTACAAACTCAGACATTAGATAACCGGCTTCTATGATCAGCTCGTATGAGGGAAGTCCCAGCCCCAGGGCTAGTGACTCTATGCAGATACTTGAAGCTTCTTTCTTGCCGTTCTCAACATCGGAAAGATGCCCCATAGAAACATAGGATCTGGCAGACAACTCCCTAAGGGTCATAGCCTGGCTCGACCTGGATCTGCGAATAGCGGTTCCCAGCGCTTCGTTGAATTTCATAGCTTGAGCCTATCAGCTTCCTGGTCGGTTAGCAACTTGCCCTGGCGTTGACTCTCACATACTGATATCAACTTGCCCTGGGCTTGCCCGTTGAACAACGAAGCCCCCCACGATCAAGTGGAGGGCCTCGGTTACCGAAACACCATGCCGTCGGAAAGGATAAGAAACTTAGGCATGCCGTTTCGGATTCTAGTGTCGGCTACTACATTCTAGCCAAGGTTTTCATGCTTGCCGTTACCGCTTTAGCAATAGCGTTAGGTATCTCGCCGTCAGGGATTCCTGTAATGAGCTCGCCCCAGCCAGCCGTTGAGATTAAATCCCTCGCCCTACCGCTGTAAGTGCCTGTCGGTGTAACTATCAAGGCGGTCACGCCACTTGCCTTACATTCTCTCAGGGCTCGGATTGCAAGGTCGTATTGGTCTGGTCGGTATTGTCCGTCAGACACTATGACCAGCATACGAACTCCGTCAATTTCAGTGAGTCCCAAAGCTCCGTCAAGTGAATCCCACGCCTTGCCAAATTCCTCGGTTGAGTCATGGGCTGTGTAAACATTCACAGAATCTAAACGCTCGCCCACTCGTAGAGTCGGGAACACGCTTTGACCAAAGTAAACCATAGCTGTCTTGGCTTGGATTCTACGACCAGCTTCCGAAAGAATCCACGCTGTCTGCCCCATAGCTTGCATAGCGTTCATCATAGAGCCACTAACATCTACCATGATTCCCAGCTTTAGGGTTGGGTCGTCAGTATGCTTGCGAGCTTTTTTACGCCATGCAGGATTAGTCCCCATTACGCCTCTAGCCTCAAGTGCCTTATTCTGGATTGCCTTGCGAACACTTAGGCGACCAGTTGGTTCGTTGCTGTAGAACTCTGTCGTGCTACGCTCACGATACTTAGCCTTGTCCAAGGCTTGCCCTAGAGATACCGCCATAATTCTTTCCTCTGGCGTTGGCTTGCGAGACTCTGTGATTTTAGAGTTAGTGAACCCACCAACTCGATCATGGTTCTTGTCGAACACCTGTCTGGCTGTAGCCTTACGCTCGGCACGATTCTGCGCTGTCTCTCGGCGCTGTTCTGCCTCTGACCTTTGTTCCTCGACTTCACGCATACGCTCTGCCAAGGCTTCCATAACTTCTTGGGATTCCGCAATCAGTTCAGCCAAGGCTTCCCCAAGTTCGGAAAGTTCACCAGCGCCACCAGCTTCACCCTCACCAGATTCACCAGCTTCGCCACCCTCGTTACTCTGGTCGCCCTCACCCTCAGGGTCAGCTTCACGAAGTAGTTCTACCCACCTAGTTGAGAGCTCGATACCCTTATTCATTTGGTTGGGAGAGATACCTTGAAAGTCGAAAACAACCTTGGAGAGATTGTCGAACAATTCCTTGCCCAGAACTTCCTCAATAGTTTCGACCACGCCAGCTATGTCATGCTTGGAGATAATGCCCACTCTGATTCGACCAACTGTGAGAGCTAGGGTTTGGGCTGTAGCCCAGACTTCACTCATGCCACGAACACTTGCCTCAGTCACGCCCTCAAGAACAAAGTTCAAACTCGATAGCTTTAGAAACTTAGCCATGTCAGGATTCTCTAGGACTCCCCTAGTCTCAATTCTGGCTTCCTCTAACAACATAAAAGCTCTGGCTACGGCAGGGTCTTGCTTCTGTAGCTTCCCCATGTCCCAGTTAGCTGAGTGCTTGGCGTGGCAAGCTTCATGGAAAAGGATTCCAATAGCTTCGGGGTTGTCAAGTTGGTTCCCTGTCTCTAGCAGACTACCCACGAACTCAGGAGTAGCGCCTCGGAAAACTTTACCTACATTCACTTCGATCTCGGCTGAGTCAGCGTAAAAAGCAGCTACCGCTTTTCCACTCGCTGTATCTTCGCCACCATAAACTATTAGGTCAGTGCGATCTGACCAGTCACGAACTAGCTTGCCCATTTCAGCGCAACGCTTTAGCCACTCTTGAGGTGTCTCACTAGTGCGCTCTGCAACTCTTTTGTAAGGCTTGTAATGTCCCATGTGCTTATCCTTTTCTATCCTTGTATGAAAACTGTATCAGGGTTTGGGGGAAAGCGCAACACTCTCCCCCTCACCGCTAGATTCGTGAAGTCAGGAATGTCTGACCATAGACTCGACTGAAAACATCAGCGACCAATGGTCTATCCATTTCAGGGGAACACGCAATCAGATTCTCGACTGCCCACTGAGTTCCGAACAACTCTGAGTTTGCCTTGAAAGCTAGTAGCTCACGCATTTGAGGCGACCAGCTAGTTTCACCAGATTCCATTTTCTTGGATAGGTTCTTCGAGGCAACTACGATAGTCTCTGGAACTTCGAGCTTGTTCTTAGCCAAGTCCCAGTCTGTAGTCAGTTCTGTCTGGATAGTGAATCGGGAGAGTAGCGCCTCACTCAGGCGAACACCTACCGCATTTGGGTTGGTTGCCGAAACAACATAGAAACCCTCTTTTGCTTTGATCGTGCCACGCTGTGGATTGGCTGTAATGGTCAGTTCTTTTCTTCCGTCAATCAGGCTGTAAACAACCGAAAGAACCTTAGGGTCAATCAAACCAATTTCGTCAATTAGCAGAACCTTGCCCTCTAGGGCAGACTTTACTAGAGCTCCGTCTACCCAGTCGAAACTGCCACTAGGACTCTGAACATAAGAGCCCACTAGGTCAGAAACTTCGGTGTCGCCAGAACCAAGAACTGTATAAAGTTCGTCTGGGAAAGCAGCTTCTACTAACGCTGTCTTACCAGTTCCAGGATTTCCATAGAGCATGACATACTGATCAGCTTCTCTGGCTTTTCTTAGAACTTCAACATCAGTATGGTCGCCCCACTTGCGAGCGTAATACTTCTCGCCATTAGGTCTATTGTATTCTCTTTCGCTCATGGGTAGCTCTGCCTTTGGCTCTGAATCATCTAAGTCAATAGTCACCCAAGAGTTAGGTGTCTCTTTAGAGTCTACCTCAGGCGTGGCAGGTCTTGCAGGCACTGTCCCACTAGCGTGCACTGCAATCTTTGGCGCTCTGGTCTTGGTCTTGGCTACTGCCGAAGCAGGTAGCTTTGAATCCAAGAATGGAGTTTTGATCTCATGGTCGAAAGATGTCGAGCAAAGCTCTACCAACATTTTCATAAGGTCAGTTCCGAAAGCTTCGTCAACATTCACCTTGAGTATTGACCTTTTGATCTGCCTAGTTACTACTGCCTTAGTTTCTGGCTCTGTTATTGTAATTGTCATTTCTCTTATCCTTTTCAATAGTCTTAGATTGGGCGCTTGCGAGCGTTCATTAGTCGGCGAATAACTGCCTGAGGCATTTTGTTATCTGACATTATGTCTGTCATGTCTTTATCTGTAATCTCGATTGGAACTATCGTTGGAGTCTCGTCGAGCAATTTATAGCTCACGCTGTTCCACTTTATTAGTTCTTCGTTCCAGTCGTTATCCTCGGAGATTAGATAATCCAATGCGCCCAGTATCATCAGATTGGCGTGAGCTAATCCCTTTTCAGATACTTCTGTAAGGTTCTCAGTGTCAGTCAGTTCAACAGACTTAGAACCACTTGACCAGCGATTGCGATTTAGTGGAGCACCATAGTGGTCTAGCTCGATAACTTCGTCTTGGGAATCTAGTGACTGAATTGAGTCAGCCCCAAGTTCAAGTGGGAGCTTGTGCCCATAGTCCCAGCCATTTCGTGAATAGCTTGGAGAGAAGTGGCGCTTGTAGATTGTAGTTTGACCAGACTTTTTACCATACTCGTTGGGTAGGTTTGGAATGATCACCAGTTGATTAAAGTGGTCGCCTGAGCCATACTCTGCTCGCTTTGCTTCTATAAATAATGCTTTTCCTACTGCCTGTGCCTTGATTCCTGCTACTGCCATGTTCCTTGTCCTTTCGTTTGCGTATGTCCATTGTAGCACTGTAACGGACAAAAAAGCAAGCGTGTCAAGCACGACTTTATAACGAAAAGGTAACGAAGGTAGAAGATAAACTTTTATCTAAAAAAGTCTAAGTTAAGTCAATGATCCCTGGAGGATCTGGAATGCCTAGGCTTTTGGGGGAGAGATCCAGGAGGAGCCAACCTCGGGTATGCCCACTGCTTCAATGGATCTACGTTCAGAGGATTCCGCGAACCACTTAGTAATAGTTGTAGACATCTGCTTAGGCGTCATCTCCTCTGAAGTGAAGATCGCCTGGTAACCATAGTCCCGCATCAACTGAACCTGGTCATCTTCCATCACAACATAGATCTTGTGCGAAGCATCCCAGCCAATTGCTTTTGCTGTTAATAGGTATTTACGTAAAGCTACGCGTTCCTCGGTAGTGATCGTCATTGATGGCCTTTAGTTAGTCAAGATCTCTTCGATGGCACGGCCGCCAATAACTGGGTCCGCGCAATCAGCACATACTGTCCAGACGTAGTCGTCATCCAGTACTACAGCAAAACCTACGAATTCGTCGCCGGTACCTGTGTTACCTAGGAGCTCGTCGCAGACTGAGCACTCAATGTCATCCAGGTGCTGTGGGATGAGCAGGCCAGACTGGAGCGCTAGGTCGATATCTTCTTCAGACTCTATTACGTGCAGTTCTATATGTTGCATAAGATTTAGCATACCCGGTGCCCCGGGGGATGATTTGAAAGTTTGGCGGCTAGTCCGCGGGGAGCTCTTCAGCTTCGTGGACGCCCATGTACTCGCCATCAAGGTCATAGTCATGAAGACCCTTAAGCAGGGTCTCGGAGATATTACTGATGAGCTGGTAGGCCTTCTCGATGGCCGCATCTTCATTGATGTCATCAACAGTGATGGTGTGCGTCATACGCTCGTAGATGGAAACTTTGAATTCTGGCATTTGATGCCCTTCTATATTAGTGTTATAAAAGTATACCAGGCCTGGCCTGTTTAAGCAAGTGGTGATATGTGGGGTCATCCGCCAGCGCAATGGCCAGCTCATGACGGTTAATCAAATAACTTGTCCCATCAACGTAAGTCTTCTCCAGCTGGTACCGGTCGATTAGTTTGTACCCAGATGACAATCCGATACCCAGGCCGTTTGCTAGCTCGGTCAATGACATCAGCGCAGGCGTCCCAGCTCTTAGTGAACTCTCTCTTCCGTTAGGATCCGCCTTCTCTAGATCTTCCCTCGTGCAGAACGTACCGAAAGGCGTGCCGCTTCGAAGAGACGGTTGTCCTTTACTCACTACAAGCCGCCCCGTTCTCATCCAGTAGATGATTGTACCGTAGGACACTTGAGCTACCTGAGCTGCTTGCTTCAACGTTAAGAGATCTGACATGCTGTAATTCTAAGGCACGCCGGCCCGTTGCGCAAGTCGGCGCTCGCTGCTTGGTGGTTAGTCTACGTACTCCGTTGCATATCCCGAGCCTCCGCACAGGTCGCAACCATCAACACCATACTCGCCGTCTTCATCTTCGCGGGATGAGTCGAAGCACATGCATTCAGAGTCAATGGAGATGACTACGGTCTCGTCAGGCCCGTCAATCCATGGGACCTCACAGACGTAGTAACTTATTCGGTTAACGTAGGCCGTGCCCTGTACCAGCAGACTGGAGGAGTCACCGTCGATGTAAGTCCAAACGTTGTGCGGGTCTTGGGTCTTTATAAACTCCCACTCCTCGCCGTACGTCTCGAACTGGTCGAAGTCCGCACTGGGGTCTGGGTACTTGGTGATGTGGTTCTTCAAAGGTCGGTACTTCGCGACCCAAGACTCAAAGGAGAGCTCGCCTTCAGATAGTTCATACATTTGGTGCCCCGTTCTGTCGTGTAGTCCTACACTAACAGGGGCTGCACCAATTGTCAAGGATAATAAGAAACCCCCGACCGGAAAGCATAACGATCGGGGGACTTCTTCATCTACCATCAGAACTAAGGAACCAGGACAAGTTAGCCCTTAACCTGAGACAGCTCGGGAATGGAAGTAACCGGCTGCTAAGAAGAAGTTAGCACATAAACCAGGCCGTTGTCAAATTTAAAGAAGATTTTCTTTTATTACTCTTCATAGCCTACTTCTTCAAGTACAGCAGCATATGCGATCTTGGCGTCTTCACCGGTTACGAGCCGTTGAGCTAGCTCATCAATGTCCGGAAGTGCAGCGTCCCACTGGGTCTCAATCATATCCAGGCCGTTAGCTCCGTTGAAGCCTTCTCTGTCCCACACCCAGACAGACAGCATTTTATCTCCCCGGGCCTCCATATCTGCTTGAAGGATCTGGATCAGGTCTTTCTGAGACATCATCATATAGACCAGCTTACTATAACCGTGCCGCCTAGTCAAACGAAAAAACGACCAGACCCTAGGGCCCAGTCGTCATCGCTGCTGTTGCAGAAGTTTAGTAGGATCTCTCCCAGGAGACATTCTTTTCGGGAAGTGATCCATAAATCATACGTGCTGGTGCTTCGTCATCTGCGAGATCACGCTGAGTCTGAAGCTCAAAGTCCCGAACGGTAGGCGGTGCCATACCTTCGGGGTTACCCTCGCCGTTTTGAAGTAGAACCTGAAGAAGAGTTTGTGCACCCTCCTCTGCTGATTCAGCGTAGATCCCGACGGTTAGCCAGAACTCACGAGGGAGCTCAGCTCCGCCGTTTAAGTACTCAAAGTATTTTGCCATAACCCCTACTTTACCACGATTTTGTCCCAGGCACCAGAGTTATTTCCCTGATACGTCTCACCGGTCTCTCTGTCGACCAACAACCACTTCTTTGGTGATCTTGTGTGAATAACTAGATCAACAGGGGGGTTTAGCTCTTCAAAGCTATAACTCTCCCTGGCCGCTGACGTTACGTTACTTTTTTCCATCTTCAACGTACGGCAGTCCCTTTTTCTTGGTGTGCTGGCCGGCGCAACCTTGACGGGCGCAGCGAGGAAAATTATTGTTGCCTTGATTGTACATTCTTACCCAGCCGCAGTAGGGACACATGTCCCAATATTCTTTTGGTAGCAGTGTTGACATGATTGACTCCTAGTCGTTCTCTTTGTCAATTATAAACACGTTTGTGTCTCTTGATAAGCGACTAAGTGCGTTGAAGTCAGGAAGGCCGGTTACATCCGAACCACTGCGGCCGATGTTTCTCTGGAACCTGGACATTGCTGCTGCTGTTGCTCCATCCCACTTCCCAGTCTCTGCACCACGTAGGTCGGTTACCATCGCTAGCGCTATTTGTATGATCTCGACGCGCTTATTACGCGTGCCGTATACGATCTCACTTTTAATCTTTAAAATCAGAGGTTCCTTCACCAGCTCAACAATAGCGTCGGTCTCCTCTTTACTGAAGCGAGTGCGTGCAGTATCAAAGATCTCCATCACCCGTTGAGAGAAAGGCTTCTTGTTTGAATAGACAGGCCTGCAGAAGACGATGACGTCCGTCATGTGGCGAATTCTTTGGTGGACTCCATCTCGCTTGGAGTTAACGGTGGACCCTTCAGTGTTTCCCTCAACAGTAAGAAACCTACCGGTCTCTTTAAATTCGCGTATATCTACTACCACGCCGCAATGTGGTTGATTGAAAGAGCTGGCCGTCGGTCCAGACATTGAAGCGAAGTTAAACACTACGACGTCTCCAACCTGGGGTACCCGGTTATCTAGTCCACGCCGCAATACTTCAGATACTGCTGCAGCGGTGTTAACGAAGGCGGGGAAACCTTGGACGCCACTATCTCTAATACAACAATCAATAAAAGCTCCGCCCCATACCTGGCTGTCGTATCCTACCCGCTGGCCGAACTTAGTTCTAAACCCCAGCTCAGAGACATAACCCAGATGCGACGAAACGGTCTGCAAGAAGAGATCTCTCTTTGCAGATTCGTTCTGAGATGCTTTTAGTAGACGCACCCGATCATCTTACTACAGATCTGGATTGAATGGTGAAACAAAATCTTCGATGGGAAGCGGTGTGTCTTGACCGGCGCTCGCTGAATAAGACTCGCCGTTGTCATGAGCAATGAGATCAAACAGCAGGTTCTGTGCAGATTGTGCGAAACCGGTTAAACGCACATGTTCCATCCTCGAGCTACAGTTCTTTATGTCCCCGTTGAGATCTTCGTAGTTCTTACGAGCTGCAGCAATGATAGCACTCAGGTCTGTACCAGGGGTCATTCGTAATCCTTGCCGTCTTATTAAAATTCTCCCTTAAGCCTAGCACCCTTAGAAACGTTACAGTATCCGTGAGACGGTCTGACGTTGACTAATGTGTCCTGGCCGCCTTTACTAATTGGGATCACATGATCAATGTGCAAGCCCGTTTCCCAACCAGGGTACCCGGTTCTTCTTGGGGCGGACATATCAACTGGCCGGTCACATAGATGGCAGTCTATACCGTAGGTGTCAAGCACCTCCTGGGTCGTGTAAACTTCCACGCCGTTATTGAGTTTGCGGGCCTTTCGACGACTCATGGCCTCGGTGTATTTGTGCGGGTTCTTCTTTTGATACTCGCGTTTCTGTGCAGCAATAGCTTCTTTGTTTTTCTCGTAATACTTCTGCCGAACTGCGGTAACGGCCTCTTTGTTCTTCTCGCGGTACTTCTTTTGGCTCAGAGTAGCTTCCTCTTGGTGCTTGGCGCGGTACTCCTTGCTACGTAAGATCTCAAGCTCTCTATTGTCTTGGTAGTACTTACTTCTCTTCGCAAGGGTAGCTTCGCGATTCTCTGCTCTGTACTTTACAGCAGTAGCGTTGTTGCAAACTCTACAG
>OOGG01000033.1_pt1 | contig 9308 bp, 7 predicted proteins | sample 1670291 | NCBI WGS metagenome assembly OOGG01 (sample SAMEA98140168, study PRJEB22522) | marine metagenome | biome: marine biome; feature: marine water body; material: sea ice | place: Arctic Ocean | collected 11-Sep-2015 | depth 0.5 m | reverse complement strand
GTTAACCAACTCAACGCCACCGGGGAAAGCGCCGTTAATAGTTAAACCGGGTGTGCCTACCGTGTTAGAGGTCATAACCACGCCGCTGTTAATCGTAGCGACTACTTTTGTACTTTGATCCCACCCAGCGTTTACAGCAAGTGTGCGTAAGTTTGCGTTGGTCTGTGCTGATGTAATTGAAAATGCAAACTGGTTGGCCTTACCATATCCATTGCTCATTGAGATAGCGCCACTGGCGATACCAAATAAGTTACGTGTAGTAGAGTCATTTAAGCTTCTAGTAGATGTAGCTGCTGCTCCAAGTTCTACGCTTACTTGGCTTAGTGATATAGTCCCTGATGCTGGTAGTGCCATCTTATACTGCCCTCAGTGCTTTAATTTCTTCTTTTAATTTAACAATCTCTTTAGCCAACTCTACTACAGCCACCATTGCAGCATTACCATAAGCAACGCTTAACATGCCGGACTCACCTGTCATAACTGTTTCAGGTAGAATCTCTTGCAATGATTGAGCTGATACACCTGCTTGACGCTCATCGCTATCTGTACGTGTGTAGGTACCACTCTTTACATTAGCTAGTTGGTCAACAAAGTTGGGCTTTACTTCTTCCCAGTCTTTCTTCAACCGCTCGTCTGAGTAGGCTGTAACGTTACCTGTGGCTGTGAAGTTACCACTGCTGTCTAGGGTAGCTAAAGAACCGCCACCTGAACTACTAAATTGCATAGACGGGGTTGCTGAATTAGTAGCCCCTATATACATTACGGCAGTGCTAGGTGAATATTGCACACCAAGAGCATATACCTCATTGTTTGCTTTGAAGAAACTCCTACCACTATCTACCGTAAACTTACCTGAAGGTGTGGTAGTTCCAATTCCCACCGAGCCGCCAGTTGGGTTTATAGCTAACGGGGCTGCTGCGCTGTTTTGAACTGCATCAATAACTCCTGTAAATGTGCCCGACAGAGACGAATAAGCCATTCGTAATTGGTATGCAGAATTATTTGAAGATTCACCGAGAGTAAGCGTGTTAGAAGTTGCAACTGTCGTAGGAGTAGCCGCTGGACCAACTGAGAATCTTCCGCTAGGTGCGCTTGTCCCAATTCCAACATTCCCGCTGGCATCTTTATATACCTGCCCAGACCCAATGTTAACTACACCAGTGCCGCCAGTTAATGTGCCTGTGTAACTTGCGTTACCGTCAACAGTCAAGCCATCAGCAACCACCGTACCTGTTACGTCAATGCCTGTAGCAGTAGTCGCAAGTTTAGTAGACGGCTCAAACTTGCTAGTGCTGTTGTTGTATGACAATACTTTACCAGCAGTCACACCACCACTCAAGTCAACATCGTTAGCAGCACCAATAGAAAAGTTAGCAAGACTGAATGTTCCGTAGGCTACAATGTTAATCTCATCAGATGAACTAGCAGCTACGGTTAAAATAACACTGGAGCCTGATGTTGCTGTGAAGTCAGTGGTTTTTACCAGCTTAATACCATTGAGGTAGACATCAGCAAAGCCAGCGTCATAGATGGCAGGGAATGTTGTAGTGTTACCATCGTATGAACCTGATGATGTACCAACAACAAAGTCATACCGTTGTGACGTACCATTGACTGAGGAACCTGCTGCAATAAAACCAGAAGATGAGAACACCTTCATAGTGTTATCAGTGGTGTCAAAGTATAAGGTGCCTAACGCTAGAGCATCACCATCATTATCAACTGTAGGAGCAGTTGATTTAGTACCTAAGTATCTATCATCAAAGGAGTCAAAAGAAGCGGCAGCAGCAGAGGCAGCGCTAGAGGCAGTGCTGGCTGATGAGGCAGCATTGCTTTCTGAAGTAGATGCGTTAGACTCACTAGTGGATGCAGCTGCTGCTGAGTCTGCTGCTGATGTACTGCTGCCTGAAATTGCATCAACATACGCCTTTGTAGTAAGATCAGTACTATCTGTTGGCGTGGCTGTTGATGTAACCTTGTTAGAACCCATGACGATATTACCCGTCATAGTGCCACCAGCAAGAGCAAGCTTAGCTGCATCTGCAGTGTCTACGTATACTTTAGTGGCAGCGTCTTGGTTAGCAGTAGGGTCACCTAAACCTGTAATCTTGTTTGTGCCCATCGCCACAGCACCACTCATTGTTCCACCAGCTAAAGGAAGCTTAGTGGCAATGCTGTTAGTAATGGTTGTGGAGAAGTTGGCATCATCACCCAAGGCAGCAGCCAACTCATTCAGCGTGTCTAAGGCAGCAGGAGAAGCAGCAACTAAATTAGAGATGCCTGTGTCTACGTAGTTCTTAGTGGCAGCGTCCTGTGCATTGACAGGGTCAGTAACGTTAGCGATCGTTGTGCCCGTTACGTCCAATGTACCGTTTATAGTTATGTTGTTAAAAGTAGATAAGCCAGAAGAGGCTGTGACGTTACCAGTCAAGGCACCAGTTACATTGCCTGTGACGTTACCTACGACAGCACCTGTAACGTTACCTGTCACGTTGCCTGTTAGTGGGCCTGTAATTCCTGTGTTCGCTGTAAGAGTTGTGAACGTACCAGCAGTAGGCGTAGATCCACCAATAACACTAGCGTTAATTGTGCCACCAGAGATAGCGGCAGAAGCTAGAGTTGCTTGCCCTGTCGTTGACAAGGTTGTGAAAGCACCTGTAGATTTTGTAGATAAACCAATAGGGGTGCCATCAATAGCACCACCGTTCACATCAATAGATGAGAATGTAGAAGTACCTGTTGATGTAACGTTACCCGCTACATTACCAGTGACAGCGCCAGTTACATTACCTGTGACGTTGCCTGTTACGTTACCAGTTACATTACCGATAAAGCCAGTGTTAGCTGTAATGGTTGTACCCGTCACAGACGCTGGTGAAGAAGCTCCTACAATACCTGAGACATTACCTGTCAAGTTACCTGTAACATCACCTACCACATTGCCGGTTACATTACCAGTCAAGTTTCCCGTCACGTTACCAGCAACAGCGCCAGTCACGTTGCCAGTCACGTTGCCTGTCACGTTGCCGACAAAGCCTGTAGTGGCTGTAACAGTTGTGCCTGTAACGGCAGCAGCAGTTGCTCCACCAATAACAGCAGCATCAATAGTGCCGCCGTTGATGTCAGCAGTGTCAGCAATCAAGCTGTCAATGTTGGCAGTACCGTCAATATATAAATCTTTAAACTCTAAGCTGCTAGTACCAAGGTCAATATCGTTATCTGTGATAGGATGAATTGCACCATCAATAAAGCGAACCTGATCTACAGGAGCATTAGCTACTTCAATAGATACAGTTATACGATTAGTTGCTGTATCAATTGCAATTTTGTTGTTACCTTCAGGGTCAGCAATAGCTACAATGAAAGCACCGTCACCTGTAGCGCCACTGTGTTGGTGACCTGTTGTGCCGTTAAAGGCATCACGAATAGCATTGAACTCATTGTTCAGCGGCGTAGCACGTACAACAGCGGTAGGTACTATGTCAGCAGCAGATTGTCTTATATATCCAGCCAATTATTTTCTCCTTATCGCCTGTCATTGATAGCGTAGTTTAACACGATACCTTGGATTGTATGACTAGCGTTTTTGTCATTTGTTACATACTTAAAAGCTACAGAAAAACCTGAGCCTGATATGTTTGTTTTAGTAACCGGGGAAGGGTTACCATCGTAGATAGCAGCTGCATCAAATACAGCTTCGTTATAAAAGGCCGCTGCTCCTTGTGTACTTATTGTAAAGTTAGCTGGGTTAAATACACCCTGACTATCTTCAAAGTCATACGACACACCTAATAGAAGCTCTGAAGCTCCTTCACTTCTTAGGAATGTAGTTACGTTATAAAAGTTCTTACGTACTGTTGGATCTTCAAAGTAGTAGTAAGGAGTTTGGTAGATGGATAAAATATCCACACCATCAAACGACTGTCCACTTTCTTGTAAGTAAACTTTACCTGTTGAGTCCCCGTGAATGACAATCTCTTTCACTCCAATGAAACCACTAGAAGCCGCTGTTGCTGCAATACCAAATAGCTGCGAGAACTCAAAGCCAAAGCCTTGTGATGTCTGTCGCAATCCACCCAGCAAACCAAACGTACCTTCAGCAGGTATAAAGAATCTAAACTGAGACTTGGAACGTAGCACAACACTTGTTACAGTTTCAGGGTCTAAGCTACCAGCTACAATCTCTTGGATAATAGCGCTGATTGTAAACTGAATCTGTTTAGATATCGTTTGTAATTCAACGTCACCAATGTTAGAAGTTCCTGAGATCGGACGGAATCCATCTGGTCCTAAGAATATCAAGCTTCCTCCTAGTTCTACCACACTATCGGGAACAAGGCAACCTAGATTTGAAGTGACCTCAGTAACTAAAAAGTCAGCAGAAGCAAAACCATTAAGTCTCTTGATTTGGTTCTTACCAAAGATATATAAGATATCTCTAAAAGTCTTAATCTGCACAATCTCAAAGCCAACGTTAATAACACCTGCACCGTTTGCTGCTGAGAAATCTGTTTCAGCTAGAGGAGCAGAGAAGTATAAGTTGTAAGGCTCAGCAGGGTCGCCACATAAAAACAAATGGTTCTTATAGTTGCTGGCATACTTAGGGGCTGTTGGTGCGTTAGTATGTGTAAGCTGTGTATAGGTAGTGCCATCATACGAAGCTGCTGGATTAATACCATCAGTCAGTAAGATCTTAGGTGCACCCCAGTTGAAGGGAGTAAACCGCACCTTGTTAACACCCGTCATAGTTACAGAACTAGGTGTGGATACTACTGCCCAGCTGCTGGACGATGTCACCCAATGATAGAAATAATTTGTGTTAGTGAAAGGAGCAGGTGTGCGACAAGCAAGGATACTATTATTAATACCTTCCTGAACAGCAACACCTAAGATGTTACCTGCGCCCGGCACTGTACCGTAGTCATTAGAGAAACCGCTAAGTCTCCGGTAGCCACCTGTAATAGCAGGCTCGTAGTTGATAAGCTGTGTAGCTGAACCGGGCGTGTCTTCTCCTTGCGAGAGAACATCCCTGTTAGTGTTCATACCACCAACACAGTTTATCTTGAAAGCACTAATGCGATCTGCCATTAAATAAATCTACCAGATAAGTTACCAGCTACGATGGCTGTGGATGTTACATACAGAGGCTCATCTAAGAATAGACGGCGCATTGTTTTAATACCTAAGTCAAACCTAGTTTGATGTATAGCAGCACTCTGTTCATTAGAGCGGTAGATCATCATGTACACCATAGCACCATCCAAGATGACGCTAGAGAAGCGGTCAGGTATGATACATACATCTGTAGCAGCTGATAAGCTTTCAGGGAACACCCAGTATTTAAACTCTAGCTCGTATGCTTTGTCAGGAAGAGGTGATACACCAAACTTCAAGTCCTGTGTCTGATATACAAAGCGAGGAGAGGTGTGGCCTGTAGCACCGTTAAGGTCATCTTGAGGACGGTAGTTGTTTAGGTAATCTACGTAGGTTAAGATCTTAAGACGTAGTGGTGTATTCTCATTGTTCAAGCTCTTTAGATAAAAGCTCTCCCAGTCCACACTAGATAATGTTGCAGGAAAATCATAAACAGATTGTCCAACAGTTAATGTCTGTGTCTCTGTTTGTAAAGTGAAGGGCCACTCTTGAGCAACGTGTAATATTTCCCTAACGGATGAATTGATAGCAGTTTTAGCAAGAGCTTGAATGTTACGGGCACCAGCAAACTCAGACGTATCCATCTGAACTTCACCAAGTCTTTGTAGCAATTCATTCGTTAAAGAAAGGTATGTAGCCATATTAATTAAGTAGAAGAAGGAATCCCCGCTAAGCAGAGACTCCTTACAGTTTAGCGATTAAGCTCGTTGATCACGACCAACTTCACCGGGGGCGGCGAAGTCTGCATTGACATCAACAATAACAGCAAAGACACGACCAGTAATAATACCGGGTGCGCCGCTGATAGTGGTGACTACGTCAATGGTGTCGTTAGCAGAAACTAAACCAACAGTTGAACCAAACTTGATTACACCAGCAGCGGTGTTGTCAAAGCTAAGGTCATTAGCAAATACAGTAACGCCATCAGTGATGTCCATTGTGTAAGTGGTAACATCAGGTACAGCAACTGACGGCTCAAAACCGACAGCCAAAACCAACACGCCTGCACCTACAGAAATACCAACAGTAGTACCGGAAGCAGCAGCGAGGCTAACATCCTTTTCTACAACGACCGCACGATTGCGGAGAGATTGAACTTGTGCCATTATAAGGCTCCTTTAAAAATGTAAACAGAGGAGCGGTTAAGCCCCTCTGTAATGATTACGCTGCGTTGTACTTAGCAACCACAATACCTTCAGGACGAAGGATCTTGCGACCGTACAAATGCATACCACGAACGATGTCAGCAAAGCTGTCTGGATCACGGTAAGCTTCAGTCTTAGTGATCTGCTCAGCAGTAGCAACAGAACTCTGATGTCCAGCAACGATCATGCCGTAGTTGGCATTCTGGTTAGCTGAACCACTGGTGCCTGAGCCGGTACCGATTTGTGGCAAGTTGTTAGACACGTACACTTTGAAACCGTGCAAGTTGTTCAACACCAAACCATTTTGCAGACCTGAGCCACCGAAGTCGCTGTTCAACAAACGGCTGTCTTCGTCTTTCAACATTTCCATGAAGACAGAATCAATCACCAACCAACGGCCTTGACCGTCAACAAACTGTTGATCTAACAAACGACCCATACGGGCGATGACCATCAAAGGTGATGCCACCTCAGTAGACAACACAGTAGCGCCGGGCAAACGTGGAGCAACTGGGATTGAATGCTCACCAGCACCAGAGGAGGTGATATTACCGAAGCTGCCTTTTTTCAACTTCATAGAAGCCAAAAGTTCGTCAGCACCAGCAGTAGCAACAGCCTTAGTACCAGCAGGTGCGGTACGTGCGTTAGCAGCAACAGCGCCTTTAGTGGCTTGTTCAAAGCCAGTCATGTAACCAAGAACGTCTTGATCGTAGTTGTCACGTAAGCGGTAACCTGCACGCTCAGTTGACAATGACATCCAGTTCACATGTGAGTGAGCTAGTTCAATGTCGTCAACTTTAAATGCAAAGTAGTTGCCTTGGTCAACAACCAACGTGAAGTCAGCATCGTCCAAGTCTTGGGCGGTGATCTGCGTACCACGGTTGTATGCTTTAACAGCGATTTCAGGTTCTTTGATAATGCGAACGCTGTCACCGAAGTTAGAGATTTCACCAAAGTAATCGTTGTTGGTAATTGCTTCTATGATAGAAGTTTTGCGGAAAGCAAGTTGGACCTGCTTAGAATAAATTACTGGGCTAAAGTTACCGTTAGGTAAGTTACTGTGACCAGCTGCGGATGGAAAAGCCATGATATTGCTCCTTGAATTAGGCTTAATTAATTCACTTGAATATCTACCTAGGGCCAAACTTGATCAGGTGGTCAATATAGAAAGTTCTAGATGCTCTCTATATTAACGGCTAATAGTAACGGGTTGTCTCGTAGTCTATTGACAGTGATTGTTGGACAATGATGTCCGGGGAAAGTAGGACAACAGAGGTATGTTCTAGAAAACGGCTCTATTGTCCTGAGTTGGTGGAGGCGAACCCCCACACCTACATAAGTTATACAGAAGTATTTAACTCCTGTCAACTACTTTTTAACGTGCACTACCACTTAAGTCATACACAAATTTACCAGTACGCATAGACGTATTGATATCTTCTTGACGGGCTTCGTATTCTTTCATAGACATCTTAGCAACTTGACTCTCGTAGATAACGCCTTCATTACTTGAGGCAGCAGGAGCCGATCTAGTTCCTCGCCCTACTGCAGATGCTATATCTTTGTCAGAAGTTTTCTTACTAGCCTTAATGCCCTTATCTGACTTATACAAATCAATAGCCCTAGCTGCAGACCTCGCATCTGTATCGTTCTCGTACAATGCTTTCTGTACCCAGTTAGGCTGCTCTTCAACCCACTCATGAAATTCATCTTGATCACGGATATCTCCAAAGTCTGGGTGCAGACGTAATAGTTCAAACTCTGCTTTATCTCTAGCAGTGCTGCGTTCGGATTCGTCAATCTTCTTTAAACGATCTTCAATACCTGTAGACTGCTCTTGAGCTTTCTTGATGGCGATTGTTTCTACGATGCGATAGACATCAGGATATTCTGTTGCCCATGCAGCCAACTCATCTTCTGACTTAGGTAGTTTAATTTCTTTTTGAGCTGTCTTTGTCAACTGGTCTTGTAAACCGTCAATCTGTTTTTGCAGATCATCTTGTAACTTCTGACTGTGACGGCGAAGGTCACCATAGCGCTTCTTAAAGGTACGCTCCTCAGAACCCTCTGGTTCTTTTTCATCATCTTCTTTAGGAGAGTCATGAGCCTCACTTAAAGCTTTAAGCTCTTCTTCTGTTTGACGGATACGTTCTTCACTGGCATTGCGCCGACCGAATGCAACTACAGGTTTTGCAACGGGTATAATAACTTCACTCATATTCTTCCTTTGGTAGGGGCTAACAGTAGCCTGCGATAGTATACCACAGGGGGATTAGGTAGCCACGATATAGACAGTTACCTTGCTCCCAGTCCTGTCTTCTTAGCGGGAGCGGCTGTTTTAAGCGCACCTAAAACTTTATCTCCCAATACTCTCCTGAGTAATGTTGCATATGCAGTGCCTGAGTTGGCACGGATAATATCCTTTTCCTTGTCAGTCAACTGCATAAAGCGACCTTTAATATCAGCTTGCAAAGAAGCTAAAAATTCCTGTTCGTTCATAATTAAACCTTTCCTACTATATATTTTATAACTAGTCCTGATACGTCAATCTCATACCATCTTGTAGATGTGGTAAAAGATTTAGGTGTCTCATGGTGATTCTTGTGCCACCCATCTCCAAAGCTAAAGAAGTTCATCCACCATACATTAGTTGCTTCGTGCTTAGTGTTATTCGTATGATTGATGTAGTTTGTGAATCCTTCTGAAAACAAAGTTACAAAGGAAGGTAAACAGAAACCAAACACCACCCCCTCTAACCCAAATGCAAAGTATAAAGATAAACAGTAGACTACAGAGGGAACAAAGTAATAACGGTGTGACAGCAAAATGAATTTATTTTTCAATAGATCAATCAACATCTTAGATGACGGAATGTATTTATAGTCTAGCACAATCATAGATAGAAGCCCACGCTCAGCTTGGTGTGGATCTTGTTGTGTGTCAGAGTGTTTGTGGTGGGAGCGATGTATACCAACCCAGCCTAGTACAGAACCAGAGCACGATATCATC
>OOGG01000032.1_pt1 | contig 9381 bp, 2 predicted proteins | sample 1670291 | NCBI WGS metagenome assembly OOGG01 (sample SAMEA98140168, study PRJEB22522) | marine metagenome | biome: marine biome; feature: marine water body; material: sea ice | place: Arctic Ocean | collected 11-Sep-2015 | depth 0.5 m | reverse complement strand
GCATTCGTTGCTGCCATTTTGGCACGTCCGGACCGCCACGAGCGTACGCATCAGCGAACGAAGGTGGATTGATGGTGGTCGGACTCGTGCGGCACGACCTCGGGTCCACCAACTCTGCGCATTCGCAAAGATGGTTTCGCCAAGGCGAGGCCTTTCGTTCTCCTTCGGAGAAATGGCTTTTGAGAATCCTCAACACGTGGTTGATTGTGATCGTGGCTAATTTCGGGTGCCTTTCCGTAAGGACACCCTGCCGTGGATCACGATTATCAAGGGTTAGGCCGATGTCATTGGTGTCATCGTTTGGCCAAGTTAACCCCTTGAATAGCCTGAGGATCTCTATTTCGTACTTCGTTACAAGTTGGGCGAGGCCCGTTGCCGGCGCGACCTCCGTCGGCTCAACGACCTCAGATCCACCCACCCTGCGCATCCGCAAGTTGGGTTTCACCAAGGCGAGGCCTACAGCAAGAGTCGCGTCGGTGCGTAACGTACTCGTTTCAAGCGCTAAGGGCTTGGTGGCGTTTAGGTCCGACGTTTTAGACCGAAGCTGTGTGACCGGAGTCACAACCGAGACCTGAGTCGTAAGGCATGTTGTGTTAAGCCTTACTTCCGCCAACTTGTCGCGCGTTGCTACGATGTCCTTACCCGCTACGCCATTATTTGTATTTGAGGTTTGGGCGTATGTGCGGTTAAGTACACTCGGGGCGAGTGGCGCTAGTTCGTTTGACTCCGTCATAAGAGATCTACAGTTGAGTCCAACGCAGGCTAACTTCAGCAGCCGTGCGTCCTCGGGTAGACTCCTGTTGGAGTTGCGCGTGACCTTTCGTGTCGGATCACCGCGATCACGACACCTAATTTGGTCAAGCGCATTCTGGTTCGTCTCCGTCGTAGGAGTCCTGCAGTTGAGACCGACGCCGACTAACTTCAGCAGCCAAGCGTCCTCGGGCAGGCTCCTGTTGGAGCTGCGCGTGACGTGGCCGGAAACGGAAGCGCTTTCGCCCGAGACCAGCCCGGGAACAGATCCACCGACTCTGCGCATCCGCAAAGTGGGCTTCACTGAAGCCGGCCCGGAAACTTGGGTATGAACCCCCGTAACCGGGTCTTTTCGTGTCGGATCACCGCGATCACGACACCTAACTTCGTCACGCACAGTTTCGTCGTGACCCGCCGGGGCACCTGCCTGGGCAGTCACCTCGGCGGCAGGGGTACCGTGAGGCTCACCCTGTGGTTCGTCGTGTTCCGCCGGGGCACCTGCCTGGGCAGTCACCTCGGCGGCAGGGGTACCATAAGGCTCACCCTGTAATTCGTTGTTCCACTCCGTCGTAGGAGTACTACCGTTGAGGTTAGCGGCAACTGACTTCAGTAGCCAGGAGCCTTCGGGGAAGATTCTGTTAAAGGATCTTTTGGGTGCCCCCCTCACGTGGTAGTATGTGATCGTGGCTAATTTCGGGCGTCCTTCCGTAGGAGCGCCCTGCCGTGGATCACCATTCACAAGGGTTAGGCCGATGTTCTTGTCATCGTTTGGCCAAGTAGACCCCTCGTGTGACCTTGAATTCAAGGTTCTGGATTTTGCGTCAAGCCGAAATGGCTTGTTGGCGTTTAGGTCCGACGTTTTAGACCGGAGCTGCGTAACGTTGGAGGTCAACCGGCCACATTGTGTGGTGCTTCGGTTGGGGGCCTCCGTTAACGCGAGGACCGGAGTCCCAAGGCCGTTAGTATCGTGCCTTACTCCCACCAATTCGTTGCCACTCTTGGCTCGAATGTCCTTTTCCCAACCGTTGGTAACACCATCATTTATTTTGGATGTTTGGGTGCCCTGGCGGTTAAGTACATTCAGAGCGAGTGGACGTGACTCGTTCTTTGCTGGACCGGGAATCGGTCGACCGGTACCGTCAGCGAGCACATCAGTGCTCACAGACGCCGGACAATCAGCATCCGCCGGAGCGTGGGATACATCAACTCTGAAATTCAACAAAGTTGGCATCTTGGGCGACGAAACGTCGGCCGTCGGAGCAGATCCACCCACTCTGCGCATCCGCAAAGTGGGTTTCAATACCCTCTTGAATACACCCCCCTCTTCGTGTAAGGGAAGTGCGTCGAAACTACCGTTGAGATCGTCGCGCATGTCATGCGTCTCGGTAGTAGTCGTGACTGGCGTGATACCCCCCCGCCGTTGCACGGAGGGAGCGGCGGTGTATTCGTACCATTTGTGTGGTGTCTCGTTCTTTACCTCTGGATCCGTAGTGAGCGCGAGGATTTCCTCGCACTCTATCTTGGAATCGTGTTTAGCGAAGCTCTGCTGAGCTCTATGTCCATATTCGGCAGTGACCGTTCTTCGGTTTGTCGATTCGTGGACATGTTTGATGCCGGGCGTTAAAAACTCACCGTACATCCAAGCAACACTAACACGTGTGCGTCCGTATTTGGTTGGATACCTCCCTGTCTGGCAGACGCCAAATATGGCACGACCCTTGATCAATTCAAGGCCGACCATTTGTTGCAACTCTTCCCAGAATTTCCAACAGGTGAGGCTCGCCGTTCGTTTGGCGAGTTCTACTGCAACCATATTTATGGTGCCAGCTGTCTGAAAGCAGCTGTTTGTTCCGCGGAATGCTAAAAGCAGTTGCGAACTGCTGAGTTGCGAGTCTGGGGAACCCGCAAAGTCAGCATCCGCGAATAGATGTGCCTTGGCCTGTATGGCCTTATTGCCCACCCAGCCGATCACATCATTATGTGTCGAAGCGTGTACGTAACACATGATGCAATGTGGGCCCTTGCAATCATGCGTCCACTTCGTGATGGATCTTGCGTGGTGGTTCATAGCCCGGAGCAGGTCGCATATTGCGAGCCTAGCTCCGTACCTTGGCATTATCAGCACCGTTGTTGCGCAGTTTGGTGGTACACCAATACCCCCCGGGTCTTTGGCCGCGCAACCCGGAGGTTGAACAGCCTTTGCGATCGCTGCCTGCACTTGTGCGTAAAGGTCAGCGTGTTCCGGTGGGAATGGTGCCCACGCTGGTCGTGTCTTGGACTGCGGTGGCGCAAAGCTCACACCGAGTTTAAATTCAAGACCGTTCAGCGTTCGAGTCATCAGATCCCAACTTGATCTGTTGCTTCTCCTTCGGACCAGAAGGTTTGAAATCGTCGTAAAAGACGATCAAGAACGTATGTTCTGTGGGCCAGAAATTACTGTGCCAATCGGGCAGTTGCTCAAAGCCCACGCTTGCAAGGCGTGCGTCGCTAAGTGCTACCCAATGTTCCTCAGAATCAAGTTGTCCGTTTACCAGGTGCTCAAGGCTCACTGGACGGAACAAACCACGTTTGACCCCCATTATGGGCCACTCGCTATGGAGTTGGACCCGGGTCAAAACATCGTTGAGCTGGTCTGTGACAGCCTGCTCTACACCCGCATTTATCACGGTGTTAACGTCGATCCTACTACGTTTCGTAGGATCTTTGGGAGTCACAAGGACATCCCTGACGTTTGCGTCCGCATAAGCTTCGCCAGCAAAACCACAAGGGCTCACCGACGGTGTATCTGCGGTTGAATTTTGGATTGTTGTCCGAACGCTCGGTTTCCAATCAGCCCCAAGGGTTTTGGAAACGTGCACGCTCTCAATCTTGATCCTGGCCGTGGCCTCGAGTTCGCCCCGCGCGAATCGCGTGAAGTAGAGTAGCGAAACTCGGCCGCCTTCGAATGGCAGGACCATGTGAGAGACTGTCCCATCGAACTGGGACCGCGCGTTTTGGATGGAGACAACTTTGTCCCTGCACTTCGATCCAAGCTCCAGTTCTGTCGGATAGCCCACCGTGGACATCCAGAGCTGGACTTGGGGAGCAAAACCTCCAAGTTCGCCGAAAGTGCGAATCAATGACACTAAGATGTCATCGATATCTTGGCCTTCCATAATGACCAGAAATTTGGGTGGCATTAAAGCCTCGGAAGGTACCATAGAAACGGGTACCTCCGTAGCCACAACGTGTCCGGCAGCCCCTTGGGATCCAAGTACCACCGGTCGATGTGCTATAAGCATACTGGGAGCGCCTTGCAAATCAAGCCTCACCGGTTGCTGGACTCTCGTTTGTCGTTCACTGCTGGCGCAGTCCGCCGAAGCAACTGCTTGGGCAGTCACCGCGACGGTCGCCGGAGCGATTGAGACAGCATTCGTCTCGTTTGAGGTCATAGACACATCAACTCTGTTATTCAACAAAGTTGGCGTCTCAACCTCGAGCTCAAAGGCTCTCGCTCTTGGCTCTGATCTACTTTTGCCAACCAGTAATATCACCATCATTTGTATTTTGTGTTTGGGTGTACTGGCGGTTAAGAGTAGTCTGAGCGAGCGTTCAGAGCTCCCTCGAAGGGACTCCTCCGATGACTTCGTGTCTTCGGTGGCGCACTTGGCGCTAGCAGGCAAGTACCTGCATTCGGAAATTTGTGGCGTTATCGAGCGGGTGTTGTGGCCAAGCTTCGACCGAAAAACGGTCGGAGATCTTGACGGCTGATCATTCCACACGCCCACCGCAGACGCATAACGCCCACCAGCAGAGAGTGCAGGATCAGAACCGCCATCGTGACGGGAAACGGAAGCATTAGTTCCAGAGACCAGCCCGGACACAGATCCACCCACTCTGCGAATCCGCAAAGAGGGTTTCGCCGATACCGGCCCGGGAGCGTGTGTATTCACGAACGAAACCGGGTCTTCGATGGCTTTCGCGGGTCGCGTGCGCGGGCATTTGTGATTGACCGTCCGGGGACAGCCAACCACAGCCTGGCGTCACCAAGGCTCTGCGTACCACTCGGTTTCCCAAGCGGCAGCTTCATGCCAGGGTTCCTCATCATCGGGATCACCCTCGACCCATTCTTCGTCCCACTCTTCGTTCCACTCGTCGCCCCACTCATCCCACTCCGTGGTGGGGGGAGGCGTACTGATTCCGTTGCCATGGCCATAAGTTGGCGCAAGAGGCTCGTCCGCGGCAACGTGGCTGAAGATACATCTGTCTCCGTACTTACACACTCCGCTTTCAGCGAAGAGGTAGCACATGCCAATGCGTTTGGAACTGCCCTTGCCTTTGCCGTTGGCTTTGGCCGGGTCGTGCTTGAACATCCCATATTCCACAATTTCATATGCTGTCGGGGCGCGGTGGGCAAATTTGCATCCACCAGCGACTCCCTTGGCACAATTGCCGAAACCATATAGGTAACGACAAGGGATATCGCCCGGAGGCTTGTTGTGGACTGGGGTCATGCACCCGGACCTCGGTCCGTACTCGCAATGCTCACCCTCACCGGCCCACGCGGGACCAGGAGCAGAGGGATATCCCCCACTCTTGATCCTTCCTCCTGTGCGGTGGGCGGCCTGGAGCATGTCCTGGTTCCAATCCTCCTTCTCCAACCTTAAGTTGGTTTCAACGCTGTTGCGTAGCCACTCGTATGACTTGTCAGGATGACCAGCTTCAAGCCGACGCCAACGAGCGACCTCCGTCATCATGACGGTGGAGTTGAGGAGTTTCTTTTGGAACATCTTGGCCAGAGTAGCTGGCTCAATCCGCTCTCTTTGGATGGAGCTTAGGATCTCATCCCATTGGTTCAAGAACCCCTGGAGGTCCTCGTCACCAGGGAACTGCATCAAGGATAAATCCTCGATGCTATACGTGAAGCCCAAGTCAGTGTTGACATCGAACTCACGGCAAATCATCCATAGGATTTGTCGTCCTTTGATCTGCTGTCCCTTGGTGTGGTAGACAGTCTCCTGATTCGTAATACGATCTCGGAGATGTCTTGGGATTATCTCGGAGAGAGATTTTGCGATCTTGCGGTCAAGAGTTAAGAACTCTTGCCGGCATTCGTAGAAGTCGTCAAACTTAGTGTCGACTTTCAGGACAGCGTGAAGCCATCCGATCGCATCATCGTCGAGCCGGTTGGCCGCCGTGTTGACGTTGCGCGTGAGCTGGGTAGTCCAGTCACGCCAAGTCGCGATCGTCGGCCAAGACGGAACATCGACGTAGTCGAGCTCCTTTCTTTTTGGGGGTACGCTGTTGGGGTCAGCATCGCCAGATGAAGCGGCGATGTGTGCTAACCGTTCGGCGACCTCTCCTAAAAGGGCTTCGCTTGCGTTCGGTACGAATGCTCTTGCGCACGCGTTGGGGCCAGGGGTGCTGCCCTGAGGCAACACACCCTGAGACCTATGCGTCGTGTCGCTGTGGGGGCTCTTACCCCACTTGTCTTGCGTGCCCGCTTTGGATCCGGGAGCGCCGCTGACAGACGGCACTACCGCGGGACTTGGGCCGGGAGAGCCACCCTGAGGTAGCACATCCGCGCGCCGCTGTGTCGTACTATAACTTGGTACGCCACTCTCGTCGGCAGGATTTCCCTGCAAGCGCCTCGAATCGTGGGTACTTGCTGGGTCCTCCGCCGGATGTTGCCGCACCAATTTGGGCAGCATTTCCCCTGTAAAAGGGTACGTTGTTGACCATGGTTGGCGTGGTTCTTGCGCGCCCGTGCTGGGTCCAGGGATTCTGCCTGTAGGCAAAACTCCCTGGGAGCTCTGGCCGGGGGTGCTGCCCTGAGGCAACACACCCGCAGCCCTTTGCGTCGGGTCGCTGTGAGGGTTCGTACCCCACTTGACGTCATCAGGACCCTGTCCGTCGTCATTGTAGTCCTCATAGAACCAAGACAAATCGTACAAGACCTGTGCGTTTTCGGCCTTTAATTTGCCGATTGTTTCGACGAGCCCCGCGACATGAGCTGTGTACCTATCTTTGTAGGCGTTCATGCTCGTCGCGTGCCTGTCTGCCAATTCCTGCGTGGCTTTCGGGTCGTGCATCGCTTCGCGTGCTAGTACCGCTTCGGATACGTCGCGGCGTAAGCGTGACTCGACCTCGTCGGTTCGTATTTCCTTTTCTTCCGAATCCTTCGTAAGGTGCTCGATCTTGGCGTTTAGGTCCGACGTTTTGGACCGAAGCTGCGCGATGTCGGACGTCAGACCTGCTATCGTGATAGCATCTTGGTCGTATGTGTCCATCAGCGTAGAGACCTGAGTCTTTAGGCGATCTTTTTCGTGCCTAACTTCCGCCAGATTTTCGTAGTGCTTGGCCGTGGCTGCTTGCAGCCTGTCGTCGGCCTCACGCAATTGCGTGACATAGCTCTCGTTCATTCCCTTGTACGTGTCCTTCTCTTGTGCGAGGATTTCGCACCTGGCCCGGAGGCTCTTGATGAAGGATGGGGACCACCAGTCTGGGCTTACTTCGATAGCCTCGGCAGCAGCACTTCGAGTGAGTGCTTGGAGTTCCTCTCTCAACTTTGTCTTATCGGCGTTTGCCGTGTTGATGGCGGACCGTGTCTCGCGGCGTAGGTTGCTCAGCAGAATTTCGTTTTCTTGCTGGGCTGCCCTCTTGATCTCGTCGACCTGTTCGGGCGAGTAGCGGCAAGCGCTCTCTACCATCGAACGCTGGACCTGACACTTAAGGTCGGCCAGCTCGAGCTTTGTCGCCTCATGTTCGGCGCTTGCGTTTGCAGCGTCAAGCGTACTCCTGAGAGTAGCCGCTGACGGCTGGCTTGAACTCGACGCGGTCATGCGTGAGATCGTGGCCTTGGCATCCGCCAGCTGCTCAATGAGCTGATGACGCTCGGATTTCAACGCTCGTGTTGCGGGTACGTGCTGCGCATCGTAAATGGCAGTGCTATCCTTCAAAACCTCCGCATTTGCCTGGGCAAAAGAAGGAGTATCGGGACATAGCAAATCTATCGGTGTACCGCTACACGCCGAGGGAGTCCGGAGACTCACCGGCGAATATGAATCCGACTCAATCCCATCGGAGCTCTGGGAAAAATTTCGCGAGCATTTCCCCTTTCGCAGAGGCGAAAAGGGTGGCCTATGAGGGCCTTTCCGTGTCTTGGATTTTGGTCGTGTCGGCTCGGCCTGTGCCGACGCGGCTCGAGACGAGTCCGCGCTCCGTGAGGGAGTCCCTGACGGAGTACCGAGCGAGCTCAACGAGCTTCGAGGTCGCAATTTGGACGAAAAATCAAGCGGCCAGCATTCCCCCTTGCCTTTCGGCGAGTTTGGAGGCGTTTGAAAGGGAACTGACGCGTTTTGAGGTCCCGTTTTGGGCCAAAAATCGAACGGCCAGCATTCTCCCTTGTTTTCTGGCAAGAAAGACGCGTTGTGATTACCTACGACTGACCGCGGGTTAGGCGGCCAGGGTGCCCCCTCGCTACTAGGCAGCAAGGGCGTCACGGAGACGTTGGTCGGCACCGTCGGCAGGAAACTGGGCTGAGCCCTCGCGCTTTCCATTTCCGGTTGAGCCAAAATGGCGCCCCTGCGCGGCTGAGCCGGCATGGGCAATTCTAGCGAACATTCGCCGTGTCGAGGTCGCGGTTGCGGTTGTGTCATGGTCATCTCCTCGTCATGATCTTCTACGCTGGCCTGAGCCTCGTGGATCGTCTCCGTGCTGATGTTCGGGGGATGCAGGGGAGAGCGCCGAGGGGGAGTGAGCTGCACATAACCTGCACTTCTCTTGTGATGGGATTGCCTTTCGGCTGACCCACTCCTTGAAATCCCCGGTACTTGCTCCCCAACATCTGTCACCATTCCTAAGCCTATACCGCCATTGACATACGCACCGACGGCAGACCGGGCTTGGCCCGTCGTACCTTCAGTGCGCGTCGAGCCCCCACCACAGGGTGAGGCGCTCTCATCATCAGGATCGTCGATGCCGTCCCTCGAACTCGGGGTACGTGCACGCGATTCCGACGGTTGTCGCCGCACCGATTTGGGCAGCATTTCCCCTGTTTTAGGGTACTTTGCTGGCCCATCGTCGGTGACGCGTTCGCGCGGGGCTTCCAGGCGTCCCGCAACACCCTGGCTCGTGGCCTGGGCGGCGGTTCGCGCGGAAGTGCCGCTCGAGGTATCCATCATTCCGGCTTGATCGCCGAGGGCCGTATGAGGCACCCTCGGCAACTCAGCCTTCGCAATGACCTCCCTGAGGTCGCCCATGGAATCTCGCAGGCCCCGGGCGTGGGACGCACGCTCGGGACGAGAGAAACCTGGGTCGACCCCGCCCGATGCCAGCGCATCATCGTCATCACCCCCCACAGCAGATGTCGTCAGCAACTCTGGCCGATCGGTTTGGTGTTTGGTGGGATTATAATGGTGCTGGTTAGGCGGGTGCCCGCCTTCGGCAGGTCTTTGGGAGGGCGCGCTGGGATTGCGACTTGTTGACTCAGGTCGGTGCGCGACATCCGCCCGCCGTAGCGGGAGGCGCCGCGCGCCATCGATGACATCGTCGTAGAGCCCATCAATCGACGCTGTTTGAGTTGCACTATCGACAAGCATGCCTAGGGCTGTCTCTTATAAAACTCTGACGCAGCCAAAGAACTAACTCGAT
>OOGG01000031.1_pt1 | contig 9394 bp, 16 predicted proteins | sample 1670291 | NCBI WGS metagenome assembly OOGG01 (sample SAMEA98140168, study PRJEB22522) | marine metagenome | biome: marine biome; feature: marine water body; material: sea ice | place: Arctic Ocean | collected 11-Sep-2015 | depth 0.5 m | reverse complement strand
TACGGAACAAGAAAGACACACCGACATAGTTGTCCCAGTTATCCATCAACCAATCAATAATTACAGGCACTTCGTCTGCATCATAGCTAATAGTTGCTGACACGTTCTGCTGACACCAGTTGGTCATCAACATCTTGTATCGTTCTAGCTGGTCAAATGCACTCTCAAGGTTTACCTCCATACCTTTATGCACATCAAACTCAACTGTATCCCACTTAACGGGCAACGCAACTAACACACTTTCCTTATCAAACGGGTGGTCAAACACTTTGTATCCAGCACCACGCAGTTTAGGAACAACTAAATCAAACTTACTGAAGACCACATTGTTAATGATGTACTTACCTAATGGCTTGTGCACACCCTCAGTGGTATCCATAATCTTACTCAACGTACCGCTTGGCTTAACAGTGGTGATGTTCTTAGGACGGGGTGTTCCTAGTTCATCTGCCATTGAATAAGCTGCTGAAGTCGCTGTCCTCTGTAACTCTGCGTAGTCATAAGCCTGTAGGTCTGGCCGTGTAGCAATACCAGTTAAGCCTACACCACACAGACGCAAGAAGTCGTTATTCATGTGCCACGCCTCTTGCAAGATACCATCACGTAGGTTAACACAAGTCTGGCGGTAGTTAGCCCGTGCAGCAATCTCAACTGCCCGGCGTAAACCAGCACTATCCCCATGAAATTTATTCAAATCCACTTCAGTTAAGTTACAGAAACTCTTGTTTCCCAACAATATCTCTACACACGGGTTACTACCTTTGAACCACGGCGCACGTTTAGTTGCTGCCTGTCCATTGATAAAGCCCGGTTCACTACCTCCACTGGAAACCATCAGACCAAATATCTTCTCAAGCTCTGACTTCAACGGCTTAGTGTTAAACACCAAGGAGTTGTTAGACTGAGCACGTTGCTCGTTAGCAATCCAGAAGTCTTTCTTAGCAACAGCAAACTGTTCCCACTCATCTTCACCAAACGTAAACAAAGCAATCTCAGCACTACGGCGTGAGGACAATACAGTACCCATCCAGTTAACCAAGTCTAGGATGTTCATACGGGTCAACAGAGACCCTGAGCGGCGATTAAGCAACTTATGGATAGCTGTGTATGCCTTACATAGGGACTCATCACCAGAGCTTATCCATCCGTATCCTGCAAGTCTGTCACCGGACGGACGTATTTCGGTGAAATCAAGTACAAGTTCACTGGCGGGAAACTTATGGGCAACCAACTTACCGATACTTTTGGCCCAAGCTTCTGCACTGTCTCCAACTTTAATTGTCCACACTCCGGTTGCTGCATCAAATGTCTCCTCGTTATGTGCCATACCTCCTTTAGTGGTGCGCTCACTGCGTTTAATAGTTAACTTAGGGATTGGTTTCTGGTATCCCGTCAACTGTCCAACAATGGGTCGGAAGCCCACACCACAGCCTTGTAGCAATAACCAAAGAGCATCCACACAGTCCATGACCGTCTCAATGTTAGTAAAAGAGCAGTTAAATTGGCTTGCTTCACGCTTCTTAGCCACCTCAGTACCACCAAGCCACAATGTACGGCCACTTGTTAACACCTTACGCTCTAGCATAAGGGTACGTAGTTCATCAAGCTCAGACGAAACTGCCTTGGGTACGCTTGCAGTGAATCCTGCTGCACGAGTCCATAGCCACGCTTGATGACCAATAACACGGTCTACTGTCTGCTCCCAACTCTCAAAGCCTCCATTTCCTAGTGGGCGGTTATAAGTGCGGCGGGTAATCACTTGAGCACGTAGGCTGGGTAGGTTATCTGTTGTCATTGTTTCCTTGTTGTTCATCTTAATTGTCATCTAATATCTTCTCTAGGTGGTCAGCACGTTCTTCAATAGCATCCATAAACTTGGCAACAATGTCAGCACTCTGTATCTCAAGTAGTTCCAACACTGTTACCTCGTCTAGTTGCTCCAGTTTATCACAAATATCAAGCAGGGTTAGCATATTTCTTCTGCAAGTAATTCATAGATAGAAACATCTCATCAAATGCTCCATTCTCCACTTCATTTAACATTACCAGCCCTCGCCAATGACGGTTAGAAAGCTGATCCATATAGTCTTCATCATGTAGATAGAAGCTACCAGCTATTATACCACAGATGGCGGTTCCGTCTGCCCTCTTGCCATAAGCCACTTGCTTGCCTTGTTGATGCCCTGCAACACAAGACATGTGCAGCTTATTAACGATAACATTAGCAGTACTAGCAGGTCGCCCCATAACACCAACAGGCCAGTAGTGGTTGAAACCAACACCATTAATAAAAACAGGTTTAAGAAATTCATATACTTCCCAATCTTTCTCATATTCTAAATCATCAATACTAATAGCACCCTCTAAGATGGGGTTATTAGCTACGGCGCGGTTGATGCGGTTCTCATGGTTGCCCATTGTCAGCACCATACGTGGTGTGTAAACCTTTTGCTTGTTAGCTTTTTGGTTCACCTGCAAATCACGTAGAGGCTTTAACAACTTCATCATTCCTATTCTAGCGAAGGCAATGTCATCCTTATAACGCTTGCCCTCAAAATACTTACTACCCACCTTGTCGTGTGTTGATAGGGACGGCATATCAGCAAAGTCTCCTATGTTAACCACAACGTCAGGGCGATAGTCACAGATGGCTTTACCTGCCCACTCAAGGTGTTCAGTAGGTATGCCGGGTTTAACCTGACAGTCAGGGATTACTAAAATCTTCATGGAAACCTTTCTCAATTATGTTGGTGCGGCTTTAATACTTCAGGGGACAGTTTAACATCTTTATTTTTAGTAATACTTAATCCTAAAAACCACTTTTCTCCGTTGCTAATACCCCACAATCTCCAACCCCAGCCTTCGGTGCCAAAAAGAATTCTCATTAATCCTCTCGCATATTATCAAGCATGTTATCAACCCTTTCATACACACCAACATACCCACAGGAGTCTAGGAAAGCAGCAAACTGCCGCATAACATCGTCCCATTGTGCATCTTCCTCACAGATATATAGGTGCTCTGCCTTGGACGACACGTTAGCTTCTGTTTGTTCTTTTTTAAAGTGGTAGTACTGTTTATTTTCCATTTGTTTCTCCATATAGACTAGGAAAGTGTGTTTTTAAAATTGCTTTACATTTATCTGCAATGTCTCTATGCTCCTTCTGGGTTGCCTCATCACACCGGATGTCAACATAATGCATCCAACTGCGTAGCGTCCCATTCATATACATACGACTCATTGTCAGCCCCTCTGGTAATATCTTACGAGCTACCTCCTTGGCTATCCCATTGTTCAGAGCAGCGCCGTAGACCCCTCTAGCTTGCGCTATGAGGCTAAGTTGCATATCATCCCACCACCGCTGTAGCTCCCTATCTTCAGTAGGTAAGGAGTTCTGTCGGTTCTTTGTATCTTGTAGCCTAACCTCGCTTGAGGTCATGTCTAAAGCCTCAGCATACCGCTGACTAAACTCTTGAAAGCTGAACGACCTATGACGAATAATCTGCCGTCCAATGTCTCGTGTGCATTCAATCTCCATACAAACATTAACCATCTCAAATGGACTCCAATGCTTGTTCTTCATCAGGTAACGTAGCAGCTTAGGTGCTGTCTCCTTGTTATCCTGATTACCCGGATTTGACACACGAGCCATGTACGCTACCTTTTCCTCTGCATCGGGGGTAACCCACACTAGTTTAACATTCATTTTATATCCTTTCCTTTAATTTAGCCTTAGTTGCATACCACAAAAGAAATCCCATTACACTAAGTACAACAATTGTAGGAAGGAACACAAGAAACCAACTTATAGTTATTAATCCCATTAGCTTTAGAACAACCAACACCGCTGTTAGTAAATTAAATATCATTTGTTCTTAACCCTTTCTTTACGCTCTTCTGCTGTCTTACCCTTGTGGCATGGTTTACACAACACCTGCAAGTTCTCAGCTTCACAGTAGAGCCTGTTCATATATGTCCACCAGTCTTGGAAACCCTCCTGCGGGGAGACAACAGGTTCAATATGATCTACCTGTACATCCCTCGCAACAAAGGTATCTTTGCAACCAGCACACTCGTAATGCTCAGCCAACCTCCCAGACCGTTGGTTAATCATCCTGCCTACTGACGCACTTTTAAGAGCCTTCCACTTAGGTGGGAAGCGCTTCATATAAGCACGTAAGGCAGATATTATAAACGCCCTGAACCTAGCCTCAGTCCACTCACCATCGTTATACTCTCTGTTGCTCATACTGGTATAACAACTGTGCAAACCCTTCTACGAATCGCTCATCATGTTCACGTTCACCCATTGTAAAGAGAATAGCATGGACAACTTCATGTAACAAGGTGACATCTCGCTCCTGTCCCTTTAACCTGCTGTTCAAAAGGATGGTACAAGTATCAGGCTGAGAGCACCCCAAATCAGGCATCTCACTGTCGATAATCTTCCAAGTCATCCCTGCTAACTTAAATTCATTCTTCTTCATTAGGTGGCTCCCACATTTGATTTGCTGATCGGCGTAGCCATAACAACCTACCGTTTTCCAATACACGTTCTGCGCCCATTGCCTCCACACAGCAAGCATAGAATTCTTTCTCCGTAGTCAACTCTGCAAGCATCTTTGTCGCAGTTACCTCGCCCACACGGTGAATCCCCTTGATGTTGTCGGCTGAGTCCCCCATCAATATCTGCTTGTAGAAGAATCGCAACCCGTCCTCCGGTGTTACTTCCTTCTTTATCTTCTTCACAAAGTTGTAATGCCATCCTGCAACCTGCATAAAGTCTTTGTCAATTGATACGATGAGTCCATCACCTGCCAACTCTGTTGCTCGCATGGCAATGTCGTCATCCGCTTCCTGTCCATCACTAACACTAGCTCCCCATGATACCTGTAAATATTCCCGTAGGAGAGGAAGGTGCTTAGGTTTCTTAACATCCTTCCTGTTGCCCTTGTAAGGGGCTGTTACTGCTACATCAAATCGAAAGTTCTGTTTACCAGTGAGGAATAACTCGTGCTCATCACAGTCTAACAGATCAAACATCAACATATCTTCAAGGTACACAGCCATCGTCTCAATAGCTGTGTCCCCATTTTCTTCTTCAGTAACAGCGCCTACTCGGTAGCAAAGAATGTCGCTATCGATCAGCGCTATCATTACAGCAGGTCGTCTTCAGAGACAAGGTCACCCACTGGTGCGCCTGCATACTCAAGCATCTCTGTAATGACCAACCGCTTGAGGGCTGGTGAAGTACCCTTCTTCTTCTGGTACGCCCAAGCATATGTACCCACAAGTGCGACACCCTTTGAGCCGTTACCTACTTGACCACCCAACTGTGAGCCGCCATCGTCATAGGCGTGGATAGGACGTGTGCTCTTGCAGGTAATGTACTTACCCTTGCCCTCTTTAAACTTAACCTCTAAGCCAAGGTCTTGCAGCGCCTCAGCTGCCTTCTCAGAGAGGTTACACAAGTCCACTTGAAACTTGCCACTCATGTCGTTAACCTTGTCCAAGTATGCCCACATAATGTCCGCTTTAACTTTTACTGCATCTGTCATAATAAATCCTTAGTGTTTAGTTACGTTGCCTTCGTCGGCAATATTGTAAAATTCTGATGTTACAAGTGCCAGAATATCTAGCACCTCCATCTCATCTAGCTCTTGGTTAAAGCTTAGGCGAACAACGCCTTCCTTCTCTGTAATGATGATCATGTTGTCAACATCCTTCAATACAGTATCCAAGTTTGTGTCTTCTATCAATGTGTATCCTTCCAGTTAAAACCTACATTATATTCTCCTGTTAAAGGACAGCGCAGGTTGAAGTGCTTACCTGCATCTTCAATTGCCTGTACTGCCATTTTACCCACACGCTCTGCGTCCTCTTCTTCCACTTCCTTCTGCCACTCATCATGCACATTAGCTACGAAGTGAGCTTGTATTATACCACGTTTTAATCTCTCGTGCAATATAACCAAAGCTTTTTTCATAATAATTGCACCTGCACCCTGCAACAAAGAATTTAAGGCAGCATGTTCTGACCGTACGATAATATGACGACCATCTAAACCTCTGACCCAACCCTTCTTTGATGCAGGTATAACCACCTCATCCCTTAAATGTTCAAGTGCTGGTGTGTTGCGTAAGAAGCGCTTCATAAGATGGTGTCCCTCTGTAGAAGACCCACCAATTATAGCTCCAATCTTACCCGGCCCAGCCCCATACAGGAATGCATAAATGAATGTCTTGGCTTGGTTACGACTTGTAAGTCCCGCCGCCTTCATATTCATTGTATGCACATCTGTACCATCCTCCTGCTTACCCTCACAAACTGTCTTGATGTAGCGTACGTCTTGCATATAGTGCGCTAACATTCTCAATTCAATCCCTGAAGCATCAGTTCCAACCAATCTCTTACCCTTATCTACAGTCCACAACTCCCTGCACTCAGTTCCATATTCAGACGAGCTTGAGGGTACTTGCGCCATGTTAGGACTGTGATGCGACATACGCCCTGTAATAGCACCATTTGTTATCACCCTACCGCGCACCCTACCATCCGCTTGAACCGCCTCAAACCAGCTACTAACCTGTGAGATGCGCTTCTGTAACATAAGATACCTAGCTATTTGTTTAGCCTCTGGTAACTCTATGCCCTCAAGCACCTTCTCGTTAACAACTATACTGCCTTTCTCAGTCTCCCTCGTAAACTTAACTCCCAAAGTAGCAAGTCTCCACGCTATCTGCTGTCTACTTCCGGGGTTAAACGGGGTTACCTTATCCTTTAAAGCTTTGCCTGTAACCTCGCTAATACGCCTCTGCACAATTGGTGGAAAAGTAACTTGCAATTCACCTTCAATATCAGCAACTTCACTTGAAAGCTGTGCCAATAGTACCCTGCCTTTATTCTCATCGAATTTAAACCCATACCTTTCTTGTTTGTGGAGGATAGCAGCAACATCATGCTCAAGCTGCACACTCTCACCCCAATCTTCTAACTGCTCATCTAGATACTTGAGCAACTCAACTGTCACAGTCACGTCCTGCTTACAATAAACCCTATTCAGGTTATCAATCGGGTCATCATAAGGAGCCATAGACTTCTTATCAAACTGCACTCCCTTCATCCAATGCCATATGCGACTGTACTCAACCTTGTTATTCCCCAGCCTCTTGCCCCATGCTGCTAAACTGTGACCGTTTTCGATAGAGGGATTGAGTAGCCTTGACATTATCAAGGTATCTCTCACTTTCTTCAAGCCAATCCTCGTTCCCCAAAGTTTGTTGAGCACTGGCGCATCGAAGCCTATCAAGTTGTGTCCTATCAGCCTGTCGGCTTTGTTTATTAAGGGTATGAGTGTAGCTGGTTCTGTGTGACATACGTATTGACCTGTATCGCTGTTATGTGTATAGCACATCCAAATCTTAGAGTGCTTGCTATCTGTCTCAATGTCGAGGACTAAATTCACCAATGTCTCCATGTGTTGCCAATAATATGTAAGCAGGTGATTATCTCTAACCACCGTATCCAACTTATTCTCGTCAGTTTAATCCACAAGAGTAAGAAATACATTACTTTCCTTTCGTTAGTTCAATCTCCACTAGTTTAGCATACCCACCTACATCGTGCCAACTGTCATCATAGAATGGGTCGCCGTTAACAATACGTGCCAGCTTGTTGGCTATTAAGTCCAAGCTCTCTTGCATGTATGCCTCCATTATACCCCAACTATGGCCACGGCGCAGTATTTCTTTTAACTCTTGTGCTGTTGCTGCTACGTGTACATAAGAGCCATAGCGCCCCTCACGTTGGTCTAGTGTTTCTGTTACATCTTTAGTCATTCGTTTCTCAATTGTTTCGTTAACATACTTAGTGAATAATTTTACAGCGTGTTCATTAGTCATAACTCTCCCTTGGTTTAGCACCTGACAACTCAGCCATCCTAGCCAACAAGTTGTTAAGTGGTTCTGTCATCATCACCCTACAGCAACTAACAACAATTGGGTTAAACATCTTACCACCATCACTCTCTTCTGTGCGGTTTAAATACTTCTCAAAGAACTCCTTAACACACAACCGTAGCTCCATGTCTGACCTCGCATCGTTCAACTCTTCAAATGCTTGCCTTAACTCTTCATCAGTCATAACTCTCCTTTGTCAGGATTTAAGCACTCAGCTTCCGCAATCCCCGCCTTTATAGCAGTCAATATACCCAGCCTTAACAATGCCTCTAGCGCTTCTGGTGGGAAGTTAAATTGGTAGTCTGAACTGCCGTCTTTATTATCACGTATCAGCGACACAGAGCAGTCACCCTTGATTGTTTCATCTGTCATTTGTTAACTCCAAAATAATCTTCTAACGTTTCAACCTGTTCGTTAATACAGTTGTTATACTCACAAGCATACACATCACCTGTGTACATATCACCCCTGTAGTTTACATCTATCAGTGCAATACATTTACTGACAATTAACTCAGCAAACTTCATCTCACGCTCCCACTTATCACTTTGTGCATTACTTTCCAACCACTCATCTGTTTCAAAGATTAGTTCTTTAATTCGTTCGTTCATAACGCCTCATCCTCTAACAATTCTGATTCACGCAGTATACCATTGTTTTGATTATACTGCAAGCCAAATTTAACACCTGTTGCGCGTCCGGTGAACCTGTCCTTTAACACCCTGAAGGTGGTTGTCTGCCGCTTGATAGGGTCGGTGTGCTGTTTGTTTCGTTCCAAGCCAAACATGTAGTGGCTCCATCTCGCAATCGCCCTTGAACCCGTAAAATGCTTTTCTTGCACACGGCCTCCCTCTTCGTGACTTTTGCCTTCAGGTGTCGTCAGGTGGCTAATGAAGTGGATAATAATACCAAGCTCCTGCGCCAGTGATGCCATGTCTGCCATGATACCGTCCAGCGCCCTACGTTCGTCTTGCTCGTTAGCTGACAACGCCGTAAGGTGGTCAAGGTAGATATGATCAATGTCATACGCCTTATTAAAAAACTTGATAATGCCTTTGATCGTCTTCCAATCCATAGCACCAAAGTGTTCCATCATGTACAGCTGCTGCCGATTCTCTAAACGGTCTACACTTTCCTCGTACTGCGTCCTGTTCCAATCAGCATCAGGTACCTGGTACAAACGTTGATCTAGCTTACCCATCACACGCTGCCCCGTCTCAACCACGTTTTGCTCTAAGTAAATAACCCCTACCCGTTTGTTGAGCGTTTCAATATCGTAAGCAATCTGCTGCGTAAATACATCAGTTTTTCCCACACCCACACCTGCACCAAAAGCGTACAGCTCACCACGCCGTCTGCCGTATGTAAACTTAGTCAAAGTAGGAAAGCACCAAGGCACACCAGCCACTGGCGGGGTTAACAACCGCTCTTTAAT
>OOGG01000029.1_pt1 | contig 9493 bp, 4 predicted proteins | sample 1670291 | NCBI WGS metagenome assembly OOGG01 (sample SAMEA98140168, study PRJEB22522) | marine metagenome | biome: marine biome; feature: marine water body; material: sea ice | place: Arctic Ocean | collected 11-Sep-2015 | depth 0.5 m | reverse complement strand
ATTCAGGAGTAAGTCAAGGCACATATAACGTATTTCCGCTACCCGTTGAAGATCCATTTAGAGATTCAAGAGAGCTCGTATCAAACTCAAACAATGCAGTGGCTTCACCATTCGGGTGGCACGACACCAATGGTAGTATTGGAGCAGAATATACAGTGACCAGAGGAAATAACGTAAATGCTTACGAAGATGGTAACAATCAAGGCTTTCAGCCAGATGGTGGGTCGTCTTTATCCTTCGATTTTCCTTTTAATCCTGATTATAGTTTTGGTGACCAATCAGAATCTGCAGCAATAACCAACCTTTTTTATTGGAATAATATTATCCACGATATCATATATCAGTATGGATTTGATGAGGCTAGTGGTAATTTTCAAGTTAACAACTACAGCAATCTAGGAGTTGGAAACGATCCCGTATTGGCTGAAGCTCAAGATGGTGGTGGGTCTTGTAACGCCAATTTTTCAGGGGCACCAGAAGGATTATCTCCTGTTATGCAGATGTACATTTGTAATAGTAGAGATGGTGATTTTGATAACAGTGTGATTATTCATGAATACGGCCACGGTATATCAATCCGCCTTTCAGGTGGAAGTAATAATTCTAGTTGTCTTTTTAACGATGAGCAAATGGGTGAAGGTTGGAGCGACTGGTATGGTGCTATGTTAACCATAAGAGATGGAGATACAGGCGCAGACTCACGTCCAATCGGAAACTGGTTATTTGGAAATGACGAGAATGGTCCAGGCATCAGAGCGTTTCCCTACAGTACAGATTTGGCTGTAAATCCACAGACCTACGACGATATAAAACCAACCTTTGGTCCACATCCCTTAGGTTCAATCTGGGCAACTATGCTTTGGGAAATGACGTGGGGTCTAATAGACGATCATGGATTTGATTCTGATTTTTATAACGGTTCTGGTGGAAACAACGTCGCCTTGGCTATCGTTACCGAGGCTTTAAAACTCCAACCTTGTAGCCCAGGTTTTGTTGATGGTCGGGATGCAATCTTGGCCGCAGACCAAGCTTTGTATGGAGGACAAAACTTTTGTACAATTTGGGATGCTTTTTCAAAACGAGGCTTGGGGATGAGTGCAGACCAAGGTTCCTCAAATAACAGAACAGATGGTACAGAAGCTTTTGATTCACCTTCAACAATGCTAACCACTCCTGAAACCATTTTTTGTATTACTGACGTTAACCAAAATCTAAGCGGTGGCTTACCACTTGGAGGGGTTTATAGCGGCTCTGGAGTTACAGATTCTGGCGACGGAGAAAATTATACCTTCAGTCCTTTAGACGCTGGTATTGGTGTCCACACTATAACCTATGCCGCCGATAGTGATTGCAGTAGTGCTAACCAAGCTACAGATACTATTGAGGTGAAAGATGAAAACCCTATCATTGAATGCCAGAATATTTCGGTGGTTTTAGATGAGGATGGAACAGCGACAATCATACCTCAAGATATTGTGACCAATTTTGAAGCATCTGATGGCTATACTTTAGACCAATCTGGAACTTTTGCCCCAGAGAATATCGATGATGTAGATACGCAGATTTCCCTAGGAGATGACCAAGTTTCAACAGGATTGTCACTCGGGTTTGACTTCAATTTTTACGGCACTGATTATACAGCGTTTAAAATTTCATCTAACGGATACCTTAGCTTTTCAGAGAACTCTAATTCTGGATGTTGCTCAGGCCAAACTCTACCTAATTCAAATTTACCTAATAACTTAATTGCACTGGGGTGGACCGATCTTAATCCTCAAAATGGAGGTTCAATCTCTTATGCAACAATTGGAAGCGCCCCAAATAGAATTTTAATAGTTCAATTTGATAATATTCAAAATTATGGTGACTCTTCAAGAACAGTCACCTCACAAATCAAACTGTTTGAAGGTTCAAATCGTATTGAAATCCATAGTGAGAATGTCGAAGGCAGCAGTATGACCCAAGGTATAGAAAATACTGATGGTAGCATGGCATTACCTGTACCAGGACGAAATAGTGAATCACTGTCATTATCCAATGATTTTGTGTCTTTCATTCCAAATACAGGAAGCTTCTCCGATAATTGTGGTTTAGAAACTACAGTTACTTTAGACATTAACTCATTCGACTGTAACGACCTTGGTGAGAACATTGTTACGGCAACTGCTACGGACACTGCTGGTAATTTGGCATCCTGTATGGCAACCGTCACAGTAACTTCTGATTTAGATGTTACTTTTTCTGATGTAGACGAAGAATTCTGTATAGACCAAAACCCAATAACAGGACTTAGTGGTGGTCTTCCCGTGGGAGGTTTTTACAGTGGTAATGGTGTTACAGATGATGGTAATGGAGAAACTTTCACCTTTAATCCAAGTGTCGCTGGAGAAGGAACAACAACTATTACCTATAACGGAGATAATTCTTGTAGTGCTCAAGGATCGGCGACAATAGATGTAGAGATCCAGTTGGCGATACCTGTCTTAGACTGCCAAGAAATTATTGTACCACTCAATATTGACGGATTAGTCACTATAACCGCTGAAGATGTTTTTGGTGTTGATTCAATTCCTGTTGATAATTGCGTTGGCGAACCCCTAACGTTTTCAATATCGCCAAATACCTTTAGCTGTGATGATGTAGGGGAAAACATGATTACGGTTACTGCAACCGATAACGCAGGAAATTCACAAACCTGTACATCAACAGTAACTGTGGAGGATACAGCACCCTTACAGTTCGAATGTATAAGCAGTATAGAATTAGTTCTCGATGAGAATCAGACTGCCACAATTACAGAAGGTGACGTTTTTGAAAGCTTGCCACAAGATTCTTGTGACAACGGCTATAGTGTCTCAATTTCACAATCGAATTTTAATTGTGACGATTTGGGCAATAACAGCGTAGAAGAAATTTTGATAAATGGTAGTTTTGAAAATGGCTTGACCGGTTGGACGTCCACAGTAGAAGATGGTTTAGATGATGATAGCCCCGGCAGCTGTGAGCAAGCTTGGAAACCTCTAGAGGATTCTTCAACGATATGTTGTTGTGTCGATAATATAGTTCCAACAGAAGGAGCTAGCGCAAGCTTTACTTCGTTTGATGGGCAAGCTGGTACAAAATACATCCTAGAACAATCCTTTATTGCCACTTCAACAGGTAATGCAATCTTGAGTTTTGACTGGGTCGCCGAGTTCAATCTTAATACTGCAGATATCGACAGAAGTTTTGAAGTTGGCATTTTTGATACAAATGGTAACTTAATTGAAACCATCTACACAGAATCTATTACTGCCGGTGAAACTACTAGCATCAATAGTTCTTTATCTTTTGATATAAGCAGCGTTCTTTCTCTCCTTGATGGAGAAGAGGTTGTTTTAAAATTCACAGCAACAATACCAGAGACACTTTCAGGGCCTTCAAAAGCAATGTTAGACAACGTAAGCCTGATAGTAGATTCTTCAACTATACCTGTTGAAATAACGATAACTGACACTTTTGGAAATAGCAATACATGTATTGTTCCTGTAACAGTTACAGACCCTAACGAGGAATGTATCCTCTCAACTGATGATCGTTTCTTAGAGAATTCTTTAAGCTTGTATCCAAATCCTGCAGATACCTCTTTTACAATAACTTGGAATCAAGATGTTACGGTGGAACGTTTAGAAATTTTGGATATGACAGGAAAATTGATACTGCAAAAACGCATTAACATTTCAGATAGGCAAACTTTAGTAGGCGTCTCAAACTTGTCATCAGGAGTTTATTTTGTGAGGGTTTCCTCTAAAAATGGACAATCTATTAAAAAATTGCTCATCAAATAACTCCTAAATCCATTAAGTTATAAAAACCTACAATCTATAAATTGTAGGTTTTTTTTGTGTGTTTAAGAAATCACGAATTGAATGCCATAAAATGGATTGCTTTTTAAACCACTGATCAATTTTATTTTTCATGCCTTTAGTACGTTACTCATAGTGGAGCCTGACTAAAAAAAATAAGTTTAAAAACCCACTTCTAAATAGCATTAAGCTTTAAAAAGCGGCTCTAGATCACTACCAAAGCCGCTTTTTATCAATTGTATTCACTTTTAGAGAAACTTAATTCTTAATCTTATGCTCCCAATAAGCACCGCTAATATCTGTTATTTTTACAGTGTAAATCCCCTTAGGCAAATCGGTTAAGCTTTAACATTTTAAACTTCTTTGACGCTGTAGACTTATAAAATAAGTGCAAAATAATTCTTATTGATTTCCTAATAAAACCCAGAGTTTTAAAATGAATGAGAAAGTATCGGTTAATCCCAGATCCTAACATAGGGGAACAAATCAAATTATTTAAATCTGTTTCCTAGATAAAGTTCACAATCCATTTAATTACAATAGTCTCAGGTTAACTTATTCTGAATAAGCTCCAGAGGAATAGGTCAGTTCATAACTATGGGTATAAATTTCGAAGACGATCCCAAATGGATCTTCGACATAGCACATTTTAAAGGGTTTATCCTTTGGATAATATTCTCTTATCGGCATACGTTGTTTTCCACCATGGGCTACAATGCTATCAATGAGATCTTCGATATTTGGATCTTGTATGCAAAAATGAAAAAGGCCAGTGTTGAAAGGCTTAAATTCAGGAGCGGCTTTGTCTCCGTGAGGAAAGCAAAACAACTCAATGCCAGTCCCATCGGAGGTGGACATATGGGCGATTTCAAAGGTCTCCCATTCTTCTCCAAACACATCAATACACATCTGACCTATAGCTGTATCGCTTTCTTTTTTGACCAAAGAGGGCTTCATAATAGTATACCATCCCATAACATCTGAGTAAAACTTTACAGCCTCTTGGATATTGGGCACTGTAAGACCAATATGGGAAAAGGACTTTGGATAATTCTCTTTTGTTTTCATGCTTTTTCTTTTTTAAAGTGCAAATTAAGGATATATTCGCCTCTTAAACAATATGTTACCTAAATGTTATATACGGTATAAAACGAGTTAATTGCTGATAATCAATACGTTAAAATTTAAGAATGTCTAAAATTTTTTGTCCTTTACACCTCACAATGCAGGTCATCGGTACAAAGTGGAAACCGCTAGTATTATTTCACCTTTTAGACGGACCGCTTCGGTCTGGGATCCTGCAAAAAAAAATTCCTGAAATTTCCATTAAGATGTTTACCCAGACGGTTCGCCAATTGGAAAAAGATGGGCTTATCCAAAGAACGGTCTATCCAGAAGTCCCCCCAAGAGTGGACTATACCCTAACTCCTGAAGGACAATCACTAGACTCTATTTTAAAAAGTCTAGACGCCTGGGGGAAAGAACGATTTATGTTATAAACCTTAAAAAAAGAGTATTTTCAATAATTCATTTTCATACCAGATGTGACATATTATTTTTTAGATTGCACTCTTTTTATGAAATACATTCTCATTACATCCTTAGTATTTTTATGTGGCCTAAAGTCTTAGACGCAAACTACATTTAAAGCTGGCTATTATATCACATCCTATCAAGACACCATTCAAGGTTTGATTAAAGACTATAACTGGAGAGGTAACCCAGATCAAATTAATTTTAAGGCTTCTAAAAATGCGACTGAGAGGACTCTTTTGGCCAAAGACATTCTTCTCTTTGAAATTCTAAAATCCTCAAATTATTCTTCAACTTCATTTGTGCTGGGATATCGTTTTTATAGATGCATTTCCTTTTAAAATATCAGGAAAAGTCCAATATATAAAAAAGTGTTATTTGCCTTTAAACCCGAAAAGCCATAAAATTTAATCTGATTAATACTGAACACCAAACACTAGAAATTTGGCAAAGTTTCGAAGCGGATTACTGAACCCAAAAGCACTTCTATCTTCAAAATTAAGGTCACTGGGATAAAAATAAACCAGATCTCTAAAGGTGAAGGATAACCACCAGTTTTTGTCATATTTTAAAGCAATAACAGATTAAATTTATGATGTCATATAAATAAATTGAATCACATTACGACGTAGTTCAGCACAGGTTTTTTGACGGATTTAAATTAAAAATAATTAGCATAGCCTTAGTTATGGTAATTATTTTTGTTAAAAAGCAGGCGAAAAAGAAACGATTTATTGCGGCATTGTGGGTTTAATTTGGCATAAGTTCACTTGACCCGTGGTACTCAATTTGTCCGTGAGTTTCCCTGTAGGTTCCGATGATCCTGAATGATCCCATCGTGCAGCATCGCCAGTCTATTGCACATTCATTCTAAAATTGAAGATATTGACTAACATACTATCATGTGCTGTGGACTGATAAGCCCCTCCCAAGTCTCCATAGCTGAAAATGGCTTGCTGTTTTTCATCACAAACCCTAGTATAATGGTATGAAAAGGATGCTTTCCAGAGGCATATGCATTAGGAAGCTTGGAGTCGATAGAAAACAATTCACCTCGATTTCGAAAGCTAATTCCAAGTCCAAGCACTACAAAACCAGTTCCCATTCCTCTAAAATTACTTTGTATTAAAGACAGCATATTGCCTTCACTATCAGCAGTGATCAACTATACTGTATCTTCATTTTCAATGACCTCAACACCAATGCTAACATCTTTCATTGCTTGCTATCTCTAAAATTTCCTGCGAACTCTAAGCAGAAAGACCCCACTCTTCCTCTTTATCAAGTTTGAAATAAATCGGCTTTAATTTTCTTTTTTCAAGTATTGACCTAAATATTTAAACCATTTGCAAGTTTATTCTTACCGCAACATCTATTTTTGGTTCATCAAAGTAATAAAATGAACCAAAAACAGTTTACTGTAGGTAATAATTAACCTCAATGGGCGATTTCTGAAACTAATAATTCTGAATGTCATGTTTGACATTCCGGTGCTGAGAATGAGAAATTTAGTAACCTATATAAGTATGCGGATTTTCAGATGGAAGGACCTCCATTTCATTCTATGTTACTTGATTGTGCTTATTTCTAGAATGCTTCCTACTGGCCACGAGAGCAGTTGCTCGTCGGGGCTAATTGTGACACAGAAATAATAAATAACACTCATGGATTTGGTGAATATTTAAGGAATTCCACCATGCTCTATCTCCTTTTTTTCAATTAATTAATATAAGAAACAATGATCAAAAAAATCACTCTTTTAAGCTTAATAATTACCGTTTTTATGTCATTTTCTTCTGTTTATTCTCAAAATACTTCGGTAACCGTTCGTGCTAAAGCGAAAGATGCCAAATTTATAGGCACTTCTATTGGTGGTGCACAAATTATTATAAAGAATGCCCGTACTGGTGAAATTTTGGCCGAAGGAATCACATCAGGAAACACTGGTGATACCGAAAAAATCATGAAAACTCCACATAAACGTGGCGAGCCAATGGCAGATGATAAAACAGCTGGCTTTACTGCAAATTTAGACCTAAAAGAACCCGTTTTTGTAACCGTTGAGGCATATGCACCAGTGCTAAAAAAACAAGCTGCAGTGCTCAGTTCTACCCAACTATGGTTAATTCCGGGTAAGAATATAGAAGGCGAAGGTCTTGTTCTTGATATTCCAGGTTTTGTGGTCGATATTCTGAGTCCGCAGACACATGAAAGCGTTTACCCTGGCAGTGAACTAAGGCTTAAAGCCAATGTGGTTATGATGTGCGGCTGCCCCACTTCCCCAGACGGAATCTGGGATGCCAATGACTATGAGGTAAAAGCATTGATCAAAAGCGATACTGGGAACAGAACAGAAGTTGAACTTAAATTTGCAGATAAACAGAGCACTTTTACCGCAACTACAATCTTAGAAGAAGGTGTCTATCACATCAGTATATATGCCTATGACCCCAAAACTGGCAACACAGGGCTTGATCAAACTTCAGTGATTATCAAATAGAACAAACTTAAAATGAACTTTTGCAATGAATCCTCAAAGAATAGAATATATTTTGATTTTTCTTTTTCCTTTCCACTATCTTCAATATCTAAAAATTATTGAGTTTATAGTATTTACAACTCAATAATTTTTTATAATCATCTGATTGAGCTCCTAAAGTGTTACAGATGACCTCCCAACACCTAAGAATATAGCAATTCTAGACTATTACAAACAGTCCCTCGACAAGCAGAGCTTCTGGGTTAAGTTCAAGGCCGTCAGTAACAAACAAGAAGTGTTCCTCCGCCAAGGAGATGCAGCGAAAGCTGAAACACAACCGCTGCAACCTCATCTGGGTGATTATGCACAGGATGCCTTTAGGTCTTGCGACTGCTAAATAAAGGCCACACGCTGTCCTGTTCCACAGACTTGGAAAAAGATTTTTTGATATAATGGACTCCATCTGGGATAAGTAAGAAACTAACAAACACAACAGTAGAAGGCTGAAGTAACCCGAACATTAAACTACCAAACCCCTGAAAAACAGTAATTAGATTCTATTCTAAAAAACTCATGCCCTAAAAAAACAGCGACCTTGAGTATAAGTGTTAAAATTTATCTACTGAGTCAAAAATTTAATTTTTAAAAAAAGTAATTTTTAAAAAAAGTAAAGTCTTAAATTAGTGCATAAAAATCCGTACAAAATGATCAAAACCACCGCTATTGTTGTCTTTTTTTTCTCTTTTATATCAACAACAGCTCAAAATTTACAAAAAAAATTTACTGTAAAACACACCTCAGAAGCCTTTATAATTGACGGTGTTTTAAACGAATCAGCTTGGGATTCTGCTAAGAGTGTGGGAGATTTTCAACAGTATTTTCCATCAGATGATAAACTCGCAAAATACCAGACAGATATTAGGATACTCGTAGATGATGAAATACTTTATATAGGTATAAAAGCTTATACTTCGGGGAGTGATTATGTGATTCCGTCTTTGGAACGTGATTTCCGAGCAAGTGGCAGCGACAATATTAATATTATATTTGATACTTTTAATGATGGTAACAATGCATTCCTATTTGGCATAAACCCCGTGGGGGTTCGTAGAGAAGTTTTTATTTCAGGTGGTGGACAAAGCCTAAATGGATTTACAACATCTTGGGATATAAAATGGAAAGGGGAAAGCAAGATATATGATGGTTATTACACTGCTGAAATGGCTATTCCGCTGACTTCATTTAAGTTTGCTGAAGGAGAATCCAAGTGGCGTTTCCAAAGCTATAGGTTTGATACGCAGTCAAATGAACGCAGTAATTGGTTTGTAATTCCTCAAAATCAAAAGGTTTTCAATTTGGCTTTTATGGGTGATATGTTTTTTGAAAAGCCCTTGGGTAGATCAAGAACACCCTTAGCTATTATTCCATACATCAACGGTATTGCGGAAAAAGATTATACTACAGACACCTCCAATGCCTCTGTTAAAGTTGGGGCAGATGCCAAAATAGCCATTGGCAACGGGATGAATCTTGACATTACTTTGAATCCTGATTTCTCAAATGTTGAGGTTGATGCTATCTTTACCAACCTTACTCGTTTTGAAATCAATCTCCCAGAACGCAGACAATTCTTTAT
>OOGG01000028.1_pt1 | contig 9599 bp, 2 predicted proteins | sample 1670291 | NCBI WGS metagenome assembly OOGG01 (sample SAMEA98140168, study PRJEB22522) | marine metagenome | biome: marine biome; feature: marine water body; material: sea ice | place: Arctic Ocean | collected 11-Sep-2015 | depth 0.5 m | reverse complement strand
TGCCCTGTGTGTGGCGGTGTTGGGCAGTAATGGGGGACAGCGTGTTGCCAAGCAGGCTCGCCCGGGCGAGCCTGCTTGGCAACACGCTGTCCCCCATTACTGCCCAACACCGCCACACACAGGGCATTGCTTGGGGTTCTCTGAAAATTGCGCGGGTGTACTCTCAACTCCCCCTCCGCGGCGCCATTTGTAATGGCGCTGGCGGAAGGTGCACAAAGGGGCCCCGCGCAAGCCGCTGACCGAAGCCTTTCGGGTCAGCGGGCTCACACGTGCTATTATTAAAGTCGCGATAAAGCATATTAAAACGTGGGTGTACGGTTTCTCCCCCATGCCGGCGGCGGCCGGCACGAGGGTGCCAGTTGCACGGCGCGTTGGGCCCCCTCCGCGGGGTCACCACAACGACGCGTGCACTAGGCAGATCAGGAAATGCAACGTGTTTGATAAAGCAAAGCGATAAAACATATTATACCTAACTGTGCGTCGCCAGTGCACGTCGCGTTGGGCGCCCTCCAGCGGGGTTACCTCAACGTCGCGTGCACTGGGGGACGTCTACGGCGCCAACGTGCGGTTCGCCAGGGTCGTGTCGACCTCAGCGTCCGCAATGGGCGCTGTCTCGGCTCTGCCCGTTGCGCGGCTAAGCCCGAGACGCCCGATGTGTCCGTCTATCTCACCGCGCGCTAGTGGCTTGGTCATAAGGTCTGCCGGGTTCTCTGTCCCCAGCACCTTATGCAAGCGGCACTCGCCGGAACGCACTAAGTCTTGCACCCACAGCTGGGCCACCGCCAGGTGGCGGACCTTGCCGATTCCACTCCGGCGGCAGATACCGATTGCGGCTGAACTGTCGGCGTGGACCTCGGGGTGTAGTTCGACCCCAAGGTCGCGCGCGACGCTTTGGATGCCTAACGCTTCGCTGAAGCCGCGCACTACTGCACCAAGCTCGGCTTCGCCGCTACTGAGGGTGATCCTCTTCTGTGTGCTGGCCCAATGCTTGAGCAAGTGGGTGCCCAGCATCACAGCTCCCCCTGAAGTGCTCAACCGCGTGGCCACGCAGCCAGCGAAATCGGAGTCGGTGTACACTCGCAGTACCGGGCGAGACTGCCACGGGTACTCGTACACGACTCGGCCAGCACCCGCGAGATACCGGGCAACGCGCGCTAACGCTCTAAGGTCTGTCGCCCGTGGCGCCGACATTCTCCGGCACAACTCCTTGGTTGCCTGCGAGATGTCGGGCCGATCGAGGGCCAGGTAATTGGCACGCGCTGCGAACGACCTAAACAAGCGCGCGGTTCGCTCGGGGAGGTCTTCTTCCTCACCCGGCGTGGCCTCGAACTCTTTCGAGCTGGTGCCTGGTGCGCTAAGTGCACGCTCAACGCCGGCAACCCCGCGGACAACAATTTCCGCATGTCGCGGGTCTGCCTCGTACTTGAGGCCAGTGGGGGTCCACCGAATGACGCGGTTTAAAACCCGCAGCTCTTTCAGCTCCCCCTGGCCTCCTCCCAACCTACCAAGCTCTTTTAAAAGAAAGCGCTCATGCATGCCCGCTTTCACTTCGTCGAGGGCAGCTGCGCGGCCGGTCAGTACGAAATCGTCGCCGTGCACGATGCACCGCACGCCCAGTGCCGCATGGAAGTAGCAGCACGACGAGGCACGTCCGCGTGCAAAGCCCAGGGCTACAAGCTGCTCGGCCAAAAACGCCTCCCAGCGTTTCGGCGCGTCGCGGGTGCCGTATAGGCAGCGCACCAGTCGAGCGCAGTAGCCCGGCTCGCCAACCTCGGGCGGCAGCTGCACGAACACCGTCCTCTTGGCGAACGCGTGCAGGTGCGCCTTGCGCGCGTCGAGCACCTCCACCTTGATGTTGTGCCCGCTCGAGGCCGCCATCGACAGCAGCAACCGCAAGGCCTCCAACGGAGGCGTGGCCGCAAAGAAGTCGTCCGACTTGTACGTCGCAATTTCCTTGACGACGAATCTGCTGCGGATCTGGGGCTTCTTGGCGTCGCCCTTGTTTACGTCGACCCACTTGCTGCCGATGGGTGCCTTGCCGGTCTCGGCCCAGCATTCGGTGATCAAGGCGCGCTTCCAGACGCCCCAGTCCAACATGAATTTGATCTCCTCTGCGCGCGCCTGCCGCACGAGCTCTGGAGGCAGCGCGGCTCCGGCGATCTCGTCGTACGTCTCCCCCACGGACGCCGCGGCCAGCTGCTCGTCTTCGTTCTTGGTGCGATCCTGCGCGTCATCGCAGTGCACCTCCGTGGCGGCTCGCACCGCATGCAGCTCTCGAGCGCCGCGCCACGCCTGCACGGCCCGAACGCCGCGTGCGCGGTTGTCTCGGCGGAGCTGCTCCGATGCGCCCTGCGCAATGGCTTCGCACAAGCCAGGCGGGTACGCCGCCGCGTCTCTGGCGCGGGTGCCGCCGAGCAGCGATGCGTGGGAATGACCTCCCGGGCACCTTCGCGACAGCGCCTCGAGGACCGCGGCCGAAGAGCTCATGAAGCGCGTGGGCTTCTTCGCCGGGGCCTGGCCGCCACCTTGCACGCTGGTGTGCAGGCCGAAGGCGCACTGGTGCGCGACCACGGCACCCACGCCTGGCGTCGCCCGCAGCTTGGCGATCGCCGGGTGGTTCCAGCTCGTCGCGCCGGCCGGGTGCTCATGGAGGAAGTGCCTCCCCGCCAGCACCTGCAGTTTGTAGACCGCAGCGGCGAAGACCAGCAGCACCTCTGCTGCACGTCGGCGCTTCTCCCACTCAGCCGTGCCCTTCTTGGCGCTGAGGTTCTGGAGCGAGCTGAACATCGTGCATGGAGGCGAGCCTACCACCAGGAACGGCTCTTCCGCGCGGATGCGCTCCCACGCGCGTTTGCGGTCCTGTGGCTTCTCGAAGTCCCACCTCACGCCGTCGACGTCTGCGTGCAGGTCGAACGTGGAGCCTGCCACCAGCCCGGTTCCGACCGGCAATGCCTGCGTGACCCGCGGCGGCGAGTACAGCTCGACAACCCGTGCACCATGCACCGCCCCTCGGCCGCCTTCACGAGGGTCGGCGCCCGAGGTGCGATGCATAGCGCTGGGCGCTTGGCCCACTCGCATCACCGCGTCGCCGTTGGCGTCGTACCGGTTCTCGTACATGCCGTCCGCATCGACCGGTAGGCCGTCGGCGTCGACGAACGCGGCGGCCGGCCTGCCGGGCGCGGCCGGGTTCTCGTACGCGACCGCGGCGCCGACGTCCATGTCGGACTCGTCGGCGCCTACGATCGGCGTCGCCGGTGCCCCCGGCGCCGCTGCGGCTTCCGCAGGTGGTGCTGCGGCGGCGGCCCGGCGTTCGAGCTCGCCGAGCTGGCGGTCCTCAGCGCGCTGCAGCCGAGGGTGGTCTGCATCCCTCATGGCCTGCTCCACGCGCAGCCTGCAGGCGTCGAGGTGCTTGACCCCCAACGCCGGGAGGCCATTGCGCATGAGGCCGCACCTACGGCATCCCGCCGTGAAGCCGTGGAGCTCGAGGTCGGCGAGTTTTATAAAAACTCGGCGCGGATTGTACTCGGGCTCGCGCACCTCCTCCGGGGCGGCGCCCTGCGCGGCCGCTGGCGGGGCCAACGGCGGAAGTACTATCAACTCCCCCTCCGCCGCTGGCGCGCGATTCCACGGCGTCGCCGTGACCGCCTCGAGCGCTTCCTTGCGCCAACGGGCGTCACGCGGCTGGCGCTGGACACCGCGGATGGCATGGACCTTGCCATTGGCGTAGACCTGGTGGACGATGCCGCCCCAGCTACGCCCCAGCCAGACACCGCTCGACCACCTCGCGTCGAGCACCACGTTCATATCCTTCGTGGCGCGGTGTCTCCAATGGAGGGTCTCGCCGAACTCCAGGCCCTCCTCGCGCGAGGGGCGGCCGAACAGGCGCTCGTAGCCCGTCTTGCCGTCGACGCCCACCATGTACTTCGAGATGATGTCGGTGACGTGCTCGACCAACCATGCCAGCACAGGGTGGCCCGACGGAAACTTGGCGCCGATCTTGGCCTCTAGCGCCATCAAGTGGACGCGCAGGAGGCCCTTCACGATCCGAACGGCGCCTTCGATGCCTCCGTTCGACTGGCTCTCGCCCACGGGCGTCACGACCGGGGTAGCGCCGTCCGGCAGCCCCTTCACGATCGCATTGCGCAGGGCCTTCAGCGCTGGCTCGCCGTCGCAGCGTATGAGCACCCGACCGCGGTAGCCGAGCTCGCGGACGCCAGTGACCGCGCGGTCGACTGTCTCAACAAGGTCCGCGCCCTTGTGCTGGAGGACCCACGCTCGCACGGCCTTGGTGTCGCGGTCGCGCATCACCAAGAGCGTCGCGACCTCCTCCTCGTCGTCTCTGCGGACGAAGGCGTAGTCGAACGCCACCTCTGGGACCTCACCCGCCACACGCTTTTGCCGGCAGTGTGGGGGAGCGTCCTGTCGGCCGTGGACGCAGGCCTCGCACCACGACCTGAACGGCAGGTGCGTGGCTGCGTGTGCGTCTCGGTCGGCTTGCGTCGGTGCACCGGGGTCTCTGCTCGGCCGCGCGGCTCGAGCCTCTTCCGCCGGGTGCTCCGGCTCGTCCTCTTCCTCCTCAGCCGGTGGCTCCGGCTCGCCAGGCCGCGCGGCCGGTTCGTCGTCGCTCTGTTCGTCCGGTCTTATAGGGTGTACTGCACTTATGCCCCCTGCCTGCGAAAAGGCGCAGGCGCAGCCCCGTCGGCGATGTACATCCGCATGATGTAGACGCCGCCACGCCGCTCCAAGGCGATGGCGCGGCCGGTGGTCAGGTTGACGACGCGGCCGCTGGCGTGGCCCAACTCCACGCGGTTGCCGGCGGACGTCAGGTGAGCCACGCTGAGGAGAGGCTGGTCAACCTCGGCCACCTGGAACGGGATGGAGCACCTGTCGCCCTCGGCCGTGCAGAACTTCACCGCCACCTGGCCGAGGTTCTTGATGCCGGTCCCATTGGCTGCGCGGTAGCCCCGGCCTGCTCGTGACCATGGGCTTGGCACCGTTGGCCCGGGGAACAAGCCGGGGGGCGTCACGGAGTGGACTGCCCCCGAATCGACGACGGCTTCGACGACTCGGCCTCCGCGAGCATCGCCCGACACCGCGGCCAGGAGCTCCTCGGCGTCGTCGGTGAGGAGGCTGAGCGCAGCGCTACTGTTCTGCGTCTTTGTCTCGCGCATCCCTGCGCCCAATGCCGCGACAACACCTCCGGCAAACGTCTTATACGGCGCCAGGCGGCTGCTTGCAGAGGCAGCGGCGGCTGTATGTAAAAGCGTCTTATACGTCTGCGTTCTGCCCGCCGGCTGTACGGCAAACGTCTTATACTGCGCCAGGCGGCTGCTTGCAGAGGCAGCGGCGGCTATATCCGAAAACGTCTCATACGTCTGCGTTCTGCCGGCCGGCTGTACGGCACACATCTTATACGGTGCCAGGCGGCTGCTTGCAGAGGCAGCGGCGGCTATATCCGAAAACGTCTCATACGTCTGCGTGTCCGCCGGCTGTACTGCAAACGTCTCGGCACTGTACGTCTGCGTTCTGCCCGCCGGCTGTACTGCAAACGTCTTATACGGCTGTACTGCGAGCGTCTGCGTAAGGCCCGCCGGCACCAGGCGGCTGCTTGGAGAGGCAGCGGCGGTACACGGCGCGGCCGTGACGCTGCAAATGGCGGTGTCGAAGTTCCACTCGTCGAACTCGGCGGCGGCGCCGGCGATGGCGCCATCCAGCAGGTCGCCAGCCCAGCCGTCGGCAGCGGCAACTTCTGCGAGAGGGGCCGCGACCGGGCCTTTGCCGCCCGTGGGGCCGCCCTTGCCGCCGGCCTTGCCCTTGCCTGTCTTGCCCAGCTCCGCCGTGAGCTTGCGGCACTCGGCCATGCGGTGGCCCCAGTTGCCGCAGTGGCGGCAGGTGTCCTGGAACTCGGCGCCAGTGCCGCCGCCTTTGGCCGCGGCTGCGGGTGCTGCACCGCCCTTGCCGGGCTTGCCTTTGCCAAGGCCTTTGCGGAAGCCGCCCTTGCTGCCCTTCATCGCGTAGATGGCGTGCTGGAGCGAGTCGGCCAGCTCCCAGTCGCCGGCCTGCACCGACTCAGTCAGGGCCCACGACATCCCTTCGATGGCGTCGGGCGCGATGCCTGGCGGCCCGTCAACCGAGTACATGTTGACGTCGCCGGAGGCGTCCTTGCCGTGGCCGCCGCTCGGCGCGTACGCGGTGGCCTGCGCGAGGCCTCGGGCGTGCTCCATCTGCGTCTTCACCCAAGCCAGGCGCGCGGCGAACGTCTTGAGCTCCGACCGCGCGACCAGGGGGTCGAGGAGCTGCGTGGGGAGCAGCTGCTCGAGCGCCGAGCACGCGAGCCACTCGGGGAGCCCGAGCCCGGAGAGCGCGACCTCTTCTCCGAGGCGCTCCCACGCCGGCAGCCTCGACCAGAGCTCCTGCACGCTCTTGCACTTGGAGGGCGCCTGGTAGCGGCGCGCCTTGGCGTGCTGCAACTGGGGCGCCGCACCGCTCCACTCGGCGCAAAGAGACCTCCACAGCTCGCACCCGCGCTCCACGCAGTTGCGTGCGCGGCCGAGCAAGGTGTCCAAGATGGTCATCTTGATGCCGTCGTGGATGGCGTACTCGACGCCGGCCAGGTCGGGGACGCCGCAGAGCGCGGCCTGCGCGACGAGGCCCTCCTCCAAGGTCTCCTTGGTCTGCGTCTCGGCCCACGAAAGCAACTTGCGCACGTCGGGCCGCTCGCGCGAGAGAAACATCATCGCGCGGTCCTTCCAGACTTGGAAGCCCTCGAACGTGGTGGTCACGTCGAGCTTGCGATTCTCCGCCCCCCAGCCGCGCGCGTCGATGCGCATCTCCCTGGGGTAAGGGTACCCGCCCTTGCCGCCATAGCCGCCCGGAGTGTTCATGTTGGAGTGGCGTGGTTCTCCGGGCTGCTCGGGCGCGGTGGCCGGGCGACCTGCGGCTGCCGACCACGGGTCCGGCTGGCCTTGGGGACTGGCCCCGCGGCCAGCCGCCCAGGCGTCCCACGCCGGCGTCGCAATGGGCTGCGCCGAGCGCAGCGGCGGTGTGGTCGGCACCGGCGGCAACATCGGGCCCACCGGGCCAGGCGAGGGGTAGAACGTGAGCGGCGTTCCGCCCGGCGACGTCAGCACCGTCGGCTGCACCCACGGCGGCGCGGGCGCGGCGTGGACGATCGCCGCCACCCTCGTCGGCTCGGCCTGGGCCCAGGCCTCGACCGCCTGCTGGCGCCGAACCAGCTCGCCGAGGTCGTGCGAGAAGCGAACCTCCTGCGCGTCGAACCTCTGGCGGGCTTCGGCGACGACGTGCTCGAGGCGCGCCACGGACTGCGCGGCCTCGTACTGCCCGTGCTGTCGCATCGTCTCCGCCTCGGTGCGGAAGTCGACGACAATGGCCAACAACGTCGCCTTGGCCTGGTCGAAGGTCGTGGAGACGACGACCTGGGTGGCGACCAGGTTGGACCTGAGGTCGAGCAGGTCGCTGTCCCGAGCGATGCCCCAGGCGTTAATGCGCTCGACCATGCTCGCCTCGCCCATGCCCACGAAGAGGCATGGGCCCAACGTCCCGTACGTCTGCGTATCGCCCGCCGGCTGTACCGCTGCTGCCAGACTGCTTGCAGAGGCAGCGGCTCCTGAAGCTGTGTCCATGGCTGCGGTCAAGCAAGCCAGCGGGGGATAGGACGCACAGGTCCCGGAGCTCGTCGACCGACGGCTCCGCTACCATGCGAACACGAAAGTGAGTGCACAACGTGTATTTTAACGTTGCTTGAGCCACGTACAGCGACAGATGAATATCATGGCTGTACATGCGAGGCACAACATGCGGCACTGAACGTATATACATGTTGTGCGATATGCTGGGGCCTATTCCCTCGAACTCCCCCTCGGGCGGTATCCCTTAAGGACCCCGCCCGACAGGAGGCGCCAGCATAGCACGTTCAAAAGAGCAAACACGCAAAAGAAGAGTGCTACAAAAGAACGTATTCGCTGCTGCGGCTAACGCGACCTCCCAGGGGAGGGAACGTCGGCCGCGACAGCGTCAACTCACGAATGCAACAAAAGAACGCGGAGCATGCCCGCAGGTTCGGCGGTGGAAAAGTGGCCAACCGCCCCAAAGACATCTGCGGGCAATGCTTTAATAATAAAGGCAGTGCGGTGGCCTGGGCAAGCATCGCAAGACGCTCCACCCACGCCACGCACAGGGCACCGCCGGGTTAAAGGTCCGCGGTAGTAGGCGGCGCGGCCTACTGCAGCGGGATTGCCGCGGGCAATGCGGCAACGACAGTTGGCCCGGACAACGCCGACTCTCGTGTTCAGTCGGCACTGTCCTAAAGCTCAGGGGCACCAACCGAAGGGGGGTGGCGTGCGGCACGGGCCATTCGGCACAACGGTAACCGAGGATGGGGCACGATGCCGGCCAACCGGTCTAAACCTACGCACGCTGCAGAAGCCTCGCGTGCTCGGTCGGCGCTGTCCTGGAGCGCAGGGGCAACAACAACAGCGCGCGGTCGCGTGCGCAATGGCGCCTGGCGCCGCGAGGCGCCGCAAGGCGCCTGAACGTGGGCGCCGCAAGCGCGCGGTCTCCGCACGGCCCGTGGCACGGCGGAGGCCGGGGCGCTCCGAGGCCGGTAAGCGCTCCAACTACTACCGTGAGCGCGCGCCAGTGGTATTGGCGGCGCCCACGGTCGACACAGGGTTTAAATATAGGCAGCGCTAACGACACTTAAAGACAATGCGGGGGTACGCGCGACTATCGGCACCGCCATTGGTATTGGCGGTGCCTACGGTCTCAAAGCAGCATGCGGATATAAATGGCAACGCTAATGACAATGACGCGGGGAAAATTCACAGGCACGGGCGCCCGGCGGGAGAGTTGCTCTTAACTCCCCCTCGCCGTGCGCCGCCATGCGCTCGCATCAGCGGCGCGCGGCGATACAGTATAACTGTTCCGCCGGCGGCTGTGCGTTGGGCGTACGCGGCTTGCCAGTGGTATTGGCAGCGCCTGCGTACGCCAGTCAGCGTTGATTATTAAAACACGAGCTAATGACAAAATATGGTTGAAAGTACGCTGCGCTAGCCCTTGTGGTGCGCCAAGGTTGTATCGACCTCGGCGTCCGCACGGGGCGCGGTCTCAGCTCGGCCCGTGGCTCGGCTGAGGCCGAGGCGCCCGAGATGCCCATCGATCTCGGTACGCGCTAGCGGTTTTGTCATTAGGTCTGCTGGGTTTTCTGTACCCAGCACCTTGTACAAGCGGCACGCTTTGGAACGTACAAGGTCTTGCACCCACAGCTGCGCCACCGCCAGGTGGCGGACCTTGCCGATCCCACACCGGCGGCAGATACCTATTGCAGCCGAGCTGTCTGCGTGGACCTCGGGTTGCAGTTCAACCCCGAGGTCTCGCGCGACGCTTTGGATGCCTAACACCTCGCTAAACCCACGCACTACTGCTCCTAACTCCGCCTCACCGCTGCTAAGGGTGATCTTCTTCTGTGTGCAGGCCCAGTGCTTGAGCAAATGGGTGCCTAGCAACACTGCTCCCCCAGAGGTGCTCAGCCTCGAGGCCACACAGCCGGCGAAGTCGGAGTCTGTAAACGCTGCGAGTGC
>OOGG01000026.1_pt1 | contig 9924 bp, 7 predicted proteins | sample 1670291 | NCBI WGS metagenome assembly OOGG01 (sample SAMEA98140168, study PRJEB22522) | marine metagenome | biome: marine biome; feature: marine water body; material: sea ice | place: Arctic Ocean | collected 11-Sep-2015 | depth 0.5 m | reverse complement strand
AATAAAAAAGAAATAAATGTCTATGGAGTTCCTAAAAAAATAGGACAAGCAAAACTTGTAGGTGACCTTCTGTCCAAAATGAGTGAGGGCGAGCTTAATGAAACCGCTTTGATTTTAGGAGATGAAACATTATTACAACCTATTCTCAATTCACTCCCAGACAATATAAAAAAAGTGAACGTCACCATGGGTTTGCCATTACACCAGACCAATATGGTATCCTTTTTTGAAGTCTTATTCAAAATAAGGTCCCAAAACGAAGATCGATTATATTTTAAAACGCTGTTGGAGCTAAGTGGACATCCTGTCCTTAGAAAATCATATCAAAAAGAGCTCCGATCTATTGAGACCCAAATACATAAAAACAACATTATTTTTCAATCTAAAGAGGACTTTTTAAAATCTTGCTGGTCTTTTGATTCTGATTTGATACTGATTTTCAAACTTAGTATTTTCATAAAAGATTGCTCTGTTGATGAATTTCTTACAAATTGCCTAAAAATCATTGAGATTTTGAAACCAAATTTTTCCTCTGATGTCCTTCAACTGGAATACCTATTTGGGTTCAAAAAACTTTTTACAAAATTGAAGAATTTAATGGAGTCTTCAGCGTTAGTCAAAGACTTCAAGGTATTTCATCTCATTTATATGGACATATTGTCTTCTGAAACCCTAGATTTTGAAGGGTCGCCATACGAGGGGTTGCAAATAATGGGAATGCTGGAAAGTCGAGTATTAGATTTCAAAAACGTTATTATTACCTCTTTAAATGAAGGTGTTTTACCTTCTGGAAAATCTCAAAATAGCTTTATTCCATTTGATCTGAAAAAGGCTTACAACCTCCCTACTTACAAAGAAAAAGATGCTATTTATGCTTACCACTTCTTTAGGCTTATACAACGCTCTAGTCACTGTCACTTTATTTATAATAATGCGACTTCAGGAATTGAAAAAGCGGAAAAAAGTCGGTTTCTGACCCAATTGGAGATTTTTAAAGCCCCTCAACATTCGGTGAAGAACCACACTGTAGTTTCCAACACACAGCAAAGGAAAACCATTCTGAAAGAGGTTCGTAAAACGCCTCCAATGATAGAAAAGTTGGAGTCACTTTTTCAATATGGCATTTCCCCATCTGCCCTTGCGGCTTACATCAGGAATCCCATTGACTTTTATCGCAGGTATGTTTTGGACATTAAAGAAGTAGACCATATCGAAGAAGATATTTCTTTCAGGGCACATGGAACTGTTATTCATGATTGTCTGGATTTTTTATATAGTAATTATAAGGGTAAGCTCCTCGACTCTAGTGATATTGACTGGATGCTTAAAGAATACCCTAACGTTATCAAGACTTTATTTGAAAAGAAGTTTCCTAAAGAAGCTCTCCAAAATGGCAAAAATCTAATTGATTTTAAAATTGCTAAGCAACAAATCAAGCGTTTTTTAGTTCAAGAAAAAGAGGTTGTAAAGTCAAATCAAGTAGTGATTTTAGAACTAGAGAATATAGCTGAAAAATCAATTACTATTGACGATATCGATTTTTCGATTAAATTGAAAGGAACGGTAGATAGAATAGATTTGTGCAACAACCAACTGAGAATTATCGATTATAAAACGGGGAGAGTTGTGAGTAATGATCTGAAAATTGCTGAAAATTGGACTGATTTTATAGAGGACTATAAATATTCTAAAGCCTTTCAAGTCTTGTTTTATTCTTTACTGAAAGAAGAAGACTTGGGAGAAAATGGGGTGGCAGGAATCATTTCGTTAAGGAATTTAAAATCCGGATTTATGACGTGTTCTCAAACCAAAACAAATTTAAACTTGAAAGCACTTCTTCCAGATTTTAAAATTCAATTAAAATCTTTAATTTTGGAAATCTTAGATCCAGAAATCCCATTTAAAGAAAAACTTGTTTAATCGAAATCTATCATGCGTTGGACTGTAACTCAAGAAGCTGATATTCAAAAAGCTGAACACCTTCAGAAAGCTATTGGTGTAAGTCTGCCCATAGCAGAACTTCTCATTAAAAGAGGCGTCGAAACTTTTGAAAAAGCCAAAACCTTTTTTAGACCTAGCTTGGACGATCTCCACGATCCCTTTCTAATGAAAGGCATGGAAAAAGCAACTTCACATATTTTAGAAACCTTAGAAAGCAATAAACCTGTTATGGTATTTGGTGACTACGATGTGGATGGGACTACTAGCGTGGCTTTAATGACTACTTATCTCAAAAAGTTAGGGTTTGATGTCGTTAGCTATATACCAGATAGATACGATGAGGGTTATGGTATTTCATATCAAGGAATCGATTGTGCCAAAGCACAAGGAATAGACCTAATCATTGCCTTAGACTGCGGTATAAAAGCTATTGATAAAATTGATTATGCGAAATCGATAGGCGTAAATTTCATTATCTGTGACCACCATAGACCAGGAGCAAGTATTCCAGATGCTATAGCTGTATTGGATCCAAAACAAACTGATTGTCACTATCCTTTCGATGAATTATGCGGTTGCGGAGTAGGCTTTAAACTCGTCCAGGCTCTACAAACGAAGCTTGATAGACCACAACAACAAATCTATACTTATTTGGATCTTGTGGCTACGGCAATAGGTTCTGATATTGTCCCCATAACTGGAGAGAACAGAGTCCTCGCTCATTTTGGATTAAAACTCATTAACTCAAGAAAACGCCCTGCTTTTAAAGCTATTTTAGAAAACACAAAGAAAAGAGAACTGACTATTACCGATGTTGTTTTTATGATTGGTCCTCGCATAAATGCTGCAGGGAGGATGAAACACGGTCTTTTAGCTACAGAACTCCTGTGTGAAACCGATTACGAAAAAGTGAAAGTCTTGGCTAAAGACATTGAGTTATACAACTCTAACCGCAAAGAGACAGACAAGTCGATTACCAAAGAGGCTCTCGATATGATTAAGGAACAAAAGGAAGAAGGAAGAAGTACCACAGTCGTTTATCAACCTCATTGGCACAAAGGAGTGATCGGTATCGTCGCTTCAAGGCTCACTGAAACTTATTACAGGCCTACATTAGTATTCACAAAAAGTGGAGAAAAGCTAGCGGCCTCCGCTAGATCTGTAAAAGGTTTCGATGTTTATGATGCTTTAGAAAGCTCATCTGAATTTATTGAGCAGTTTGGTGGACATAAGTATGCTGCTGGTTTAACTTTGGAAGAGAAACATTTTGAAAATTTTAAAAGGAAATTTGAAGATGTCGTTAAGTCAACTATAGATCCTGAGCTTCTAATTCCAGAAATTTTATATGATTCTGAAATCACTTTTAAAGATATTACTCCTAAACTTGTAAGAATCCTCAAGCAGTTTGCCCCTTTTGGACCAAAAAATATGAAACCCACTTTTGTGTCTAGAAATGTATCAACGACAGGTTTTGTAAAGACCTTAGGAGAAGACGGCTTACATCTAAAAACCAATTTAACGCAAAGCGAAACTGTGTTTACAGCGATAGGGTTTGGACTGGGAGATAAAAAAAATCTGATGAACGAAGATGAAAAATTTGATATTGTATATACTATAGAAGAGAATGAATGGGATGGAAACGTCACATTACAACTGAATCTAAAGGATATAAAAAAACCAAGTTAGCAGCAATTTACTAACTTTGAAATAAATTTATAGACCTAACTAAATGTTGCAAGATATACTTTCAGGAATCCCTTTGGGGTTTTTTTTAGCCTTCATGGTTGGTCCTGCTTTTTTTATTCTTTTAGAGACTGCTGCCATAAGGGGCTTTAAAGCCGCTTTCACCTTTGATATAGGTGTTATACTTGCAGATATTGTTTTTATATTTATCGCTTATTTTAGCACAAATCAATTACTTCGCAGCATAAAAGATGACCCTGGCCTGTTTATATTTGGAGGAGGTGTATTAACTATTTACGGTCTTATCGCTTACATAAAAGCTAAAAATGCCACCTATACCAATGCCGATTTTGAAGTCCAAAAGCTGAAGCGCAAAGACTATCTTGGAATTGTCGCTAAAGGGTTTTTGATTAATTTTATCAACATAGGGGTTTTAGGATTTTGGCTAGGACTACTTATCATATTTGGCCCCTCTTTAGAAATGGAAGCATCAAGACTAGTTATTTTCTTTACAAGTATAATTGTGACGTATTTACTCGTTGATGTCTTAAAAATACTACTAGCTAAAAACTGAATAATAAACTTACTCCTAGGCGAATCACATTATTTAAAAAGGGAATCAGTTTTCTGTTAATCATATTTGGATTGATTTTGATTCTGAGGGGTCTCATTCCAAAGGAGATAGAAAAGATTGAAAAAGATTTAGAAAATGTTTCTTACAAGGTCGATAACCTTTAGATGTAAAAAAGCCCACTATTTTTTGGGCTTTTTAGTTAGTTAGGAGAGGTGTCGAGCGGATTCGAACCGCTGTAGATGGTTTTGCAGACCACTGCCTAGCCACTCGGCCACGACACCTTTTTTGAGAAGTGCAAATTTAAGAATTTTTTTTTATCCCCAATGCTAATCTATGAATTAGATTTAACCTCTTTTTTTAGACAAAGTAATGTTGACATCCTCCACATCACCTCCCAATGGTGGATTTAGTTTAGCAACTTTAACTTTTGCCTTTTTCACTATTTCAAGTTCAGCGAAGATTCTATCTAAAATACGCTTAGCGACATGCTCCAGAAGTTTGGAGGCTGTAGCCATTTCTTCTTTTACAATTTTATTGAGATGAACATAGTCTACTGTATCAGATAGCTCATCGGATTCCGCTGATATATCCAGGTTTGCATCAACGCTTATATCCACTCTATAATCACTTCCTATTTTAGTTTCTTCTGGTAAACACCCGTGGTAAGCATAAACTCTTATGTTGTTTAAATTAATTGTATCCAAATGTTTTTTGAAACAAAGATAGCGCTGCTTTCAATTTATCTAAACTTTAAACGCACATAGTTTCATAAATATTATTTAAATTTTAACAATTTAATAACAAGGTGCTCTGTAACGTTTATGTCATCTATAAGTCTTAGAAGAAGTAACTACTGAATTATGATAGAAATTAAAAATTTGCATAAGTCCTATAAAATGGGAAAGAACTCTCTTCATGTGTTGAAGGGGATTAATTTTAACGTAGAAGAAGGAGAATTAGTTGCGATCATGGGATCTTCTGGATCTGGTAAGTCTACCCTTCTTAACATTCTTGGAATGCTAGATGAAGCAGACCAAGGATCATATGCGTTAGACGGTGTGCCAATTAAAAATCTTAATGAGAAGCTTGCCGCTCAATATAGAAATAAGTTTTTAGGGTTTATTTTTCAGTCTTTTAACTTAATCAATTACAAGTCTGCTATAGACAATGTCGCTCTTCCTTTGTTCTACCAAGGTATGAAAAGAGCTAAACGGATGGAAAGGTCTATGGCTTATCTTGAAAAAGTAGGCCTTGCAGAATGGGCTACTCATAAGCCTAATGAATTGTCGGGAGGACAAAAACAAAGAGTTGCCATTGCAAGAGCATTGGCGAGTAATCCAAAAGTTCTACTTGCGGATGAGCTAACCGGAGCTTTAGATTCGAAAACATCGTATGAAATTATGGATTTAATCCAAAAAATAAATGATGAAGGCAGGACTGTTTTAATAGTCACTCACGAGAAAGATATCGCTCAAATGACTAAGCGAATAGTGAACCTAAAAGATGGTGTCATTATAGAGGATAAAAAAATAACGCAAGTAAGAGCAATGCAAAATGTTTAGTTTAGAACGTTGGCAAGAGGTGTTTGAAACCATTTCAAAAAATAAGCTAAGGACTTTTCTTACCGGGGTTTCCGTTGGTTCGGGGATATTCATTTTAGTAGTGTTATTAGGTGTAAGTGAAGGGTTTCAAAATGGTGTTGAGAAACAATTTCAGGGTGATGCTGAGAACATTATCAATATTTCTACTGGCTCAACCAGTATAGCCTATGAAGGATTTAATAAAGATCGCCGCATCCAATTTACAAATGAAGACTATGCTTTGGTCAATAAAGAAACCGATCAAGAAATTGAATTTGCCTCTTCCTTATATCAGATTTTTGCTGGTTTAGTATCTTATGGGAATGAGTCTGGAAGTTATCGTATAGAAGGTATTTTACCAGATTATCAATTTTTGGAGAAAGCAGACATTATAGAAGGGCGATTTATCAACATCAACGATGTAAAGGCTAAAGAAAAGTATGCTGTTATAGGTAACAGAGCCAAAAAAGACCTTTTTAAAGATAAGTCACCAATAGGAGAATATATAGACGTAGCGGGACTTAATTTTAAAGTCATTGGGGTATTTACGGATCCAGGTGGGGATAGAGAAGAAACTAGAGTCTACGTTCCTATTTCAACAGCTCAAATTGTTTTTGGAGCGGGAACAGATATTAGATCTATGGGCTTCACGCTTCCTAAAAAGAAAAATTACGACCTAGCCTTAAAGCAATCTAATGCTTTTGCAGCCCAGATCGAGCAAATGTTAAAATCTAAACTGCAGATAGATCCTAAAGATGAAAGTGCTCTATTTATAAGCAACAATATAGTAAATACTAAAGAAATATATCTGCTGATAAATGCCATGAAAATATTTTTCTGGGGTGTTGGGATTGCCACCTTACTTGCTGGGATTATTGGAGTAAGTAATATTATGCTTATTATCGTAAAAGAACGTACCAAAGAAATTGGGATCAGAAAAGCTCTTGGAGCTGAACCCATCTCTATAGTGGGCATGATTTTACATGAATCTATATTTGTTACTTCTGTGTCTGGTCTATTTGGATTGATATTTGGTCTTGCCCTTTTAGAAATTGTAGGACCTTATATAGAGTTAGATTTTATTAGAAACCCAAGTGTAAACTTTAGTATTGCGGTTTCCACATTGGTATTATTAATAGCAGCCGGAGCAATTGCTGGTTTCTTTCCTGCATGGAGAGGAGCAAGAATTAAAACGATTGATGCTTTAAGAGACGAATAATATGTTTAATAGAGACAAGTGGAATGAAGTCATTGAGTCCTTAACGTCTAATTTATTTAGAACGATATTGACTGCCTTTGGAGTATTCTGGGGTATTTTCATTCTTGTGATTTTACTAGCTGCGGGGAATGGCCTAGAAAACGGAGTCAAACAGATATTTGATGGAATTTCTTCTAATTCCATGTTTATGTGGTCTCAGACGGTTTCAAAATCCTACAATGGCTTATCAAAAGGCCGTAGATATAATTTTGAGCTTAGTGATGTTGCGGAAATTAAGAGAGAAGTTAATGGTCTAAAGTATGTCTCCCCTAGAAACCAGCTTGGAGGTTTTGGTGGAAATAATAATGTTGTAAGAGGCCTTAAAAGTGGTGCGTTCAATGTTTATGGAGATTATCCAGATATCCAGTTTCAAGAACCAATGAAAATCTTAAAAGGTAGATTTCTAAATCAGAATGATATTGAAAATAAGCGTAAAGTGGCAGTCATTGGGGAAGGCGTTATTAAAGGGCTCTATGATTTTGACGAAGATCCTATAGGAACTTATGTAAAAGTACAAGGGGTGAACTTTATGGTCATTGGCGTCTATAAAAAAAGAGGCTTTGGAGGAGGTAATGCAGAAGAAGACCAAAAGCAAATTTATGTTCCATTTACAGCCTATTCGCAAGCCTTCAATATGGGACAAAAAGTAGGTTGGATGGCTATCACGGCGGAGGATGATAACTCGATTACCAGACTAAAGTCACAGGTGTTTGATATTATAAAAAGGAATCATGATATTGCTCCAGAGGATGACAGAGCTATTGGAAATTTCGATTTATACGAGCAATATTCAAAAGTTTCTGGGCTTTTCATTGCGTTAAATGCTGTCGCCTATTTTGTAGGTATTCTTATTTTACTTTCAGGTGTTATAGGAATTAGCAATATAATGCTTATCGTGGTGAAAGAAAGAACTAATGAAATTGGAGTTAGACGAGCCCTAGGAGCGACCCCTTGGCAAATAAGAGGACAGATTTTATTTGAATCTGTATTTTTAACTATTATTGCAGGTATGACGGGTATAATATTCGCAACTGGAGTGTTAGCAATAGTTAATGCACTCCTACCCAAAGGTGCAGATATCCCCTTTGCCAATCCTAGCGTAGATTTAGTAACCGTCTTTATAGCATTAAGTATACTCATCATCTCAGGTCTTTTAGCTGGATTTATTCCTGCTCAAAACGCAATACGTGTAAAACCTGTGGATGCCTTAAGAACCGAATAAAAAATAAACTTACCTAATAGTATTTAAACATGAAAAAAGTTGTCACCATTATTGTATTGCTAATTATTGTCTCTCTTTTTGGAGGGTCTCTATATTACCTCTACCAAAAAAATCAAGAAAATCCAGAAGTTTTTAAAACGGAATCTCCTAAGATTCAAACCATCGTTAAAAAAACAATGGCTACGGGAACACTTGTGCCAAGAGAAGAAGTTGATATCAAACCCAATATCTCTGGGGTTGTGGACAGACTCTTTGTAGAAGCTGGGGATAACGTGGAGGTTGGAGATATGATAGCTCAACTTAAAGTGGTTCCCAATATTACCAGCTTAAATTCTGCAAAAAACCAAGTTAGACAGTCTAAAATCAATCTTGAAAACGAGAAAAAAGTTTTTAGCAGGCAAGAAGAATTATATGGAAAGGGCGTCATCTCAGAAAATGATTTTGATCTTGCTAGAAATTCATATGACAATGCATTGCAAACTGTAAAAGCAGCCGAGGAGAATCTTGAGATCATAAGTACAGGAACTACTCAAGATGCTGGAAATGCAGCCACTACAGAAATAAAGGCGAGAATATCTGGAATGGTCTTGGACGTGCCTGTTGAAGTAGGAAACCAAGTTATTGAAGCCAATAATTTCAATGAAGGAACCACAATTGCTACTATTGCTAAAACAGATGATATGATTTTTCAAGGAAAAGTTGACGAATCTGAAGTAGGTAAAATAAAAGAAGGACTTCCTTTGGAAATTACTGTCGGAGCTATTGAAGATGAAACCTTCAATGCTATGTTAGATTACATTTCCCCTAAAGGAACCGAAGAGAATGGCGCTGTTCAATTTGATATCGAGGGCAGCTTAAAAGAGACTAAGGGGATTTTTATAAGGGCTGGGCTTAGTGCAAATGCTTCTATTATATTGGAACGATCTACAGATGTATTAGCGATAAGTGAGTCCTTAGTGCAGTTTGAAAAGGAAACAAAAGAGCCCTTTGTTGAGGTCGAAGTTGGTGATCAGCAGTTTGAGAAAAAAATGGTAGAACTAGGACTAAGCGATGGAATAAATGTTGAAGTGATTTCTGGCCTAGAAGAAAGTGATAAAATTAAAGTATGGAATAGAGTTGAAGAACCTGTTGCAGGAAACCCTAGTAGAAGATAATTAAAGATGATAAAAATGAAACTTACCTTATCAATATTAAGCCTTATACTCTTAGGATGTTTTACTGGTCTTAAAGCACAAACGGATATACCTGCAAGATGGACTCTTGAGGCTTGTGTAAAGTATGCCATGGATAATAATATATCCATTAAGCAATCTATGCTCGATCTAGAAACTGCAGACATCAGTAGAAGTGAAGCTATAGGAAACTACCTGCCTTCACTTAATGGAAATTCTAGCAATACCTGGAACTCTGGTTTAACTCAAAATATAACCACAGGAGTCCTGGAGAGTCAAGTGACTCGTAACTTTTCTGTAAATGCAACCTCAGGAATAACCATATTTGACGGTTTAAGAAATTTAAGAGTATTCCAGAGAGCTAAATTAGAGAAATTGGCAAGTCAATATTCACTTCAATTGATGAAAGATGATATTGCGTTATTTGTAGCAAATGCTTATTTACAGATCCTTGTCAATAAACAGCAACTTGAAGTTTTAATAGAGCAGAATAA
>OOGG01000024.1_pt1 | contig 10458 bp, 3 predicted proteins | sample 1670291 | NCBI WGS metagenome assembly OOGG01 (sample SAMEA98140168, study PRJEB22522) | marine metagenome | biome: marine biome; feature: marine water body; material: sea ice | place: Arctic Ocean | collected 11-Sep-2015 | depth 0.5 m | reverse complement strand
CGTCAAGCCACCCCGTGCTGTGCGTGGCACCATCGAGGACGTCAGATCATGGCTACAACATGGATACGTGGCCAATCCCTACGAACAACGTGTACCCAATGGGATCAACAACCAGGGTAACCGGCGCACCATTTGTATGTACGTCGACGACCTGCTGATGACATGCGAGTACCAGGATGATATCGGCGAGACCCCAGGACATCCAAACGCCACACACGATGGAGTGGAGACACCCTCCAGACTGACCTTGGACACTACAAGCGACGGGTACGTCAGGGTGACGATGGACGGTATGTTTGAAGACACCATGTTAGGTCATTTTGGGGAGAGCCGCCGAATGGGCACTACCTTACACACTGTGAGCCATCTTGAAATAGCAGGTGCTTCACCCCTGCTGACTGAACAAGCATGCATGATCCTCCATACTGCAGTAGCCAAGATGCTACTCGCAAGCGATCGAGCACGATCAGACAACCTCACTACAGTGGAGCTCTTGGTTACAAGGGCAACAAAGGCAACAGAGGAAGACTAAGGCACGGCTAGGCCTTGTTACTGGACTCTCGCTTATGGTATAATAACAACCGCTGTTGTACAACCAAGATACAGCTCCAGTACTTCCGGGGTAAAGAACCTTGAGATAGCGATCTCTAGGGATTTGGTAATTACAAGCGTGTAATAAACCAGGTAAAAATAACTCGCACGAGTCGCTGGCGATACTAAGAGTAAAGCACTAAAAATACAGTAAAACACTGAAGGGTTAGTATTCGTTAATACTTAATTGAATAATGAATGTACATACTAAACTGTCCCGGTGGACTGGTTACCACATCGTGACGGGGCCAGTTATCATGACGTATGTAATGCAAACGTGCGCAGGATACAATACATGCTGGGGGGAAAAACCCCCACAGCAGGTTGTAAGTGCGTAATATACAAAGCAGTACTGAGATACGGCATATAATATGTACATGGTACGAAGATACCATGTTCCAGGGGTGATCCTCGGAAACTAGGCACTATATACAGGATACACATCGTACCACCCCCTCCCTTTTTCGCTATTCGAAAGGTTAGGCTATAGGTATTATGAAAAAAACTACACACATGGACTTAAAATATACTAGGGAAGGGGATAGAAGGCTATACGACCGCGAAAGATATACATGCACGACGGGAGGGGACCCGTTGTACTCTTATATGGCCAATAGCAGACAGGGTCTGTTACAGGGCAGATAAGATAAGAAGGGGGGGAGCGTTAAACTACACCGGGCCGCCTGACGTTGACAGGTATGTCGGAAACAGTGCGTAGAAGGTTGATGGAGAAGCGAAAGATGGTGGAGAAGCGTGAAGACTATAGAGACCAACGAGTGTCTATCAAAGAGGCGCAATGACAGTCGGGAAGGTTTGGAAGTGAAGCACGGCTCGGGAGAGTTGGTAGAAGACGCAGGAACAATGAAAGCCAAGAAGAGAAATGAGCAAGGTCCAAGAAATCGGAAGAAAGTACAAAGCTGTGGAATTTTGAAGGAGTTCTGTGAAACCGACAGATCGAAGTACGTATACGATATGGAGGTCCTCTGCAGTCTCATTGACTTGAACGCAAAGTGGTTGAGCAAAAGAAAAATCGATGCATGGATCGAGGGGATAAGGATGCAAGGCGCGGAACATAGGTACCGAGGCGCAAACGAGGGGAGGGTGGGGAAAAAGATTCCTAACTCATGATGAACAAGCCTTGCGTATTGAACTCAAGACCAAGCAGACCATGTGAGAGAGGAAAATATAGGAACGAGGGATTGCCATGACGGTGGAACGAGTCACGGGCAAGGAGCAGCAGATGCTGCTGTATTAGGGAGTATCGCCGAAACCCAAGTCAGAGGCTGAATCTGAAGCATCTTCTTCAGTATAGCGTTTGTCTAAGTTGGATATAGCGGCATGGAGGAATCGGAGACCATCGCCGATTCGGGGTGTAGCAACGCGCGATAGAGGTGTATATCGATAGTTCCACATAATGTCTGTGTAGGCTGGGATGGGAACTAAAGCATATATTAACACACACTCGGAGCCATTGTAAGTGCCTGCCCACGCTGCAGCGTTATTATCACAATCGGTGAGAAGACGACGTTGCAGATGGTCGGTGAGACCAATGGCATTGTTGGCCATACTGAATAAACAGCCTGGTTTAGGGAGGTTGGCATAAGCACTACAATCGAGAGCCCAGTCGTCTGACAAGGCTACGAGGTATCGGTTGTGCGGATAAAGCAAGTCTTCGGCGTGTTGCATAGGAACGGTTTGACCGTTAGCAATGGCGATGAGTTGCAACGGTTGGATGTCATCGTAACTCTGTAAGGATCGATGAACATCGACGAGTTGTTCTTGGGGACCAACATAGGAGTAGCGACCCAATACAGGGGCAAGCAAGTCATATGTGTGGACCATCGTTAGGTTAGAATTAAAGGGATAGATATCCCCCGATGCTGGTATTTTGGAGTCAGTCTCGTGGTCTGCGACGTTGGAGCAGGAGGTGGACACTGAAGCTAGGGCTTCGGACACGTTGGACATATTCATGGGTTCTTCGACAAGCTCAGCTGTGGCGACAACATAGTTTGGTTCGGGTACGGCTGGAGTGTTGATGAACGTACTGGCATAGATACGTGCAAGTGTAAGGTTAGGAAAGCCCATGGTGTTACCACCGGACTGATTATCAGTAGTCAGGGCTGCAGCGGCAGCGTCCGACCAATTGTTGTGGATTGCACCTGCATTGGTGCCTGCCGTGATGAGCCAATATCGTCGCTTGCGAACAGACGGTTGCAAGTGATTAGGGGATGGCACTGACAATGTTGGTGGATCGGGATCGGACACCAACTCAACCTGTTCACGAGTGATTGGCGCCACTACGATGTGAGAAGGTGCAGTGAAGGGTGCATCTAGAGCAATAGCTTGCTGTAGCCGCGGTGTTGGCTCAGTGGTTGACTCAACCGGCGACGAAGTATGATCTGTTAGATCTACAGTCATTGATGGTACGAAGAATCGTCGAATACCCTTAGGAGGAGTGTCGGGACCATCGCCGGTAACGTCACTAGAATACTCGGGACCAAAGCTGTTGATGTTGGGACCATTACGTTCAGTAAAGAGGTCAATGGACACAACCAGGGGTAGATGGTCACTAAGAGTAGGTGTGGAAATAATATCCGCCTGGGTTATACGACACTGTTTCGACGCCAGGACATAGTCCAAGCGGAAAGATTCACCTCGAGTAGAGGGAATGGAACACAAGGCTGTGTGGCCCGGTGTATCTGGGTATAGCGTTCGGTATGCATCAATACCGTTGTGAAGTAGGGACATCATGCTGGTACGCTCGTCTGGCGTTGCACAGACACCCTTGCGTACACCTGGTGTGGCATCCAGGTCAGACATGATACCGTTGAGATCCCCAGCCAGGATGATAGGGCGTCGAGCGTAACGTTCTTCCAAAGCTGCAAGGTGCCTACTGAGCATGCGTCGCCAGACTATGGTTTCTGTTACTTTGGAACCATCCATGCGTGGGAAAGGTACATACGCTGTTACGAGTATATAACTGGTGTATACTAATGTCAGTAATCGACCTTGGGCCTGGTGAGACAAGAGACGGATTTCGGCCGAGGTGCACACTTCTTCAGTAGAGTCGGTGGGCTTAGATTTAGAGAATATCGCGACGCCGGCATACCCTTTAGACTCATGGCAGCTGAAGTGAGGAACTCGATAGCCTGCCGCCTTGAAGATCTTAACATATTTTAAACGGCTAGCCGAGGAAATCTTGGTTTCTTGCAAGCATATGTGATCGACTGAGGGAATGGCTGGGAGTAAGCCTTTTGACAATGCACTAGCCAATCCGTTAACGTTGAGACAGAAGATAGTTATCGCGTGCACAGGACCATTAGTAGGTTCATGGCTTATATCGCTATCACTGTCTTTGTCATCCACTCGTTCTTCTATCTCGTCTTTACTCGATACGCGCTCGACTTGACTGTCTGTATCCAGTAGCGCAGATAGAGCACTAGTGTCATGGGAGGGCAGAATGATATGTGTCCTGTCCATGAGCTCTGTTTCTGTGTACAACTGCGTTAGCACACCGTGGTGTTTTAGACGCAGGAAATGCTTGCGCGTAGGCGATACATCTGGGAATAGCGCCTGTAACTCAAGAGCAGTACCCTTCGTTTCGAGCTTAGTGACTTTGAAAGGCATCACATGTAGTGTCCTGAGCTTATCAACGAGTTGCAGGGCTTCGTACCAATCGACCCCAAAGTGTTCACGTGATCTTATGTCTATGAAAACCGTAGATCCTACCAGCGCTTGGTGCTCTGGTGTCAGTTTCTTGGCATTGATTTTGCGCACATCCTCGAGCGCGAGGGCATGCGTGCGAAAGGTTAATGGCCTCAGCTCCTTGTTCAAGCGGACGAATTCCTTTAGGGCTTCGGTATCCTTGACGTTGTCGTGTAACAGTTGCGATTCGGTGCCATCTTCGAAGATTGTGTTGAAATAGAGTGTTTGCCGTTTCATGGGATCACCTCCATAGCAATCAATACACCGTACCTCATACTCATCGTTGTCACGCATCGCTAGTTTGATTCCCTCGAGGCGTGAACCATAATAGACTCTGAGGAGGGACACATGGACTACCCGCAGTCGCTTGCTAACCAGGTGCTCAACAGATACGTCGTTCTTGTGACTAGAAACGACCGCAAAGGGACCCAACCATTTAGCTTGATCCTTGCTCTCGGGCTTCTCGTTTCGTAAAAGCACTAGGTCTCCACTCTGGTAGTGATTTGCATTAGCCTCCGTGGCTTCTGCACGTGCTGCGTGTTTATCCTGATATATCCTAGAAGCAGCCCTGATAGTCTCCAGGTCCTTAGCCAGTCTCTTGGTGAAGGCTGTATATGTAACGGGAGGCTCCAGCTTGATATCATAGGTCTCGTCTGTGTCTAGTTCGCCCGTATTAAGCTGCATCGACGTGTAACCGCCCGTTTGTAATCTCGGCAGATTATTAAGCTCATGCTGAACAAGATCGATGACCTCCGAGGAGGACCATCTATCTGTAAAGCGTTCATCCTGTATGATGGCTTGAACGTGGCGTTTAATCTGTTGATTGACGGGTTCGACTCCATTGGATTCGTGTCGGTCGACCAATGACACTCTGTGTGCTATGCCTAACATCTTGTTGAGTTCCAGAACAACTTGACTGGTATAGTTGGAACCAGGATCTGACATGAGCACTCGCACCGGTCCTATCGTAGACTTGTACTTGAGAATGGCTCTAGCTGCGTCTATAGCGTCCGCTGTCTTGGTCGCCACTATTAGTACGAACTTGGAAAAGTGATTCACTAACACATGTGCGTACTGGTTACCGTTGGTATCAGGCGACATGTGTATCATATCGATACCGACGGTCTCCCTCGGTCTAGGTGGTCGCAAGTGTCTTATGACAGGTTCGATGGCATTGTCCTTGTAGTCACGCATCAACTTCTGGCACGACCCGCAGTGTTGAATGAAGTGTCCTATGTATGACACTGGTACACCGTGTCCGGAGAACAACTTGTTCAATCGCTTCCAGGTGATGTCTACCCCAAAGTGCAAGTTCACACCACCGTGTACGTTTCTTATGATATCGTCCCACTGGGGAACCGATTCAGGGTATTCTCTAGCGAGGTCACTCTTACTGACATCAGGCAGCGGTTGTGGTTCGTCCTGAAAGTCATCCGCTAATGCTTGCACTGCGCAGAGATCATGCTGTAGGTATACTTGCTCGAAGTGAAGCATTTCTTCGGCTGGGTATGAATTTAGTTCGTACTCTTCCGGCAAGTCTTCACTACTAGCTGGTATCCGAGACAGGGAATCGGCGACAATGTTCAGCACACCAGGTATATGTCTCACCTGGAACCTAAAGGTCTGCATGTATAGTCTCCACCTCGTTAATATCGGCACTTCTGACTTCTCCAGGAACAGGAGATTGGCGTGATCGGTCTCGCAGAGGAATTCCTTTCCTAGGAGTAGGTGCGAAAACTTCTTGATCGCGAAGTAGATAGCATAAGCTTCTTGCTTAATCGTGGCCCAACGAGTTGCCGGGTCACTAAATTTGTGGCTCAAAGTACAGATGGGCTCATATATCTCCGCAGGAATATCCCCTACCCCTCCTTCGTTTGGAATTTTAGAAGCTCGGACTTGGTAAAGGATGGCTCCAATGCCGAGGATGGAGGCATCGGTTCGCAGAACCCACGGTAGTGAATAGTCTGGGAAGAAGATGCGAGAGGCATCAAGAAGCATTTGTTGCAGACGATTGAAGTGTTGTTGGTAATCGCTAGTATAAGAACTAGGGTCCCAATTAAACTTAAGCGTAGTAGTCTCGTAAAGTGGACCAGTAAGATCGGCCCAGAGCTGAGTACGGTCGGAAGTAGACGACTTAGGACCCGACGCGTATACGTATGCTGGACGAAAAAAATTTGCTGCTCCTAAAAACTGTTGCATAGCTGTTTTCCGTTGCGCTGGAGTACCAGTGGTGGGGAAGGCATACTTAGAAAGACCTTGCAGGCGTTCAGCATCGAAACGGAAACCGTCTTTATCAACGACATAGCCGAAGAAGTGGACTTCGGTGACGCCAAAGTACGACTTGGACAGTTTAAGGAAAATGTTCTTCTCTTGGCAACGCTGGATAAAGAGTTCGTATCGATCCATCAGCTGATCGAGGTCGTTAGCTCCAATGACACAGTTGTCAAAGATGACAAGGAGCCAGTCTTCGAAGCCTTCGAAGAGTTCCATCATCTTGGTCTGGAGGATTGCTGAGGCGGGCGCGACACCCTCTGGTAGAAAACGAGGTCTGAGTGTACCGTGTGGTGTAAGCAAGGCCAGTTTCTCACTTGTCTCGAAGTCAATACGCAATTGATGAAAAGCATTGGAAAGGTCTAGATCGACGTAATAGCGGAAACCCTTGAGTCGGGCGAGCGCGTCCTGAACCACTGGTATCCAGCCATGCTGCAAGAGAACGAAGGTATTAACCCACCGGTAGTCGCCACATAATCGTACGAAGGGCTCCGTAGCTTTGTCAGCTACAACAAGGCCAGATACAATAGAACTTGTAGAGGGCGTAAGGTGATAGCTGCAGAGCCGTTTAATCTCTTTGGTAACAGGTTCGACACGACGATGAGGAATAGGACGACAAGGGATCTTACGAGATGTGGGCATGGCGGGATCAAAGTCAATGTGGACATCTGAAGTGTTGATGCCATCCCAGTTGGTTGGTACAAAGGTATCAATGCTAACATTGCGCATGTGAGACTGAAAGCGATCACTCTTGAGCAAGTCAGGATGGAAACGAATTCTCTCGCCTGGCATAGGAGGGGGTGGATCCAATGTACGCAGGTAAGCTTGTCGAGCGTCGGCTTCGGACATTTCCATGAAGTTTAAAGAGTCCCCAAACAATACGGGAAGGTTCTGGTCGAGTTCTTCATGGGCAACGATATCACGTTCAGCCCAAGGTTCGACAATGTCGAGGGGCTCCAAGGCTTGATAGGCCGAGAAGTCGGATGGCTTGAATGATGAATCGCCCGAAGGACGGTCCTCGGCGTAAGTAGAAGCCAAACTAGCCACTCGTGAAAAGTGTCGCTCAGTCACTGCGCGACCTAGATGGGCTGGTCTATTGGCTCGTATACCCTTGTGATCATAGGTAAGCGATGATAGCAATTCAGCCGATCGCCCTGCTGCAGCTCGAAAGCGGCTAATGAAGAACACCGGTAAGGATGTTACCAGATCAGGTAGTCCGATAATCATGTGATGTTTCATTTCGATTACAGAGAAAGCTGCTGTGAAGGGTACTAACTTACCCTTGGGAGCCTTGACGATGACCGTCAACACCACCATGGTATTGATGCGTTGTGTTGTAGCGTCGTCACCCATCACTACGGTGCCGTCTACTGCCTTAACACACGTAGGGTTGATGTGTTCACGATTTTGTTCAAACCAAGTGTTAGATATATAAGAGCCATGGAGGGCACCACTATCCATCAACACATGGTTCAAAAGGGCTTTGTGATTGCCCAAGTCCGCATATCCCTCCACGAACATGTATGGAGCGACATCACGGCGTTGGCGGATAGTAGTTGTCTTAAGGTAATGAACAACCTTAGTTCCTATCTGCCGTTGTAGGGAGGATTTCGAGACCTCCCTCACCACCTCCTCCATTTCAAGGAAGTAATCCCGTTGAGCTTGATCTAGCCCTGCATCGAGATCATCCTCCTCGAAAGGAATAGGCGGCGTAGTTGACGCCTCCTGGCGTCAGTCCTCAGCGTCCGAATCGAGCTGTTCTTCCAGTTCGACTTCGGCCGTTTTGACAAGCGGGTCAATTTTGACCGCCTTGACGTTCTTCACTGAATGCTTGTTCGTCACCTCAAACCGCTGAAGAGCAGTATTAAGGTATTTGCATATCTTAGATTGATCATGACTATACACACACTTCTTGGGATCGCAGGACAAACCTTGGACTGTCCGAAAGCACACTTGATCGCTATCCGGGCCTTTGCCAGCTCCCATAGCGGGCATCTGAGGGCGACGACCATCCGAGGCGTTGTGTAAGAGTTCCGTACTGACGTCGGAGGAGAGCGACATATTAGACATATGATCATCTACGTCCAGGTCGCTGTCTACCAGCTCCAGCTGATAGGCGATCTGGTCCATATCTTGCATGCTGAGCATAGCATTGAGTGAGGTAGACGCGATGTTCTTAGTTGTCTGTACCTTTCGTCGCGCGGTCTCTGCCCTGTTACAAGCATTTGCTATAGCTGCGATAGGGTTGTAAGATCTCCTTAGCCTCGTCAAGGAAGATTCCATTTGATCCATCCAGGCTCCAAGGGTCGTAATCTGCCGCTCGTTCACCGTGAAGGTATCACGCAAAGCTGAGAGTACATCCTCATTTATCCACGGCTTGACAAGCATCTGCACTAAGCCCTTTAAACCTAAAGGCACGTTAGGGCGAAGTCCCCCGTGATATGGCATAAAGCGTCCCGATGCGTCCTTCTCAGGGGCCGCACTTAGAAATGCGCGCACATTCTTGTTGACGTTCTCTATCACGAGCTGCCAATACGGGAGCGCCACGATAGATTGGCTTGAGATCGACTTCTCGGCGATGGAAGCGGAGACCACTGCTGCGAGTTTGACTTCGTAATCCCTCTTATTATACGGCATGAAACACTTGTACAATTCTTCGAAGAAGAGGTCAGGCAGCATCTGCTCCAGGACTTCTCGCGAAGGTGGATTCCTTTCATATGGTCCCTCTAGGGACTCAGCCACAGTAGATCCATAATACGTGTTCAGCGTCGTTTCAATCTTATCCAGCATAGCGTGCGAGAAATACTCTGAGGCGTATAAAAATACCTGTAGGTCTCTGTTTCCTGGCATCCGCATATGCCTCTCGTAGGCTCTACTCAAGGCAGTCACCGTAATGACAGTTAGTTCCGAAACACTCTGCTTGATCACAAACGTGGTAGGCATAGTGACTTGAGTATAGTTGGGCAGGGGCGACTGAAGCGACGCGCCACTGCGTCTTGTGTCAAAGTCTACATGGTTCCGTTGGTTCATCGGATTAGCCATATTAATTCGCGCAGGAGAGTGAATAGCAGTTGGGTTTGGGTTTGGGTTTGGGTTTGGGTTTGGGTTTGGGTTTGTTGTACCCGGCGTTATACCGCCTCGGGATAACCTTGAGGATCTTCCAATAGGGATAGGTGTCCTAGGCTGCGGACTAAGGTTCAAAGCTCCATTAGCAAATGAATCGTCAAAGTCGTGCTGAGCTCTGTTGGAGTCGAGGTTATCCAAGTCGTGGACCGGGTTCTCAAGCATGTCTATCCTAGTCCTTGCGGCAGCCATTTCTGTAAGCGCAGCACTCATGTCTGATCGCATCGCTATGATCTCTTGCATGAGGGCATTGGTAAAATTCTGTACCACTGGCTCAGAGTCGGGCTCGTCAAGGACATCGGATATCATTGTGAGATAGTGGTTAGCGAACCAATTGTTTCCAGTTGTAAATTTGGTATCTCCAGTAGCGACTGGCTTGGCACAAGAGCTATGGCTATGATAGCGTCCTGTCGATATATATTGTTATATATATGAGAGGCTCAAGTTAATATCAAATTACAACTATTTAAGTAATATATTACTAAGGTCTGGCTAAGGGCCTTGTTACTGGACTCTCGCTTATGGTATAATAACAACCGCTGTTGTACAACCAAGATACAGCTCCAGTACTTCCGGGGTAAAGAACCTTGAGATAGCGATCTCTAGGGATTTGGCAATTACAAGCGTGTAATAAACCAGGTAAAATAACTCGCACGAGTCGCTGGCGATACTAAGAGTAAAGCACTAAAAATACAGTAAAACACTGAAGGGTTAGTATTCGTTAATACTTAATTGAATAATGAATGTACATACTAAACTGTCCCGGTG
>OOGG01000023.1_pt1 | contig 10571 bp, 4 predicted proteins | sample 1670291 | NCBI WGS metagenome assembly OOGG01 (sample SAMEA98140168, study PRJEB22522) | marine metagenome | biome: marine biome; feature: marine water body; material: sea ice | place: Arctic Ocean | collected 11-Sep-2015 | depth 0.5 m | reverse complement strand
TCTGAAAACGGAGACGCGAACAAGAAAAACGAAAAGAAGTATAAAGAAAAGGAAAGACTATTCCGATTGCCTGGTCGCGAAAAGGATGAGGTTAGAATTGGTGATTATCCAACATCGTCTTCCAAATACGAAAGGTGGAAAGATAAAGCACACTCCAAAATTATTGCCGCCTCAGGAAGGCCATTGAAGTGCAAAGAGTGGCTCGACGCAGTTGATTCAGTTAACTCAGCCGAAGAAATTGCCGACATAGATGAAAATTGGCAAAACTTCGACTCTAAGCTAACCGCAGCTCTCCTTGAAAAGGCTGGCGGCGAACTTGAACAACAGATCCTGCTTGATCGAGAAATTTCCAAATGTTCACGACCAATCATGTCCGCAAGAGCTATCCTCTGGCGGATTCAACAATGGTTCAGACTCAGCGCTCAAGAACTTGGTGTCGACACACGACAACAGCTATATGCTGTCGAGTTTAGATCCGATGCTAAGATGCTTAGTTTCATTACCAAATGGACGAAAGCTTGCATGAAGGTCGACACAGTCGGTAAACCCGAAGACAGATTGTCAGAACAAGAAAAGCATACTTTGTTCTACCGACAGATCTCGAAGTCAAAAGACTTAGAACACGACCTCAACATTTATCACCGTGCCGATGTCGGTAGTGTTGAGAGATCATACGGTTTCCTTTTGAAAGCCGCAAAGAAGTACGTTGAACGCAAACAGGAAGATGCTAATGTCGCAGATAACCGCAGGAACATGCACGGACCTGCTGCACCAGCGACAGACCAAAGCTCCAGACACAGTTCCAGACATGGCTCCAGAAAACCATCTAGGGGCGAAAGGGCAGCAAGGGTGGTGGCTTCCGCAAGGGCCTCGGCAAGGGCAAGCCCGGCAAGGGCGGCGCAGCGCCCGCTGCCGCGGCCAAAGGCGGCGCTACCTTCGACGGCGCCTGCCGCCACTGCGGCATGTGGGGCCACCGCAAGTCGGAATGCCGCAGGCTCACGCAGGAGCTCGGCAAGGCGGGCGGCCCCAAGGGCAAGGCCGGCGGCAAAGGCGGCCCCAAGGGTGGCAAGGGCCCGATCAAGGACCCGCTCTTGGAGGTGACCGCCGATGACGACTGGGCCGGCGAGCTGGGCGCAGACGCCGCCGCCGCCGAGCTCGACGAGTGGGACTTCGACACCGCCATCTGCAGCGTCAAGGCTGCAGCTTGGCCCACGCCCGCGGCCGTGGAGGTGAAGAAGACGGGCAAGATGACCTTGCCGTGGCTGCGCCTGACCAAGCCGCAGACGCAGAACGAGGCGAAGAAGACAGGCAAGGCGACCTTGCCGGAGATGCGCGCGATCAAGACACAGAACAGCTTCGCTTCGCTCAGCCTGCTCACCGACGACTCCGAAGAGCTCTTGTGCGCGGTGTCGGGCGAGATGCGCGGAGGCCGAGTCATCGAGGCCGTCGTCGACTCGGGGGCAGTCCACTCCGTGACGCCCCCCGGGCTCTTCCCTGGGCGCGTGGACCCCAGCCCATGGTCGCGCGCAGGCCGCGGCTACAAAGCAGCCAACGGAACGGGCATCAAGAACCTTGGCCAGTTGGCGGTGAAGTTTGCCACGGCCGAGGGCGACAAATGCTCCATCCCGTTCCAGGTGGCCGAGGTCGAGCAGCCGCTCCTTAGCGTGGCTCACCTCACGCAGGCGGGCAACCGCGTCGAGCTCGGACACGCAGGTGGGCGCATTGTCAGCCTCACCTCCGGGCGCGCTATTGCCTTGGAGCGCCGCGGCGGCGTCTACATCTTGAAGATGTACCTCGCCGATGGGGTCGCGCCTGCGCCTTTTCGCAGGCAGGGGGCCTAGGCCGACTATACCCCATAAGACCGGAAGAAGAGAGCGACGGAGAACCGGCCGCGAGGCCTGGTGAGCCGGAGCAACCGGCCGAGGAGGTGGAGGAGGACCCGGAGCACCCGGCGGAAGAGGCCCGAGCCGCGCGGCCGAGCAGAGACCCCGGTGCCCCGACGCAGGCCGACCGCGATGCACATGCATCCACGCACCTGCCGTTTAGGTCGTGGTGCGATGAGTGCGTCCAGGGTCGCCGCGACGCCCCCCCGCACTTCAGACAGAAGCGCGCGGCGGGGGAGATCCCGGAAGTAGCGTTCGATTACGCCTACGTCCGGCGAGACGACGAGGAGATCGTTGCGACCCTCTTGGTGATGAGGGACCGCGACTCGAAGGCCCTACGAGCGTGGGTGCTCGAGCATAAGGGCGCGGACCTCGTGGAGACAGTGGACCGCGCGGTCGTTGGCGTGCGCCAGCTGGGCTACAACGGCCGTGTGCTCATACGCACCGATGGCGAGCCCGCGTTGGTGGCACTGCGCAACGCCATCATCAAGGGGCTGCCAGAGGGTGCTACCCCGATCTCGACGCCAGTGGGCGAGAGCTCATCGAACGGGGTCATGGAGGTTGCCGTGAAGATCATGAAAGGCATCCTCCGAGTACACCTGGCCGCGCTGGAGAAGAAAATCGGCGCCAGGTTCCCGTCAGGCCACGCCGTGCTGACGTGGCTGGTGGAGCACGTGACCGACGTGATCACCAAGTACCTGGTGGGCGTCGATGGCAAGACGGCCTACGAGCGCCTTTACGGCCGCCCAGTGCGCGAAGAAGGCTTGGAGTTCGGCGAGTTGCTGCACTGGCGCCACAAGCCCACGAAGGACATGAACGTGGTCCTCGATGCCCGTTGGTCCACCGGCGTGTGGTTAGGCCGGAAGTGGGGTGGTGTTATCCACCAGGCCTACGCCAACGGCAAGGTCCACGAGATCCGTGGCGTCCAGCGCCAGCCGCGCGAGGCCCGATGGCGCAAGGAGGCGCTCGAGGCCATCGCGGCGACGCCGTGGAACCGCGAGCCAGCGGCGGAGGGGGAGTTGAGAGTACTTCCGCCGTTGGCCGCACCGATGGCAGCGCAAGGCGCAGGCGCCGAGGGTCCAGAAGAGGTGCGGGAGCCGGAGTACAACCCGCACCGTGTCTTCATAAAATTGGACGACCTCGAACGCCACGGGTTCACGGCGGGATGCCGGAGGTGCAACCTCATGCGCAATGGGCTCAAGTCCCAGGGCGTCAAGCACCTCGACGCCTGCAGGCTGCGCGTCGAGCAGGCCATGAGGGATGCTGATAACCCTCGGCTGCAGCGCGCCGAAGGCCGAGCGCTCGGCGAGCTCGAACGCCGGGCCGCCGCCGCCGCCGCGGAGGGCGCCGACGCGGCCCCGCCGGCCGCCGCCCCGCCGGCCGCCGCACTCGAGGCGCCGGAGGCGCCCGAGGCGCCAGCGACGCCGATCGCAGACGTCGACGACATGTTCGACGGCGCCGACGACGAGGTCATGAGAGTGCGGCCGGCCAAGGTGACCGAGCTGTACTCGCCGCCACGGGTGACAGCGACCCTCCCGAAGTTTGGGCTCGCGGCGGGCTCCACGTTCGACCTCCACGCAGACGAGGCCGGGGTGAAGTGGGACTTTACGAAGCCTCAAGACCGGAAGCGCGCGTGGGAGCGCATCCGCACCGAGGAGCCGTTCTTGATCATCGGCTCACCTCCCTGCACCATGTTCAGCCGTCTCCAGCTGAACCTCAACGCCAAGAAAATGGGCAAGGTTGAGTGGGAGAAGCGCCGGAGGACAGCTGAGGTGTTGCTGACCTTCGCCGTCGCAGTATACAAGCTGCAGGCGCTGGCGGGTAGACACTTCCTCCACGAACACCCGGCGGGAGCGACGAGCTGGAACTACCCGGCCATCGTCAAGCTGCGCGCTACGCACGGCGTCGACGCCGTGGTCGGCCACATGTGCGAGTACGGCCTGGAGACCACCGTCGAGGGCGGAGGCCGAGCCTCGGCGAGGAAGCCCACGCGCTTCATGAGCTCGTCCCCCGCGATCCTCGAGGCGCTGTCGCGGAGGTGCCAGGGCAACCACGCCCACGCCCCGCTGCTTGGGGGCACACGCGCCAGAGATGCGGCGGTGTACCCGCCGGGCCTGTGCAAGGCCATCGCGCAGGGCGCGGCGGAGCAGCTTCGCCGAGACAAGCGCGCACGCGGCGCCCGGGAGCTGCATGCGGTGCGAGGCGGCCGCGACCCTCCAGCCACGGAGGTGCACTGCGACGACGCGCAGGGCCGCACGAAGGACGAAGGCGAGGAGCTCGCCGCGTGGACCGTGGGGGAGGTCTACGACGAGATCACCGGGGCCGCGCTTCCCCCGAAGTTGGTCCAGCAGGCGCGCGCCGAAGAGATCAAATTCATGCTTGATTGGGGCGTCTGGGAGCGCGCTCTCATCACCGATTGCTGGGCCGAGACTGGGAAGGCGCCCATCGGCAGCAAGTGGGTGGACGTGAACAAAGGCGACGCGACCAAGCCTTTGATCCGCAGCAGGTTTGTCGTGAAGGAAATTGCGACCTACAAATCAGACGACTTCTTCGCGGCAACGCCCCCTCTGGAGGCACTGCGGCTTCTGCTGTCGCTGGCGGCCTCGAGCGGGCAGGACATCAAGGTGGAGGTCCTCGACGCGCGCAAGGCGCACCTGCACGCGTTCGCCGAGAGAACGGTGTTCACGCAGCTGCCGCCGGAAGTGGGCGAGCCGGGCTACTGCGCCAGGCTCGTGCGCTGCTTATACGGCACGCGCGATGCGCCGAAGCGCTGGGAGGCGTTTTTGGCCGAACAGCTGGTGGCCATGGGCTTTGCAAGAGGCCGGGCCTCGCCCTGCTGCTACTTCCACGCCGCGTTGGGCGTGAGGTGCATCGTCCACGGCGACGACTTCGTTCTGACAGGCTGCGCGCGCGCCCTTGATGCAGTGAAAGCGGGCATGCATGAGCGCTTTCTTTTAAAAGAGTTAGGTAGACTTGGAGGCGGCCAGGGGGAGCTGAAGGAGCTCCGAGTCCTAAACCGAGTGATTCGGTGGACACCGGCCGGCCTCAAGTACGAGGCAGACCCGAGGCACGCAGAGATTGTGGTCCGCGGGGTCGCCGGCGCTGAGCGAGCGCTGAGCGCCCCGGGCACCAGTTCGAAAGACTTCGAGGCCCCGGGTGAGGAAGATGACCTCCCCGAGCGGACCGCGCGTCTTTTCCGTTCGTTCGCTGCGCGTGCCAACTATCTGGCCCTCGACCGGCCCGACATCTCACAGGCAACCAAAGAGTTGTGCAGGAGAATGTCGGCGCCGAGGGCGACAGATCTTAGAGCTTTGTCGCGTGTAGCCCGCTACCTCGCGGGTGCGAGCCGCGTTGTGTACGAGTACCCGTGGCAATCCCGCCCGGTACTCCGCGTTTATACCGACTCAGACTTTGCCGGCTGCGTAGCCACGAGGCTGAGCACCTCAGGGGGAGCTGTGATGTTGGGCACCCATTTGCTCAAGCACTGGGCCAGCACACAGAAGAAAATTACCCTCAGTAGCGGCGAGGCTGAGTTAGGGGCAGCAGTGCGTGGCTTTAGCGAGGCGTTGGGCATCCAAAGCGTCGCGCGCGACCTCGGGGTTGAGCTGCAACCCGAGGTCCACGCAGACAGCTCAGCTGCGATCGGCATCTGCCGCCGGAGTGGGATCGGCAAGGTCCGCCACCTGGCGGTGGCGCAGCTGTGGGTGCAGGACCTCGTGCGTTCTAGGGAGTGCCGCCTGCACAAGGTGCTGGGCACAGAAAACCCTGCAGATTTAATGACAAAACCGCTAGCGCGTACCGAGATAGATGGGCATCTCGGACGCCTCGGCCTCAGCCGTGCCACGGGCCGTGCTGAGACCGCGCCCCGTGCGGACGCCGAGGTGGACACCACCTTGGCGAACCACCGGGGCTAGCGCAGCGTACTTTCGATCATATTTTTGCCATTAGCGTGTGTTTTAATAATCAATTCTGACTGGCGTACGCTGGCGCGGCCAATACCACTGGCCCGCCGCGCACGCCCACCGCACAGCCGCCGGCGGAACAGTTACACTGTATCGCCGCGCGCCGCTGCTAGCGCATGGCGGCGCACGGCGAGGGGGAGTTGTGAGTAGTAACTCTCCCGCCGCGCGCCCGTTCATTTTTCCCGCTGCGTTCCGGACCGTAGGCACCGCCAATACCACTGGCAGGTGCCGATAGTCAAGCCTAGTTGCCGCGTCGAGTCGACCGTAGGCGCCGCCAATACCACTGGCGGCGCCGATAGTCGAGTAGAGCGTTGCAGTAGGCCGTGCAGCAGACTACCGCGGGCCCGGCAATGCCATGTGCGCGGCGAGGTTAGAGCCACCGCATTGCCCGGCACCCGCGTGGCCGCCAATACCACTGGCGGCGCCGATAGTCGAGTAGCGCTTCGTTATTAGTCACGTTGCTTCCCGTGCGCGCGCTGTCAATACCAATGGCACGCCGCGTACGCTTGTGCTTAGGGCTCGGCCACTTGCAAGGGGCACGCTGAGTGTCGATGCAGGTAGTGGCCTGGAGCCACGTGCGCTTGCCGAGGCGCCTCGCGGCGCCTTGCGGCGCCCACGTTCAGGCGCCTTGCGGCGCCTCGCGGCGTCAGGCGCAACCGTTGTTGCCCCTGCGCCTCAGGACAGTGCCGACTTGGAATGAGAGTCATTTGCAGCGTGCGTAGACGTTCTGCACCGCATTGTCCGTGCCAACTGTTGTTGCCCCTGCGCTCCATGACAGTGCCGACTCGGTACGAGAGTCATTTGCGGCGTGCATGGACGTACGGAGATCTTGTAGTGCTACCTTTGTACCCGTGCAGTGCCCTGTGCGTGGCAATGACAAGCGCCTTGAGATCCTTCGTGCAGTGCCCTGTGTGTGGCAATGCCGAAGCGTCTTGAGATGCTTGTCCATGCCACCGCACTGCCCGTAGGGGTTTGACCGTGAGTCGAGTGCGAAGGCCTTTGTATATATCCTATATAATAGCGCCACGCGCTCGACCTTCGTGTCATTTATTCCCCTTTTAATACTGTGTCGTTAGCTTGTTTGTATATACGTTTACCGGCTCCGGGGGCTGCAGCCCCTCCTAGTCCCAGTCCTTGGGTGCGCGTGCGTACGCTCAGGTAGGGGTATCCCGGAGCAGGTTGCGAGTTCTTTCGTTTGAACTTTTGCGTGCTATGGTGGTGCAGGTGTCCCCTTTCGGGCGGTATCCCTAAGGGATACTGCCCGAGGGGGAGTGCGAGAATGGTACACCTTGCACACCTATAGCCATATAGTTGTACAGTGACATGTTGACAAAGGTGCCACCTCCGTGGCCCCTTTGGCTCAAGACAACGTGTTCCAAGAAACACGAGTACCATCACTTTTGTACTCGCATGGTAGCGGAGCAGCGTTGCTGACTCCAACGCCCTCTGCGTTTTATCCCCCGCACCAGCCCGCGTGCTTCGTCATGGATACAGCTTTCGAAGCAGACGTTGCTGCAGCATCCGCTGCCGCCTCTGCAAGCGGTCTGGCGGTGTTCGCGGCGGGACGAGCGCAGACGGTGGGGCAAGTGGGCCCATGCCTCACGGTGGGCATGGGCGAGGCCGCGACGGTGGCGTCGCTGAACGCGTGGGGCGCGGCCCGCGACAGCGAGCTTATCCAGCTCAGGCTTGTCGTCGCGGCCCACGCCGGCGAGCTTGCCCAGCTCCGCGGCGACCTGGGCTCGACGCAGACGGTCGTCGCCTCGGCCTTCGAGCAGGCCAAGGCGCAGCTGCAGGCCATTGTCGACAGCTTCCGCGTCGAGGCGGCGAAGCTGCGCTACGACGGCGATGTCGCGGCGGCCCAGTCGCTCTCGCGCCTGGAGCAGGTGGTGGGCGAGGCCCGCGCGCGCTTCGACGCGCAGGACGCGCTCGTCGCGCAGGGCCTCAGCGAGCTCGCGCAGCGCTTGCAGCGCGTCGACGCCTGGGCGCAGGCGGAGCCGGCGAGGGTGGCGGCGCTCGTCCAAGCCGCACCCGCGCCGCGCTGGAGGAGGTCGCCAGGAGGAACGACGCTCCGGGCCGACCCTCCGCCGGTGCCCTCGACGCCGCCTCCCGCGCAGGCCCGCGGCACGCCGGCATGGGACGCCTGGCAGCAGCAGCAGCAGCAGCAGCAGCCGCGGCAGCCTATCCCGGATGCTTGGGCCGCAGCCGCCGCAGCCGCCGACGCATCCCAGACAGCCCGGAGGACCGCGCCACTTCGAGATCAACACTCCGGGCTACACTGGCGGCGGCAGGGGTGGCGCACCCTACCCCCGCGAGATGCGCATCGACGCGCGCGGCTGGGCGTCGGAGAACAAGAAGCTCGACATCACCACGAGCTTCGACGCCTTCCAGGTCTGGAAGGACCGCGCGATGATGTTTCTCTCGCGCGAGCGGCCCGACGTCCGCAAGCTGCTGGTCTGGGCTGAGACACAGACCATGGAGACCTTGGCAGCCGGCCTCGTCGCACAGGCCGCGGTCTACGGCGTCCCCGACCTCGCTGGCGTCGAGTACGCCGTCCACGACGGCATCAAGATGACCATCCTGGACTCCTTGCTCGGCCGCGCACGCAACTGCGTCGAGCGAGGGTGCGAACTATGGAGGTCGCTCTGCGCTCAGTGGAGCGGTGCCGCGCCGCAGCTGCAACACGCCAAGGCGTGCCGCTACCAGGCCCCAGCACAATGCAAGACCGTGCAGGAGCTCTGGGCGAGGCTGCCGGCGTGGGAGCGGCTCGGAGAAGAGGTCGTCCTCTCCGGGTTCGCCGTCCCGCCGTGGATCGCGAGCTCAGCGCTGGACCAGCTGCTCCCCACGCAGCTCCGCGACGCCTTGGTCGCACGAGCCAGCCACGGGGACGAGCTGAAGACCTACGCGCAGCGCCTGGCGTGGGTGAAGACGCAGATGGAGTACGCCCGCGGCCAGGCGCAGGCCACTGCCTACGCGCCGGGCGGCCACGGCAAGGACGCCTCCGGCGACGTCAATATGTACTCAGTGGACGAGCCGGACGACGCCCCCGACGCCATCGAGGCCATGACGTGGGCCCTGGCCGAGGCGTCCCACGCTGGTCAGTGGGAGCTGGCCGAGACCCTCACGTCCTCCATCTACGCGCTGAAGGGCGGCAAAGGAGGCTTCCGCAAAGGCCTCGGCAAGGGCAAATCCGGCGGCAAGGGTGCCGCATCGCCCTCGGCCGCGCCCAAAGCCGAGTTCCAGGGCGCGTGCCGCCACTGCAACATCTGGGGCCACTGGATGCAGGATTGCCGCAGGCTCACCGCCGAGATCGCCAAGAAGGGCGGCCCCAAGGGCAAAGGCGGCGGTAAGGGCGGCCCCAAGGGTGGCAAAGGTCCGGTCGCCGACCCGATCTTGGAGGTAGGCGCCACCGACGACAACTGGGCCGGCGACCTACTGAACGACGCCATCGACGGCGCCGCCGCTGGACTCGATGACTGGGCGCTCGGCGGCGCCATCTACAGCCTCACGGCTGCACCGCTGGGCTGCGCGAACCAGGGGTCTCCTTCGGGGGCACCTGGGGACCTCAGCTCAGTGGCCGCGCCGCGTGCAAGCAGCCGCCTGGCACAGCCGATTTCGGGCACGACGTCTTCCACTACAGCCGCCGCTGCCTCTGCAAGCAGCCGCCTGGCTAAGACGTATACGGGGCCGTTTTCGGGCAAGACGTTTACTATTACAGGCGCCGCTGCCTCTGCAAGCAGCCGCCTGGCCAAGACGTTTTCGAAGACAGCGTTGGGTACAGCCGTTGCGGCTGCTCCGCTGGGCTGCGCGAACCAGGGGTCTCCTTCGGGGGCACCTGGGGGCCACAGCTCAGCGGCAGCGCCGTATTCTGGTAAGACCGCCGCGGCCTCTGCAAGCCGCCGCCTGGCACAGAAGCAGACGTTTGCCGTACAGCCGTTTTCGGGCAAGAAGTCTCGCGTTATTGCCGCCGCTGCCTCTGCAAGCAGCCGCCTGGCATCGTACGAGACGCTTTTGGAACGGCCGTATAAGACGTTTGCCGGCGGTGTGGTGGCGATATTGGCGGGGACGCACGCGACGAAGACGCAGAACCGCTTCGCCGCACTCGACCTCCTCGTCGACGACGCCGACGAGCTCTTGTGCGCGGTGTCCGGCGACGCCACCGGAGGCAAGGTCGTCGAGGCCGTGGTCGACTCCGGAGCCGTCCACTCTGTGACGCCTCCCGGCTTCTTCCCCGGACGCATGGTGCCCAGCGCCTGGTCTAAGGCAGGCCGAGGCTACCGCGCGGCCAATGGAACCGGCATCAAGAACCTCGGCCAGATCGCAGTTCGATTTGCCACGGCCGAGGGTGACAAATGCTCGATCCCGTTCCAGGTCGCCGAGGTCGACCAGCCGTTGCTCAGCGTCGCCCACCTTACGGCGGCCGGCAACCGCGTGGAGCTGGGCCACACCGACGGGCGCATCGTCAACATCACCAGCGGGCGCTCCATCGCCTTGGAGCGCCGCGGCGGCGTTTACATCATGAAGATGTTTCTCGCCGACCCGGTCCTGCCTGCGCCTTTTCGCAGGCAGGGGGCTTGAGCGCAGTCGACGCCGCACACCCCATAAGACCGGAAGATGACGACGACGAGCCGGCCGCGCGGCCTGGCGAGCCGGCGCGACCGGCAGAGCAGAGTGAAGGCGATCCGGAGCACCCGGCGGAAGAGGCTCGAGCTGCGCGGCCGAGCAGAGA
>OOGG01000021.1_pt1 | contig 10689 bp, 8 predicted proteins | sample 1670291 | NCBI WGS metagenome assembly OOGG01 (sample SAMEA98140168, study PRJEB22522) | marine metagenome | biome: marine biome; feature: marine water body; material: sea ice | place: Arctic Ocean | collected 11-Sep-2015 | depth 0.5 m | reverse complement strand
GGTTTTAAAATAAATTTCATACTATTAAATTTTTTAAATGATTTCAAATTGTTTACCAGGCAATGGCCTCACGAAACCTCCCAATTCCAAACTAAGAAGGATTGATGATAATTTATGGGTTGGTAAACCGCAAATCAAAGATAACGCATCAATTTCTGCTTTCCCAGTTTCTGTAAGTTTTTGTACTACAAATTTTTCATCATCAGTAAGGGATACAAATAACTGGGTTTGGATATTCTTTTTTTTGGTTTCCATGTCCCAATTGAGATTATAAACCAAATCGGCAGCAGAGGTAATCATCTGTGCTTTTTGCTGCTTTATGAGCATATTACATCCTTTACTGAATTTGTCTTGAGGACGACCTGGAACTGCAAAAACTTCTCGGTCGTAGGAATGAGCTATATCTGCCGTCACAAGAGAGCCCCCCTTTTCAGCACTTTCAATAACAATAGTAGCTTCACTAAGTCCTGCAATAATCCGATTTCTACTCAGGAAATTCTTACGATCGAAGCTATCGCCGCTGCAGAAGTCTGTCAAAAAACCCCCATTATTTTCTATCGAAGACGCGTATTTTTGATGGGCTTTTGGGTAAATTTGATTCAATCCATGTGCCAAACATGCTATGGTTTGAAGATTATACTTGATGGCTGTTCTATGCGCTACAATATCAATTCCATAAGCCAATCCGGAGACTATTACTGGTTTGAGTGGCGACAAATCTTCTATCAATTGTTCACAAAAAGCAATACCATGAGTCGTCACTTGACGGGTACCTACTATACTCAAAATAGGCTTGTTCTTAAGATTGATGTTACCTCTAGAAAATAAAAGTATAGGACTATCTATGCATTGTTTTAACCGCGAGGGATAGTCTTCGTCCTTGAAATAACTTAGCTTTATATTATTGCTTTGTATGAAGTTGAGTTCCTGTTCTGCCTCTTTCATTATAGCAGAATCTCTTAGGGTCTTTATTCGCTTACTTCCAATCCCATCTACTTCTTTTAAGTCGGTTGCACTGGCTTGAAATAAGGCTGTTGCACTGCCAAAATACTGAAGAAGTTTTTTCGCATTGATATGACCAATCCCCTGCATTTTATGCAACATCAGTAAATAAAGGAGTTCCTGTTCTTGCATCTTTAAGCTTATTAAACCTTAATTATTACCTGCCGGCTTGACTTCTTTGATAGAGGGCTCTTCTACTATTTTTTTAGAAGGCTCTTTTTCAAAAGATTTTCCTAGATACACCAATTTAGATTCTGGTTCTACTTCAATAGATTTTGAATCGTTTGGTATAATATCCAGTTTCCCCTCTGGATTTTTGATAAACAGAGGGATTATTTCAGACTCCACTTTACTCAATTCGATTAAGCCTCGAAAATGTTCGCTGGAGTTTAGTTCTATTTCATGGATCTCAGGATAATTTCTGGTTAGGTTAACAAGTTTTATGTAGTCGTCAGTTTGAGAAAATAATCCATCGTCTGGATTATTTTCCGGATCTTCCATTTCTTCTGAAGATATGACACGGAAGGTTCCTTGTTCTCCAAATTGTTTTGCAAAGTTTTCAATAGCCTTTTTATTAACAGCCGTATTACCTGTTAAGGCCATTAAGTACCCAACATCACTCAACTCGATATTATCAATTAAATCATCGGAATAGATATTGGCATTGATAGCATCTAGCCCCATCGCTTTAGCTTTATCTATATTGCTTTTATTATTGTCAACAATAACAACGTGCCTGTCATTATCTTTTAAATATTTAGCGACTATTCTTGAAAATGATGATGACCCTACAATCAATATTCCTTGAGAATCCTTAAGAAATACGCCCACCAGTTTCGCAAAGGGTCTTGCTGTAGTCGCATTAAGAAGCACGGTGCCTAGAACAATCATAAACACCAAGGGAGTTATTAATTCTGCATTAGGAATGCCTTGGTCTACCAACTTCAATCCAAAAAGAGAAGCCACACCTGCCGCTACTATTCCTCGAGGACCAACCCAACTGATGAATAGCTTTTCGCGAGTTTCCAGAGTGGATTTATAACTGCTCAAAAACACGCCCAATGGCCTAACCACAAATACAACAACAGCAAAAAGAATTAAGGTATTCCAATTGAAAACCAGCATCAGGTTTTCGAAATTAATATTAGCAGCAAGAAGAATAAATAGAATTGAGATTAAGAGAATACTAAGGGACTCCTTAAAGTAAAGAAGTTCTTTGAGGTTGGGTAAATTGGTATTCCCCATAATAATTCCCATGACCACCACAGCCAACAAGCCACTTTCGTGTGCAAAGTGATCTGCCATTACAAAAACCCCTAAAACGGTAGCTAAAGTGACCACGTTTAATAAGTAATGAGGAATAATCTTAGACTTTATTGCCAAAGCCAGAGCTTTGGCGAAGGTAAACCCAAAGGTAAACCCAAAAAGAACAATTTGACCAAACTCTACGAGCACAGTGGTTGTAAAGGCCTCGCCTCCACCAGCAGTTATAAACTCAAATACCAATACAGCAACCAAAGCTCCAATGGGATCTATTAATATCCCCTCCCACTTCAATATGGCTGAAACGTCTTTTTTAAGAGGGATATTCCTTAAAATTGGAGTGATTACGGTAGGCCCAGTGACTATGATGAGCCCAGAAAATAGAAGGGAAATTTGCCAGCTTAATCCCAGTATCCAATGAGCTGCCATTCCTGCTCCTACAAAGGTAATCACCACCGCAACGGTAATTAGCTTAACGATAACTGGGCCGACATTCAAAATCTCACCTCGTCTTAAAGTCAGACCACCTTCAAAGAGAATAATACCTATAGCAAGTGAAACAAAATAAAACAAACTTTCTCCAGGAAACAAGCCCGTCTCCCCATTCCATATAGGCTCTATAAGCTTGGATCCGTCCTCGGTATATAAAGTAGCAATAGGACCTACCATGAGACCTATAAGAATTAATGGTAATATTGCTGGGATTTTGAAACGCCAAGCGAACCATTGCGCCAAAATTCCTAATATAATTATACTCGCTAGTTCTATCATAGAATATTAGATTTGAGTAGTTAAAAATAGCACAATCTAGAAGACTCGGATTCCAAAGTTAAGACTCTTTTAGTACTTTGCTGCTAAAATAAAGCTTATGACCTTATATCCTGTAGAAACTGGAAATTTTAAACTAGACGGCGGTGCCATGTTTGGCGTTGTGCCAAAATCGCTTTGGCAACGAACTAATCCAGCAGATTCTAATAATATGATAGACATTGCTGCAACCAGTTTGTTGATTGAAAATGGTGAGCAACTTATTCTAATCGACACAGGTTTGGGGAACAAACAAAGTGATAAATTCTTTAGTTACTACTATAGATGGGGAGACCACACTTTGGATAAGTCACTAAAAAAACATGGATTCCATAGAGATGATATCACCGATGTGTTTATGACTCACCTTCACTTTGATCACTGTGGAGGTAGTATTCAGTGGAATAAAAACAAAACAGGTTACGAACCTGCTTTTAAGAATGCAAAATTCTGGACCAACCAAGAACACTGGGACTGGGCGATAAACCCCAACGATCGCGAAAATGCTTCCTTTCTTAAGGAAAATCTTTTACCGATGCAGGAGAGCGGTCACTTACATTTTTTGGAACGCACTCAAAAAAGGCATTTTTACGAGGAATTGGGATTTGAAGTCCTCTTTGTAGACGGCCATACCGATAAACAGATGATTCCAATCATAGACTATAAAGGGAAAAAATTGGTTTTTGCGGCAGATTTACTTCCTACAGCAGGCCATATTCCTCTCCCTTATGTCATGGGTTTTGACACCAGACCCTTAAAGACACTTCAGGAAAAAAAGATATTTCTAGAAGAGGCGACTCAAAACAATTATCACCTCTTTCTTGAGCATGATGCTCACAACGAAATCATCAACCTAAAAGACACTGAAAAAGGAATACGACTTGACTCTACTTTCAGTTTTAATGAACTCTTTACTAATTAATTTAATTTTAAAACATGACGACAAAAACATTTAAGATAGGCGCTTGGGGCCTTTTATTTTCAGGATTCCTAGTAGGTTGTGCCAGTGGACCAAAGATCACTTCAGAACCCATCCCCAACTTACAGAACGCAAAGTCTAAAACATCAGAACTTACAGATGATGAACTTGAAGTGTGGGGAAGCAAAGATCTTTTGAAAGACACCATCCCAGGAATGAGCGTGGATAGAGCTTACCAAGAAATCATTAAAAACTACAAAGGAGAAAGCATCATTGTTGCTGTTCTTGATAGTGGTATTGATATTGAACATGAAGATTTTGAAGGGGTGATCTGGACTAATATTGATGAAATTCCTGAGAACGGAATAGACGATGACAAAAATGGTTTTGTCGATGATATCCACGGCTGGAATTTCCTTGGTGACGTTGTTGAAGAAAATCTTGAATACACGAGAATAGTAAGAGATTACCAAGATAAATTTGAAGGTAAATCTGAAAGCGATATCTCTAAAGATAACTTGGAAAACTTTAAATTATACAAGTCTGCAAAGGCTGAATATGACAAAGAGCTAACTAGTACTAATGCCAGTTTAAATCGGTATGTCACTATGAACAATCAGCTCCAAGAAGCTGAGGAGAGTTTAAAAATTGAACTTGATGTTGATGAGCTTGGTATAGAGAATCTAACGGCCTACGAACCTGAAGACGATACCAGTCTCAACCAAAAAATGCTACTCCTCAACGTTATGAATAATATTGGTGAAGATCTAGATGACATAGAAGACCAACTTGCCCAAGCTATGGAGTATTTTGGCAATAGAACCAAATACCATTTCAATTTGGAATTGAATACTAGAGCCGAAATACTAGGCGACGATCCAGACGATTTTTCAACACGCTTTTATGGAAATAACCAAGTGAGTGGTCCCAATGAAGATAAGAAAGATGCCAAGCACGGTACTCATGTGGCTGGAATTATAGCAGCCAATAGAATAAATGACAAAGGTGTAAAAGGCGTTGCAGGAAACGTCTTAATTATGCCAATAAGAGCGGTTCCAGATGGAGATGAATACGATAAAGACATCGCTATGGGTATTCGCTATGCAGTCGATAACGGTGCTAAAGTCATTAACACGTCCTTTGGAAAATACTTTTCAACGCATCCAGAATGGGTCATGGAAGCTATAGCATATGCAGCAGAAAATGATGTATTAATCGTAAATGCTGCCGGAAACGAAGGCATTGATCTAGATGAAACACGAGTATATCCTAATGATGAAACTCCAGAAAATCCAATCAATTTCGTGGATAACTTTATCAACGTGGGTTCTATAACTTCAGAATATGGAGGGAATTTAGTTTCAGGATTTTCAAACTATGGAGATAACAGTGTGGACGTTTTTGCGCCGGGATCTTCTATATATGCAACCACTCCACTAAACACCTATGAATTCCTACAAGGAACCTCTATGGCTTCTCCAAACGTAGCTGGTGTTGCAGCAATGGTCCGCTCTATTTATCCTAAACTCTCTGCTGCTCAAGTCAAACAAATTCTTATGGATTCTGGACTAAGTACAGATCAAGAGGTGGTTCTTGGAGGAGATCCAGAAAACACCCTACCCTTTGATAAGATTTCAGTATCAGGAAAAATGGTAAATATGTATAATGCTTTAATATTGGCTTCTAAAACTAAAAAATAATGACAAAAACTTTTTTAACGATTGCATTTATCTTTTCATTTTCAATTCTTTCTGCCCAAAACTCTACAGGGTATTGGCAGCAACATGTGGATTATGAAATGGAAATCGATTTTGACGCCAAAGATTACCAGTACGATGGATCACAAGTCCTGGAATACACCAATAATTCTCCAGATACATTAAAACGGGTTTTTTATCATATGTATTTTAATGCTTTCCAACCAGGTAGTGAGATGGATGTGAGATCTAGAACGATCGAAGATCCAGACTCTAGAGTTGGAGATCGTATTTCTAAACTTAGCGATGAGGAAATTGGATTTATGAGAGCAAAAACTCTTCGACAAGATGGGGAAAAACTAAACTTTAAATTAGTGGGAACTGTCCTTGAAGTTGAGCTCAATGAGCCTATTTTACCTAAAAAGTCAAGTACTTTCAAAATGGATTTTGAAGGTCAAGTCCCTATTCAAATTCGTAGATCTGGAAGAAATAATGCCGAAGGTGTTGAACTTTCTATGACGCAATGGTATCCTAAAATGGCAGAATATGATTTTGAAGGCTGGCATGCAGACCCTTATATCGGTAGAGAATTTCATGGTGTTTGGGGAAACTTTGATGTTAAGATCTCTATAGATAAAGATTTCATTTTGGGAGGTTCTGGATATATCCAAAACCCCAACGAAGTTGGTTATGGATATGAAGATGATGGAGAAAAAGTAAGACGAAAAGGGAAAAAGCTTACTTGGCATTTTAATGCGCCAAATGTACATGACTTCACGTGGGCTGCAGACAAAGACTATATCCATGATAAAATCACTGGAAGCGATGGCACTACTCTTCACTTTTTATACAAGGACAATCCGGAAATTATTGAAAATTGGAAGAATTTACAATCCAAAACTTCAGATATATTGGATTTCTTCAATGAACACATTGGCCCATATCCCTACGATCAATACTCTGTTATACAAGGAGGTGATGGAGGCATGGAATATGCGATGTGTACACTTATTACTGGAGAGAGAGAATTTGGTAGCTTAGTAGGAGTCACTGCACATGAAATGGCTCATTCTTGGTTTCAGCATATTTTAGCGACAGATGAAGCTCAGCATGAATGGATGGACGAAGGTTTTACCTCCTATATTTCTGCTTTAGCTATGAATGAAGTGATGGATCAAAATAGAGATAATGTATTTGCAAAAGCTTATAAAGGCTATACAAGTCTAGCCAATTCTGGTTTTGAACAACCACAAACCACCCATGCAGATCGTTATGAATACAACAGAGCCTATGGCGTAACTGCCTACTCAAAGGGGGCTGTATTTTTAGCTCAGCTAGGCTATTTAATTGGACAAGAGAATTTAGATAACACCCTAAATCGCTATTTCGATGAGTGGAAGTTTAAGCACCCAACGCCAAATGACTTTATCCGCATTGCTGAAAAAGTAAGTGGAGCTGAGTTAAGTTGGTACCTCAACGACTGGACAAGAACAACCAATACAATAGATTATGCAATAAAAGGCGTGAGTGTTGAACCTGAAACCACTCTAGTAACTCTTGAACGAGTTGCTCTTACACCAATGCCTATCGAAATAAAAGTTGACTTTAAAGGAGGAACATCAGAGTTGTATTATATTCCTTTAAGGATTATGAGATGGACAAAGCCAGACGCTACTAATATTGAGGAAGATTGGGCTTGGGCTTATCCAACTTATACCTTGGAAATTCCTACAGCTCAATACGAAATTGAGAAGATTGAAATTGACCCAAGTGGTTTAATGGCAGATGTTGATAGAGAAAACAACGTTATGGTTTTGGGGGAGTAATTAGTCTCCATAGCTATTATAAGAACAAAAAGTCCATTCAAAATTGAATGGACTTTTTGTTTTAAGAAACTGTATCGATTATTTAGTACTAGACAAACTTCTTTATTCATTCTCGATTTGTCCTTTGAATATCGCGCATAATCCGTTTCTATCTTAAGGGAAGTCCTCTCTGGATAGAGTTATACCAAATTAAATTTATAATGTCGTATAAATAAATTGAATTATTTTTTGATTGATTGAAGTTGAAAATAATTAGCATAGCCTTAGTTACGGTAATTATTTTTGATAAAAAGCAGGCGAAAAAGAAACGATTTATTGCGACATTATAGGTTTAATTTGGCATAATAAGCAAATCCACATTATCATCACGATAACGGGGATTTTTGCAGCACAGAAAATTTTCTATTTATTTTTCTCTATAAGATAATTTGTTATCAAGCTATATGGATGCCTGCTTGTATTTTTACCAGAAGTTAAATATAAAATTTGTAAGCTCATAAAAACCAGCACATCAAAGGGAGACGCTCCTGGGAAGAACCTCTCGAAAAGTCAACCGATTTCTAGGATATAAATTTGATTCTTAAACATAAGGGAAAACCCAAATTGATTCATTAATGTGAGGGCATATGCTTTAATAAAAACATTGAGCAAAAACATTTTGGTTGTTGGTTAAATTTTTGGTTTCGATCTATAGATTATTACTTTGAAGGTGAATTAGCCGATCGAGCAAAGAACAAAGCAAGAAAAATGGCTTCATATACTTTATGAGTATTTATATGGATAGAAATACTACATGTTAATAGAAGTGGTTAAATTTGTTTTAGAGTTTTTTTAATTATGTCCAACCCACCAATAAAACGCCATAAAGCCTTGCAAAATTTAAGTCGTGAACATCACGTAGGACTTATCTTTGCTCTGCGTTTGCAAAAAGGGGTAGCTAAGAGCGCCGATCTTCAATCTATGGAAGAGTATACCACTTGGTTTTGGGAAAATCATCTGTTGCCGCATTTTCAGTTAGAAGAAGAGCACTTATTTCCAATGCTTAAGGGCGAGTACGAATTAGAAAGAAAAGCAATAGCTCAACACCAAGACTTAAGGGTGCTTTTTCAAATTCAGCAAAAAACCCATTCAGATTTCAAAAGAATTTATGAATTACTTCAAAAGCATATTCGTTTGGAAGAGCGGGAGTTGTTTAACTTAATACAAAGTACATTGAGCGAACAGCAACTTGCTGTTTATGAGAAAACTCACAAACATCAACAAAGCTGTGCAATGTGGCAAAAGCCCTTTTGGTCTTAAAACAGATATTTTTATTTTGAGGTGCGAAAATAGACTATAAGCTTATTCCAACATTTGTACTACTGAATGCTGTCTCTTTTAGTCTAGGGAAAGACTCTAAAAAAGCTATGATAAGTCAATACAAAAGACCATTTAAAGATTATTTTCCTATTCTGAATTTTAGTTACGGTGACCTCAAGCCTCAACTATTTAGATTAACTCTAATAACCGATCAAGCTTTTAATTTCACTGTATTCAACTCTCATAGTTACTGTTTGCATAGTATTTATGACACAGCGTTTTATGTTTCTTTACAATTTCGCCAAAAAAAGAAGTTATAGACGTAGATATTATAGCTCATATCCAGTTTGCCTTTACGATGCTTAATGACAAGTTCTCGTTGCGTCTTAACCATATCTACTTTTACTGTTTTTAGTGGTGCTGAAGAACTTGTTAATATGATGCACTAAACTCTACAAAAACTTTAAAAATCATGATGGGCTTTGTCTCTATGGTTCTTCTTTACAGCTATTTTATATAAAGAAGGCTTTGGGGTAAAGCAAAAAAATTAGATTCCGATGAATTTGACTAAGGTTGAATTTTAGTATTTCCATGATGTATACTATAACAAAACTTATTTCCTGCTGAAAGTAGACCTGTTTTGTAATGCTTCAAATTATATATAGAAATAGTTGAAGTTACTCAATCTATGCTCAACGTTTATATTCAAGATGCCTACTTGTTTTTTGTGTTGTAATAGGGTGATGTGGATGGGTCGTGAAGCATTAAAAGATTCAATAAAGGTTTTCTGATAGTTTTTAAGGAATTTATAAAACTTGCTTTAAAGTCTCTCTTAGTGCACGTTAGTGTGTTAAAGATTTTGGCATTATTCTTGGAATATATAAATTCACTACTAGTGTTTATTTCGAATTCGTTTAGAACTTCAAAGACTTCAGTCTCCATTACAGGGTCAAAGGTCTTCACTTGGTTACACTTAAATTTTAAAACGAATACCTTATGAAACCTAAAAAATATCCACACAAAAATTTAAATAATAAAAAGCTAATTTTCTTTCAAGTCGGACTGATTGCTGTGCTTTTGCTGGTCTTGATTTCTGTAGAATGGAAAACAGAAACACAGCTTCTAGTGAGTAATGATAAAGTTTCTTATCAATTTCTCCAAGTTGAAGAGATGCCAAATGTGACAGTACCCGAAAAAGTATTGAAACCTATAAAAAGGCCAAAACCAGATATTGATGATTTTATCATTGATGAAAAATACCCAGAATCCAAAACAGAAGAAAAGCCAATTCAGGAGAAGACAACTTTCATTCCTGGACTTCTAGATTTTGATGATTTTGAACCTATCGAAGACGAACCTATTAAAGAAATAGGATTTGAATTTATTGAAGATGTTCCTATTTTCCCAGGATGTGAACAGTATACCGATAATACTGAGCGGAAAGCCTGTATGAGTGAACAACTTAAAGCCTTTATAAATAAAGAATTTGACACAGGTCTAGCTACAGATCTTGGTTTGACAGGTATAAATAGAATTTACACCTCTTTTAAAATAAAAGCTAATGGAGAAGCTGAATTTATCAACGCTAGGGCTTCACACCCAAAATTGAAGGAAGAAAGTCGACGTGTTATCGAAAAATTACCCACAATGCAACCTGGCAAACAGAGAGGGAAACCTGTAGATGTGATATTTGCTTTGCCTATCACCTTTAAAGTTTCAGATTAGCTTTTATACCAAGTTAGACCTACAATGTTGCCATAAATCGTTTTACCGAAATGAATTCAGCATAGGCTTTTTTAGCTTGGTTTTTTTTATCAAAAATAATTACCGTCACTAAGGCTATGTTTTATGTTTACCTTAAATCACTCAAAAATAT
>OOGG01000018.1_pt1 | contig 10885 bp, 1 predicted proteins | sample 1670291 | NCBI WGS metagenome assembly OOGG01 (sample SAMEA98140168, study PRJEB22522) | marine metagenome | biome: marine biome; feature: marine water body; material: sea ice | place: Arctic Ocean | collected 11-Sep-2015 | depth 0.5 m | reverse complement strand
AAGCAACAGCGACAACAGCAAAAGCAGGAAACAACAACAATTACAACGACACCATCAAGAAACACTCGTAGCCGTCTTAGCCCAGCGATGCCTGCAATTTGTCGGTGTGAGCAGATTGGCTGTCATGAGCAACCGCCATTGGTCCAGAAGCAACCGGGGTGCTGGCGTGGCTCGTGTGGCCGCTGCTCGCCGTGGTGTTATACTAGCGTCTCAGTCAGCTGTACGCAGGCATCGCCACTACTGGAAGTGGTCTCAGACGTTACGAGGTGCCCTCGTGCTGCAAGCACGCCTCGTTATTGGGTCTGTAATATGCTTTATCATCTCGAGGCAAACATGGCGACACTGCTTTGTTTGCGCGCTGCAAAGGGCCGTCGGAGCTGCAACTTTTTTTACGTGTTTTTATGGTATCGACGCATGTGGCATTACTCCGGTTGCGGGCGTTGCGGTGGCATACGTTGTGGCATGGCAGATGGCACGCGCGCAAGTGCATTCACACGGCGCCTCGTGTCGGGTGGCAACCACCGTGATCTTTTTTATGTCAACAATGATCTTCGTGGGCTTCTGGTATGGTATATATCTATCAGCTGCCATCGCCGTACTTTTCCCATCCTCTTGGCTATGGTGGCCGCCATTACGTGAAGGAACGTTTGCCAAGATTATGACTGATTTGCGAAAATACATTGCTGATCATGATGGTGATTTGCCAAAAGACACCGTAGGCCATCCAGGAAGCCAGCTGGCCAACCAGATACGTAATTTCTGTAGGCACGGCGACACGACGAAAAAGCAATTGGCTGAGCTTAATGCATTGAAGAAGAACACGTGCCAGCTTTTGACTGATTCGAGGCTGAAGGAGAACACGTGCCAGCTTTTGACTGATTCGAGGGTAAAGCAATTGGCTCTTTTGACTGATGTGAGGAAATTCATTGCTGATCATGGTGGCGAATTTCCACTAGAATCCAGAGGTCATCCTGGGCGACAGTTGGCTGAGAAGATACGTAGGTTCAGTCAGCAGAGTGATACGACGATAGAGCAATTGGCTGAGATTCAGGCACTGAGGCATAACGCGTTGCAGGTAGTCGAATCGTCGGCAGCATGCTTGAGCACCGAACCAATACAAGCATCAAAGCGTCAGCGCGTCAATTTTCCAAGTCACAGCTCCGCCACAGGGTTCAAAGCAAAAACAGTTGCTTTTGCCAAATCTTCGGCCGCAGGCCATGATGGTGATTTAAGCAAAGCCACAGGATCAAGCCAAGTCGCAGTCGCAGCTGGTGGACTAGAGCACGGAGCAGACTTACCTGCCTCTTGTTCAATGATGGCAGAAACCAGTGCACAGGCTTACGACACTGATGTGCGCATGTCGGAAATACACAACAAAGCTTTAAGGATTCCAGCTAGTACGTCCATCGATGAACAACGAGTGGGGCTTCTGATTCGTGGCAAATTCATTGTCAGATTTCATCAAGGCAAAGTTTGGGAAGTACGCAAGACTCCACCAGATTCGAAGGTTGTGCCGGGCACGACAGTGTACTTTATCGAATCAGGGACGTCATTGTCTAAACCAGGTACGTGCACCTCAAAGCTTTGGCGCATTTGTTTCACTGCCACGTTCGAAGGGTTCGCGAAATTTGAAAGAAAGGACTTCAGCAGCTTTTTCGATAAACATCGCGTGACGCTTGAAGAGTTCGATGATTATATGCGGGAGTCAGCTCAATCAACAAGAGGGACGACAACGAAGAAATCTGGAAACAAATCGCAGGTGCCTGTGTTACAAATGGAGAAGAAGACTGGATCAAAGCCACTCGCTTTGTATTTTTGGAAATTTCGTGATATTCTTCCAGTGAAAATAGATTCGTACCTCCCTAGTGATTCCAGAGTTATTTGGATAAGGTTTGCGGCAAGCAATGTGTTGACGATTCATCCAGAGGGCACGTCAATTTTCACGACGTTCCTGGCAGAGCGAGCTCGAAGCGACATTTTGAGCTTTACCAAGTCAAAACAGTCTGCTGCTACATCTGCAGATGCCTGCCACAAGCCGCCCGCGAAGACTGCCCAGGCGTGTGGAAAGCTAGCTACAGGCCAAATCGTTGCAGGATCGGCATCGGCAGAAGAGCCGTATTACGAGCGACAACAGGAGGCGTGGTGTGGTATGCATGTTATCAATAATTACTTGCAGGGACCTTACGCTACCAAAGATTCTTGCAGAGTTGCCGTGAATCATATTTGCCAGGAGCTCAGCGAGACAGTAGTGGACAGTACGCTGGGCGACAACAAGAGCGACACTTCGCAAATGAATTTGGGAGGACAACATGAGGACGCAGCAGATCATCTTGATCCCCAGACAGGCTGGCTGAGTATTGCCGTGATCAACGTGATGGCCGAAACTCTCTTCGGCTTTGCAGTCGATCATGTTGCACTCACTTTATCACAGGTGCTCCTACAACCCGGCGACGTTTCTTTCTTCGTAAATTGCAATAACCGTCATTGGACATTGTTCCAGCAGCTCGCGAGAGATGGCCCATGGGTGCATACCAACAGCATAGAGGGAGAGGCGGTTTATCATGGACGTCGCGACGTGACTGGTGTGGATGCTCTTCGGACGCTTTGGGCAACGTTGCAACAACATTATGGTGGTTGCAGTCTTCATTGCATCACAACCACTACAGCATTGGCAGGGATTCATCGCTTGCAGCCTGCAGGATTGCGGGCCATGCTACCAAGACCTACGCGAATCCTTGCCGATTCAAGCACCAGCACGAGGACTTCGGCGGCTTCTCATATCAGCGTAGTCACCGTCAATGTGGCTGGCCTTAATCAGGATGAGTATCGCCGATGTGCGGCGCTTAGAATCACGACAATTCTTGAGAGAGTCTTGCGCGTGAAGCCGCATGTCATATTGTTGCAAGAGGTCACTGCGGACATGTTGAAATCCGCGCGCCTACTCTTGCAGCATGAAGGCTGGCGGCTCTACCACGATGGCGATTACGAGCAAGAATACTTCAATGCGACAGCGATCATAGGTGGGCTCGAGGTTGATATCCAGTCAGAGAGCTTCGGGAGCAATACGAATCAAAGGCGTCACCTGCTGTTACTGAAGAGCGGCCCGTGGTCATTTATTAACGTGCATGCTGAATCAGGTCCTGACGCAAACGCGCGCGATAAACGAGAATGGCAGTTTCAAAGGCTCAGCCAAGAACATGTTCTTGATACAAATCACGTGCACGTGCTGGCTGGCGACTTCAACATCCGTGAGGGCGAAGATCATTGTCTCCAAAGTGCAGGATGGACGGATGCATGGTGCGAAGCTGGTAATGACATAGTGGGAGAGGAATGGACCTGGAAGAAAGGGAATAGTTCAGCACGCTGGGATAGAATCTACACGCACTCGACGAGCGATTTGAAGGTGAGCTGTTCACATTACGCGAGGCTCGCGGAAGTTCGTCACGGATGCACGGACCATGTCGCTGTGCATGTCGTGTTGCAATTGACAGCGGTGCGTCCGTCTATGGGAGTAGCAAGTTCCTCGGCAGGGCCCTTGCAGGACTCTAGCAGCGCCGGCTCTCACAGTAGCGGGCAGTTAGAAAAAAGCAGCAAGCAACCAGTACAAGCGGCTACAAGCGAGAGACCAACGAGCACGCGACCAAAGGCACAGAGTCCGCAGACATCAATAAGCGTCATCAGAGCGGACATCCAGATCGTCAAAATCGCGAACGCAGTCATCCGTGCGGTTGACGACGTTCAGAAATCATTCAAGGCCATAATGGAAGAGCCCAGCAAGAAAAAGATACGGACTAGTCTCCCAGTGCCACATTGGAACGATTTGCCTTCAGCGGGCGGCTTCAAAATATCTTGGCCTCTTGATCCGCAAGGATTACAGCGACCGGCTACTGACGCAGAAATTAACTACAGCGGCGAGAGTATGCGTATTACATTGGGTGGGCTGAGTCGTTTGGACTGAGCGAACAGTCATTACGCAATTATTTGGAGGGTGCTGGCAAAGTAAGACGAAATCATAAAGGTTCCGTACTCACGGATGCAGTTCAGTCATGCCGTGAAGAAGCTTCCATTATGGCTGCTGCAGCAGCGGCACGCAAACTCGGTGGAGACGACTTAGCAGACGCCGCAGTGGCAACGATGAAGAAGCTCTTGAAGGCGCCGCAGCATACCCTCGACAGCGAGATCGAAGCCATTCCAATGCCATGGCGTGGCAAACCTCAGAAAGTATCATGGTGGAAGGGCTTATTGGGTGTTCATAAACTCTTTGAATTGTGGTTGCGACAAGAAGGGGCCGCGCTTATGGGTACGCAAGCTGCAGCGGAGTGGGAAAAATGGCGCAATGGAGTGTATCAGTTCTCATCGCTTACTTCTGCGAATGAAGGTCAAGACAAGGTGGACTCCTGCGAGCTTTACTTATTCAGTTTCAGCTTAGACAATGAACCTTTCCAACGCACTTATTTAGACAAGTACGATCTTCACCGTGGAAAACAACCTATAATCGCCGCATGGCAGACTTTCACATGGCGCAGGGTTCTCGACGAAGTGGTGTCTCGTTACGGGGACGAATGGAAATTGTTCTTTACAATCGGCTCGATGGGAACCACGTCATCAAAACAGGATGTGCCCGCTGGACAGGAGCAGCGAGTGTGGTCGATGCGACAGTGTTGCGAGAGATTGCACGACAAGCCCACGAAGAATTCGAAAGATCTGGAAACGTGGCGACGTGAATTACTTGCATTGCACCACCAGTTACACGAGAAAATACCGGATGCGACACAGTGTCCCGTGTGCGGCATTGAAGGCGCCCGCAGTTTAAAGGTTGACCGCCGAAGCGAAACAACAGAGTGGACCGACACTGCCCTTCAGTCGCTTTGGCATGCTGTCCAAGAGACTGTTCGCACATTTGGCGAGGGCTGGAGCATCTGGCACGCTGTGGCCCAGGCTGCCGCCAAGAAGCCTTTGCCGCACAAGCTCCAGCAGGAAGAAGTACCGATCACCGCCTTGCGAGCTTCAAAGGAAGGAGGATACCATTGGGGCAAATACGTATCCAGTTTGGACGCGACGTGCAAGGAGCAGGCTCGTGAGGAGATTCAAAAGCAATGGGCCCAGGACCGCCTCGTCCGAATCCGACTTCTGGAAGAACAAGAGGTTGGGCAACCGGCAACCGGGAAATCCTCGCAAGGAGAGACGTGCATTCTGGCTCACGAAAAGACAAGCTCAAAAAAGTACTGTGGACGCATGTGGAGGATAGGAGATAAATGGGAATTTCAGGAAGATAGCACGGGTATTACAGTGAGCGTCTCTATGGACAACGTTGCGGATTTTGGCCGACGCGTTTACTACCTACGCCGTGATGAAAAGCTCCTAAAGTCGATGAACGTGATGCATGAGCAGGCCCGATCCAAGCTCAGGAATCACCGACGAGCTGAAGTGGCGAAGAGAGATATGCCTCAGACAGCGGCCGACATGAGCACACATCGTTCTGGCCAGCGAAGCGACGGCAAAATCATGTACAGTTATGGAGGAGCTGAGAGAGGCTATGTGGACGTCGTCGTGACGCCGAGAAACAAAAGGAAACCATTGGAGGAGGGTTCTTCCGCTTGGAAATTGAAAGCGGCGCGTGAAACTACGCCTCAGCGCGCTTTAGGCAAAATGAGAGCGAAGCTGGCGCGGCAACGCGTGTCCGAGCCAGATCAAATTGTGGCAAAGGATTCAACGACGGCAAATACCATTGGGATTGAGCTGCAGACAGACGAGCATCCAGCGTTGTCGAACTTGAAGTGCAGTCTGAACAATGCTGATTCGCTTAGAGCAGGTAGAGAAGCCATCAAATTTTTATCATCACTGAGATTACACTATTGCGAAAATTGTGATGAGGAGTGGCCTGTCTTCGATTACCGTGATGAGGAATCAGGAAAGGAGTGGCCTCAGACTGGTGTAGCATGGGCGGGCCCCAAGACGGGGGTTTGCGAAACGATTGAAAGGGCAGGCTTCAAAATGGCTTCAGGAAAGCGTACGGAATGCAAGGTCAACGGGAAGCTGTTTCAGCGCGACCGTTTATGCAGCCGCTGCGAAGCTTCCACTATCTATGGAAAGATGTATTGCAAAGAAAACCTGCAGCATCTAGGCCCTCGCTACACCGCGCTCTCCCAGCTGACCTGGTATGAATCGCTTCTCATTGCTCGTGTGCATCCAATGCTATCCGTAGTGACGCTCATGGCCACAGGCCTGCTTTGCTACGCGGGCCATGTCTGCAATTACTATGTCAAGGTTCTCGAGTGGTACCGTGGCTTGCCCGCCGTCTTGCGCGACAACCAGAGCTTCTTAATTAAGCGCCGCAAGAGCATTCGTGCCGCTGCCACGGACACGCGTCAAAAGAAACCAACAACGGCAAACCGGAGGCGCCTTGAGGCTGGCATACGTGAGGCAAAACTGCGCTTGCCAGACGTCTACAAGGATAGCATTGATTTGCCGGAAGAATTGGCTAAATTTCCGATGGAAGGGGAGCGCGAGATGCTGAATCAAGAGGAAAGCGCTGATCTCAAAGGCAACGTAAACGTTTCTGAGCAGGTTTTTACTCGGTGGGTTGAGAGTGCCAAGGAGCCGTTGAAATACCCATGTGCTGCGGCAATTATGCGTCGCGCAGTAGACGAGCAACACGCAGAGCACATGGGGAGTGTGTCGGGAGACACCGCTTGGGAATATTGTTTTCGTACCCTCCAGTACGATGACCGTCCGCATTCTTGCACATCAACAGAATTGGCGCAACTTATTGTCTATTGGACTAACATGGGCCTGCTGCCAGCGGACATGCGCAAACTATTTTACGACGACAGAGTTGCGCTGAAGATCGACGGTGGTGAGGAGATGTTGAATATGGAGGAGGAGCTGCTCAGGCGAGGAAAAACGCTCCAGACGGATGCGGACAAAGAGGCGATGCAGTGCCGATGGCTCAAAATGGCTGTCCATGCTGAGCTCGAGCATCTCCATGCTGATTGCTTATCTGCAGGCGAAGATCTTCCTGTCGAACTCGAGGTCGAAGGCTCGTTGGTAGAAGCACAAGAAGCGTCAGCGGAGGCTGCAGCCGACTTGCAAGCGAGCGCAATAGTAGACGCGGCGAAAGACATGTGCGGTGCTTGGACGGATGCAGATTGGGATGAATGGGAGATGGAGAAGTCGTGGAATATCGAGTGGCCATGGCCCGAAGAAGACGAAGACGATGCTGCCTTTCGATGCCTTCCTTGCGTGGACGAAAACGCCTGGGGAAAAGTATGCGACGACGCCGTGGTTACACGCATCCAGATCGATGCTGAGTCAGATGTTCTCGTGGCCACAGGCGTGCTCAATTCAGCCGCAAGCGATGGCGATGGAGATTCCAAGAAATTAACGGCCACACGCTCAGCAACATCGGCCAAAGGCAATATGAAAAATCAAGACAAACCCTTGGTGGAGCCGCCCTTATTGAGCGACCGTGTTCGAGACACAGACAGAGAACCGTATTGGATTCCTGGCACATTTCCGACGATATTCCAGAATCAGACCGGAGACCCTTTCAACGCTCCCCTCAAAGAAGTCGACCTCATTACATGGGGACCGCATGTCTGCAGATCTCGGGGGTGGTTTGCTCAAGCGCACATGACTTTCATGTATTGGTGGATGAACATGCTGCAGAGAATTAACGTCTTGAGTGCAAAAAAATGGTACGTCCGCGACAATCCACAGGCGCAGGGATACAGTGTCACCGATCTGAAGGACATGAATATGAAGACACTTGCCAAAAATCTTGTGGGATATACTGCAAATATACCAGGGACGAAGGCCAGCAAGTCGCGCTTGCGTAGGCTAATTCTCGCAATGGTCCGGCAGATCGAGATCGAGACCGCCAACGCCACTTCACCTGTCGCGGCTGGCGACATTCCTTGTCTCTTCGGTACTCTCACCACGCAGCGCTACGAGTGGGACGATCTTGTCAGGGTCATCGTGGGCATCGACGACGAAGCCAAGGAAAAGATAAAGACAGTTAAAACAAGTATGCTGGCGGCGGGCGAAGCATTGGATAATCGAGAGGATCACATGCTCCTTTCCAAAAGCCAACGGCGGCAACTCGTAAACAAGTACCCTCTTTTTGTTGCTTGGTATTGCTCTGTGAAGCTGGAACTGGTTCTGAAGACAGTCGTCGTACCCATCTACGGAGCACACTCATACGTCGCGGTGTACGAATGGTCTCCAACGGGCGGAATGGTCCATGTTCATTACATACTCTGGAAACGCGGTGCTCCTCGATTCGACATTCAATCGCAAGATTTGCTTGACAAGGCCCGCGCCTTGAGAAAGGCTGGTCTCGTCGCTGGTGGAAATGTGACTTGCGACATCAAACACGTTGTGGACTTTTTCGAACAATACATCAACGAATGGAATCCCAACAAGAGCGCAGAAGGTGAGGAGGAAGTAAGCCAGGCTGCCATGAAAGTGAACGAGACAGACGCACACACGGGCTCACTCAGTTTGGAAGAAATCATGCAATTATTGCAGGATGAACAGCCACACGAGCGATTCCAGTACTACAAGCGCGTGGTGCGGACGGTTCAGCAACATGATTACCACTACCCCGATCCACTGGGACCACCTAATCCCTCACAGCCCTGCGCTCAGCTAATGAAAGGTACACTAAATATGTGGTATTGCGGCAACGGCTATCCACGAGACCCTGTGTGCCAACCTTGCGATAGATCCATCGCTCAAGACGTCATTCGCCCAGATCTTTGGCGCGTCAACCTTTGTCGGAATTGCCAAGTCATGAATCCTCATATGCCTCTGGTGTCAGTGATATTACAGAGCAATACAGATGCAACGCCCGTGACTACACGCCATCAGGCGGAAATGTATTGTTGCAAATATTGCAGCAAGCAGAAAACGCGGAGAAGTCAATCTGCGGTGCTCTACGAGGTCTTAGATGAGATGGAACAAAAAGACAATCACGCCTGGGAAAAATTCGGTGAGGAATACCAGGAGAGCAAGTTGGGCAGCAAGTTGCATCGCGCTTTCATGGCAGAAATAGGCGAAGAGATGTGCCAATGCGAAGTGGCTCATCACGCCAACAAAGGGCCCGAATACTTATGCTCACGGCCAGAAAAATACGTACATCTGTACAAGCAATCATTGGCAGTGACACTTCGTAAGCTAGTGCCGTCTCAGGCCATGATGCTGTTCCAAAGAAGGCCACAGGATCAAGGCAATCCGCAGCTGTATCTGCTGACGAAGACCACGGAGCAGAGGACGGCCCATCAGTAATTATGCAACGATCCGACATGGCACTTTACGAAAACCGAGGGCGGTATTGGTTCGAAGAGGGCACGCCGATCTCACCGGACCTGCCCTCGAAAGCAACTCCTGAAGAACAGGTGGCCACGGTGAGTCTCTGGGATTTTTTCCGCTTGGTGAAATACCATGGAGGACGACAACCGTGGCTCTCATGGCATCCGAGTGATGCGAGGCCTATCGTTGTAATGTCTCCAATCGTGAAATTGACGGAAGGACCAGATATCGCTTTCAACGCGCGATGGGCGCTGGTTCAATACCACCCATGGACTACCCGCGAAGAGATCTTGGGCCTGAGCGATGAGCAGGTAAAGTCGAAATTCAGATCTTGGCGACTTGAGCCTCAGTGCCCTTGGTATATTAAAGCGCAGTATCTTTCAGAAAATGGCCGTCGGGCCCAAGGCGGGGCAGGTCCTATGACCGAGAGCAAGCAACCGGCGGGACAGATAGCGGCGCTACCTCTAAGCGTCTATGAAGCTCGAATCGCGACGTTGCTGGCAAAGGAAGATTACAAAGGAGCGGCAATCCTAAAAGCACGTCAGGAGTGTGAGATTGGCTCCGCGGCTACCGCATACCAAGTCGAGGAGAGTATCTTGCCCGAGGAAAATGCGCCATGGCCGAACGACGAAGACGATGCGGAAAGCAGCGCGGACGGGCAGGATTGGCACACGGCTAGCGAAGAGACACACATCCTCAAGATGTTGTACCAAGGTAATATGGAAGAGGTTGGGCGTCAGGAGCAGCAATCGAAAAAGGCCAAGCTGTTTATGAGAAAGCATGACGTCTATCGAAACACAAAAATTACCAGCGTGGCACAGGAGGAGCAAAGTGCATTGGCGGCGGGGGTACTCAACCAATACGAAGATTCAGATGATGACGATGCTTACACAGGCGAAGGGCAGGAGCTCACACGAGAAATGGACGAGTTGCGCGTAGCCAAGTCATGGATCAACCAAGATGGCTGGAACTTGGCAGAAGAAGGACGCGCTGACTGCGAGGCCACGGGCAGATCCATTGATTTGCGTCTGGACTGGAGTGAAGTTCGAAGCAAATTGGCGAAGGGTGCGGGAGGCGAGAATGGTGATGCCGCTAGCACATATGCTTCTGCGACTACAAGCCTGGACGAATTTCCGTTGGAGCAACTCGATCCCACGCAACGTGTCTTCGTAAATAGAGTTCTCGACTGGGCAACGAAATTGGCGGACACCTACGACGCAGTTCAGAAGGACGGGCGCTTCAGAAAACCACCATTGATGCGAACCTACTTGGGTGGCTCGGCAGGTAGCGGCAAATCATTGACACTGAAAACAGCAGTCCATCACGCCCGAAAGTTATTTCGTGATCGCGGCACACCTGCTGAGGTCATGCTCACGGCTTACACTGGCGTGGCTGCATTCAATATTGGATTTGGCGCTCGTACCGCATGTTCCACCTTTCAAATCTTCCCCAATGCCACATGGAAGAATGAGCTATCAGGAGAAGAGTTTCGGAAATTGGAACGCACTTGGAAAAAGGTGGAACTCCTTATTGTTGACGAGGTGTCTTTTATTGGCCAAGCGTTCCTTGCTAG
>OOGG01000017.1_pt1 | contig 10927 bp, 9 predicted proteins | sample 1670291 | NCBI WGS metagenome assembly OOGG01 (sample SAMEA98140168, study PRJEB22522) | marine metagenome | biome: marine biome; feature: marine water body; material: sea ice | place: Arctic Ocean | collected 11-Sep-2015 | depth 0.5 m | reverse complement strand
GGTAAAAACAATAGAGCATTCAAAATTTAAAATAGTAAGTGGTTCTAGAATTGCAAGAATGGGCGCAAATATTACTCAAGAATCTGCAAGAAAAATAATAAGTATGACCATCAATTTTTTCATTAGAAAAATCTTATCGATGAATTTTAAGGACACACAATGTGGTGCGAAAATCTTTCATAAGGATGTCATAAAGATTGCTTTCCAGAAAAAGTTTGTGACAAAATGGATTTTTGATGTTGAAATTTATAAGAGGATGAGTCTCTATTATGGATTAAAGGAAGCAAAAACGATGCTATGTGAACAACCCTTAAAAAGATGGATCCATGCGGATGGTTCAAAATTATCTATAAAAGATTCAGTAAATATTGTTGGTAAACTAGCACAAATAGCCTGGGTATATAGATCGAAACAACCCTTAAATCAATTACAGCAAGCGAATTAAATTTTGTACACTCATAAAATTAGGGATTGACATTATTATCATAGTGCACAATAAAGAAAATGACATCAATAAATAGTTATTCAATAAACAGATAAAAATTCAAACTTAATATTGGGATTGATATGATTGCAAAAATATTAGTCCCGAGACTATTAACCGCAAAGGGTATCAAATAATTTTTGAAGATCTTTTTTGCCGCTTTTTTAAGTTCTAAAATGTTCTCGCCGTCTAGTTCCGACGGCGACTTTAAAATGAGAATCGCTTACTCACTTTTTTACATCCTTCTGTTTTAATAGCTTTTAGGGTATCCAATCTCTTTTTGAAGTGATTTAATATGTGTTGTTTCGTCTTTGAATTCTGCCCTAACTCTTGTATTAATTAGGTCATCACCTTCGTGCTTTTTAATCCATTTATCAATGGTTATTGGAGCAATGTTATAGTATTTCCAAATTCACTTATAGCATATTTTCCTATACTGGGTTTAGCCGAAATTTTTAATTTGAAAGATTCGCGTTAACCCCTAGTTGCTAAATTCTTTATGTACATAATGTTTAAAATTATGAAGCCTTATTTCAGGACAGGTCACCTTATAATCAAAAAAACCCTCTTAAAAAGAGGGTTTTTGTTGTACCTAGGGCGGGAATCGAACCCGCACATCGTAAAATACTGGGTTTTGAATCCAGCGCGTCTACCAATTCCGCCACCTAGGCATTAGGAAATGCGAAAATATGAAAATATTTCTTTTCTCATCGAAAATAGTGCTGTTATTTATCCCCAACTTCAATTATTTATTTAAATTTGCAATCCATAAAATCAGATATCCTCCAAAAGGTCAATTAGTTATGGCAGACTTAGAAAAAGTAGCAAAAATTTTCGCTTGTTCACAAAGCAAAACTCTAGCAAAATCCATTGCAGAATCCTATGGTATTCCATTAGGGAACATCAATACAATGCATTTTAGCGATGGAGAGTTTCAACCTTCTTTTGAAGAAAGCATAAGAGGCTCCAGAGTATTTATTATTGGCTCTACCAATCCTAACGCGGACAACTTGATGGAGATGCTCCTGATGTTGGATGCAGCGAAGCGCTCTTCGGCAAGACACATTACGGCTGTCCTACCCTATTTTGGTTGGGCTCGACAAGACAGAAAAGATAAGCCAAGAGTTCCTATTGCTGCCAAAATGGTGGCTAAAATGCTAGAAACTGCTGGAGCAACCCGTATTATAACTATGGATCTCCACGCAGATCAGATCCAAGGCTTTTTTGAAAGACCTGTAGATCATCTCTATGCCTCTACTGTCTTTTTACCCTATCTCAGAAGCCTCAACTTAAGTGATCTTACAATAGCTTCCCCCGATATGGGAGGATCCAAAAGAGCTTATGCCTATTCCAAGTTTTTAGAAAGTGATGTCGTTATCTGTTACAAGCAGCGGGCAAAAGCCAATAAGATTTCCCATATGGAATTGATTGGTGACGTCACTGGTAAAAATGTAGTCTTAGTCGATGATATGGTGGATACTGCAGGAACTTTGACCCATGCTGCCAATTTGATGATAGAACGAGGTGCAAAAAGTGTAAGAGCAGTATGCTCACACCCTGTATTATCTGGAAATGCTTATGAAAAACTAGAAGAATCCAAATTAGAAGAATTGATTGTCACGGATAGTATTCCGTTAAGAAAAAACAGTCCAAAAATAAAAGTACTTAGCTGTGCAGATTTGTTTGCAGATGTGATGAAAGCCGTCCATTATAACAAATCCATCAGCGGTAAGTTTTTAATGTAGTTTAATTTAATTTAATTTTTATGAAATCGATTACGATCAATGGATCTAAAAGAGAAAGCGTAGGCAAAAAAGCTACGAAAGCCTTACGTAATGCTGGAGAGGTCCCTTGCGTTATTTACGGGGGGGATAATATCGTGCATTTTGCTGCGTCAGAAGTGTCGTTCAATAAGTTGATTTACACACCCGATGTGCACACAGTAATTGTAGATATAGATGGTAACAAGACTACCGCTGTACTTCAAGATATTCAATTCCACCCTGTGACAGATGATATTCTGCACATTGATTTCTACGAGTTCAGTGAAGGACAGGAAATCACTATGGAAATTCCAGTTCATTCTGAAGGAAGTCCTAAGGGAGTGAAAAATGGTGGTGTTTTAAGGTTTAACTTAAGACGTATGATGGTAAGAGGTCTTGCAAAAAACCTCCCAGATTTTATCTTAGCAGATGTAACTCCGCTTAAAATCGGACAAAAAATGTATGTCACAGCGGTAGCAAAAGAAGATTACAAAATCATGCACCCAGACAATACAGTAATTTGTCAAGTGAGAACATCTAGAAATGTTTCGCTTATCGACGTTGATGAAGACGAAGAAAGCGAAGAAGGAGAAGGAAATGCTGCTGAAGCTAGCAAAGAATAAATCTTAAGCTTATATTTTATAAAAAGCATCCTGTTTTTTCAGGATGCTTTTTTATTTTTACCAAAAATCGAATGAGAGCTTTTTTTGCCAGACTTTTAACCAAGGATAAAAAAGAAGAGGAAAACCCTATGAAGAAATTTTTGATTGTTGGTCTAGGTAACCCCGGTCCAAAATATGAAAATACCCGACACAACATCGGATTTAAAATTCTGGATACCTTGGCAGAAAAAAAAGAAGTGAGTTTTGAACCAGATAGGTATGGAGATAAAGCTGAAGTCTCTTTTAAAGGGCGTAAGTTTATTCTCATAAAACCCAGTACATTTATGAACTTGAGTGGTAAAGCTGTAAGGTATTGGCTCGAAAAAGAAAACATCGCCATAGACAACCTTATAGTAATCACCGATGACCTTAACCTCAACTTTGGGATTTTTCGCCTCAAGGCAAAAGGAAGCGACGGTGGACATAATGGTCTTAAACATATCCAAAGCATACTCCAAACTACTCAATACCCGCGATTCCGATTTGGAATAAGTGATGAGTTTTCCAAAGGAAAACAAATTGATTATGTCCTAAGCAATTGGGATGAGGAGGAAAAAACCCAACTCAAAGAACGCTTGGATGCCTCTGCAGAGTTGATTTTATCTTTTGGAACCGCAGGAATCCATAATACTATGAACACCTTTAATGGAAAATAGATACGCGTGAAAATTTACAATAATGTTTCAGAATTTGATTCTAATATTCAAACGGTAGTGACCATCGGAACCTTTGATGGGGTTCATATAGGCCACAGAAAGATCATAAAACGCCTTATTGATTCTGCAGAAAACGGTCACTTACAAACTGCCCTACTTACCTTCTACCCTCATCCTAGAATGGTCTTGCAACAAAGCGAAGACCTAAAATTGATCAATACCATTGAGGAAAGAAAATTGATCTTGGAGGAAACTGGCTTAGAACACCTCATCGTACACCCCTTTACTATAGATTTTTCAAGACTTTCTGCTAGAGAATATGTCGAAGAGATCTTAGTAAAATCCTTAAATGCTAAAAAAATAGTGATAGGCTACGATCATCACTTTGGAAGAAATAGAACCGCAAATATCGAAGATCTTAAGGAATTTGGTAAAGAGTTTGATTTTGAAGTTCTTGAAATCTCAAAACAAGATATCGAAGATGTAGCCGTGAGCTCTACCAAAATTCGCCGATCCTTGGAAGATGGTGATCTTGAAAGTGCCAATACATATCTTTCCCTTCCTTTTTTCCTCTCTGGAGAAATCGTAAGAGGTAAAGGACTTGGAAAAAATATGGGATATCCAACCGCTAATATGGACATAAAAGAGTCTTATAAACTCGTCCCCAAACAAGGGGTTTATGTGGCTGCATCTGTCATAAACGGCGATAAGCAATTTGGTATGATGAATATAGGGACCAATCCCACCGTTGGTGGAAAAGACCGCAGTATAGAAACCTTTTTCTTCAACTTGGACAAGGACTTATATGGGCAACATCTTCATATCCAATTGCTGAAACGCATACGAAGTGAGGTTAAATTCGATGGCTTAAACGCCTTGATTTCAGCTATGAAAGCCGATGAAGTCTTTGCAAAAAACTACATAAAGGTCTTCATTAATGAATAAAATCCTGTTTAAGCAAGTTGATAATTCTCCGCTCATCGTGTTTAGAATTATTTTTGGTTTGCTTATTGCCTTAGAGGCTTGGGGAGCTATTGCTACAGGTTGGGTACGCAGAACTCTAGTCGAACCTAAGTTTACCTTCAACTTTATAGGATTTGATTTTTTGCAGCCTATTCCAGAGCCTGGGATGTATATTTACTTTGGACTCATGGGGTCCTTTGGCATCTTAATCATGCTTGGAGTCAAATATAGATTGAGCATAATTGCCTATACCGTAATGTGGACATGCGTATACTTAATGCAAAAAACCTCATACAATAATCACTATTACCTTCTTATCCTCCTCCTTATTTTTATGTGTATTGTACCTGCACATACTTACTTTTCTTATGACGCTAAAAAAAATCCGACTCTAAGATCTATAAAAATGTCCAATTGGGTCGTCCTATTTATAATAGCTCAAATCTGGAGTGTGTATACCTATGCAAGTTTGGCAAAATTTTATCCAGATTGGATAGATGGAACCTTTCCAGAACTATTAATGAAAGGTAGAGCACATTATTGGCTTATTGGAGACCTCCTTCAACACCAATGGGTTCATGTGGGCATCACTTATTTTGGCGTTTTATTTGATTTACTCGTCGTTCCTCTACTCTTATGGAAGAGAACTCGGGTAACTGTCTTCTGGATCAGTGTATTCTTTCATCTCTTCAACAGCATCGTGTTTCAGATTGGAATTTTTCCCTACATGTCGCTAGCATTTACAGTATTCTTTTTCCCAAAGCAATATATCCAACAGACGTTTTTAAAATCCAAGCCGTTTTATAGTGACGAAGCCTACACCCCCCCTAAATCAGCTCCATTAATCAAAACTTTTTTTGCAGTGTGGTTTATACTCCAGCTGATCTTGCCACTACGACATCATTTTATAAAAGGAGAGGTTCTTTGGACCGAAGAAGGCCATAGAGTGAGCTGGAGAATGATGTTAAGGTCAAAAACAGGTTATGCCAGCTTTAGAGTAAAAAACCTCACTACAGGCGAAACCAATTACGTCAAGCTTGAGAAGTATTTAACTCAAAAGCAAAGACGACAACTTATTAAACCTGATGGGATTTGGCAATTTACCCAACACCTCAAAGAAGATTATGCGGCAAGAGAAATTCCTATCGAAATATACGCTCGTATAAAAGTAGGTGTTAATGGTAGACCACCTGAATTTCTTATAGATCCAAAACTTGATTTAACCAAAATCACTTGGAATTATTTTTCTCATAACGATTGGATTTTACCTCAACCTGAATCGATGCCTTAGACCAATTTAAGCCTTATTCTCTAATTTGATGCCTAGGGCTTTTGACGTCAAATTCATACGTATTGTTTTGCCCTTAGTGGTTTGTGAATGATCAAATTCTGGAGGAACGAGATCATGGTCTTTAGCTTTTTTAATATAATAAGCTTGCTTAGAAAGTTGAATGCTTTCTACACCATGATAAATATGCCCGAATTCATCTTGACTTATCACTTCTAAAATCAATCGAATACAGTTGGATAAATGAATCAAATTCACGGGAGCCTCTGGATTTTGTAGGCCTTTTCTTCCTGCAAGAAATTGAATAGGATGCCTGCCTTCTCCTACTAAACCTCCAAATCTTAACACACTAGCTTTGGCCGTGCTTAAATTCAGGACAAGCTGTTCCGCCTCTATAAGTGAATTAGCCTTAATTTCTGTAGTGCTAAATAGATAGTACTCAGTATAGCCAGGAATGGATTCATGATCTTCAAAAACACCAGTAGAGCTGATGTATAAAACTTTTGAAAGTGGTGAAACTGAAATAGCCTGTAACAAAGGCTTGACCTTAGCAATATAATCGGAAGTGGGATATCGTCTTAAGCCTGGTGGGATATCGATGATCAAAATTTCAGAACCTTCAAAAAAGCTTGCGATATCACCGATGACTTCCCTCTCCTTCAATTCAATTTTAAAAGGCTGGATGCCCTCTGACTTAAGGACTTCTAGTTTTTCGCTAGAAGTCGTAGACCCTTTGATTTTATAGCCTTTTTGGAGCAAGGCCTTAGCTAAAGGAATTCCTAACCAACCACATCCTAAAATAGAAATCTGAGCGGACATTATAAATTTAAACTTTGATGGGTTATAATAGCATCGTTCACAATAAATGGCTTGGGTATTTTGTCTTCAGGGCGCTCTTTTACTAAAAATAAAGGATGACTCAACAAATCAAAGCTGATTTCTTTAAAGGTAAACTCAACAGGTTGTGTCTTGTCCACTTCAAATTCAAATGACAATGGAACTTGGTTCACTACATAATAGTCAATGATATTTTTCTGAAACCGATTGGTGTGTATATGAGAACTTCCTTCATCATTAGCGTCGTAAAAATCGGCGGTAACTCCGTTAACCGTAAAGGATTCAAAATTGGCTTTTGTAGCTTCAGACACTACAATTCTATTTATATTTCGTTGATAGTCTAATTGAATTCTGAATTTTTTAAACCTAGAACTTGAAGGTTCTAAGGTATCTACTTGAATTTGAGAACTCGGGATGGCTTTCAAGTCTGCTATTGACGATTTGGTATAGGCCGAGCTGTATTTACTTTGGTAATCTAGTGAAGCGGTTAAGTCCTTGGCTTCCTTAAAATAGGGGGAAGTCCACGAGTCTAGCTCATCGTCGTAAGTGAACCAATGGGCTGTATCGGTGCTAGAATCTAAGGCATAGACTAAGCTATTAGGACGAGGCTGAGTTACATCAAAACCAGACGAAAGATGCGCTTTTATAAAAAAGCCTATCGCCACAAGCAGTGCTAGAGTGGCAACCCCTTTTTTAATAGAGAAATAGCCAAAAATGGGCAATAAGTTACCAAATAGCAGAACGGTGAAAACAGCACTCACCACCCCCATTTTAAGACCTAATCCCACAGGGAAAAATTGAATAAAAGGAGATATGATGCTTAAAGAAGGTAGTATTAAAATCAGAAGAAAAAGATAAGACGGCACTTGGAACCTCACCATTAAGAAGAAAGCAAAAAGCGTAAAAAGTAAAGGGATAATAAAAAAGGCTGCTCCTTTAAGAAAGATATTCAATAAAAACAAAACTATAAACCAGGTTATAAGAGGAGCAATCATAGCATTTTTCGTGTTTAACCTATGGTCGAAAAACTGATAAATGCTAAATACCAAAAACAAAGTAAAGGCAACAAAAACAACGATATAATCATGCCCATTATAGGGGAATCCTTGCAAAATAGAGGAATATTCTGGATAAATCTGAAGTAATAATGGCCAAGCAAAGTAGATAAGGAGTCCAGATAAAAGTAAACTAAGCAACCAAGGGACAAACCCTAAGAAAATTTCTTTTCTGGTCAGAGACTTAGTTTTTAGTCCATAAATTAAGATAAAAATGAAGATCGCAAAAGCAACAGCAAAGACAAGCCATACCCCTGAAAATGGATAATGGAAAAGTCCCAACCCTGTTACTGTAAAATAGACTTGATCCTGCTGAGAGGTTAAGTTTGAAAGATCTGTATTGGAAAAGCATTCTAGTGAAGACATCAGGTAATCCCCTTGATGAGCTAAAGAACCTTTATCCAGCCGACTTGGTGTATCCAAGGCGGTATGATAATCGAAATGATCGTCTATAAAGGCAAAGAAAAAGCTGGGGACGTCTGCAATTTCTCTAAATACTGTAGAGTCTGTATCGTTGGGTAGAAGTTTATACACGCTATACATAAGAGAGTTGGCGAGCGGATGTTGGCCTTGAGATTCTCCAAAAAGCTCTATCAATTTAGAATTCCCATAATTGGTCTCCACAATCATATTACTTGGGCCCCCGCTTCCGCGAGATTCAAAATTCAGGACCAAACCGACCTCATTGATCCAAGGGTGCTCTTTGGCAAACAATTCTGCCCCAGAAAGACCTACTTCTTCACCATCGGAAAAAAGAATAATAATGTCATTTTGAAAAGAAGGCTTGCTCGCTTTAAAAGCTCTTACTGCTTCTAGAATGGCGGCTACCCCAGAAGCTGCATCACTTGCCCCAGGGGAAGAGTGAACGGCAGAATCGTAATGAGAAAGAAGTAATAAAGCCTTAGAGTTTGGCGAAGAATCTGTGGCTTCTAGCCTTGTAATAATATTTTCCGGAGCTGTGAGAACTCCCTTCTTGGAAAGCACAAAGCCTTGCTGAGTTTGAACTTGAAGATCCATTTTTTCAAGTTCATTTACGATATAATTTCGTTTGGAATTATGAGAATCAGAACCTATGTAGTGCGGTTCGTTACCAATATTTTTGACATGCTCGAAGGCCCTGAGTGTTGAAAACTCTTTAGATTGAGTGGATAAATCGGTGATTTCTGAAGGATAAAGATCATAAAAAACATACCAGACGGCAGTGATTATCACTAGTAAACTTATAATAGCTTTATAATCTTTTTTTCTCATTAGTCCCTTTTTACTATAGCATAATAATCATCTTCCAAAGGTAAATAACCTTGGTCATAAATAAAGTAATACACCCGACCAGATTTTGTGGTGTAGAGATTTGTGAAATAGGTGAAATTAAAACCTTTTTCTAAAAGTTTGTCTCGAGTGGTCTTGGTTTTTTGATCTGTATTGATACTTTGTAAAATTCTGTAATTTTTCTTAAGCTTATTGTTGACGTTCCTTACTATCTTTCTAGACTCGCTATTCAATCTATTATTGAAGGTACTCCTACAATAATCGGAACAGAACTTTTTGTCGATTCTTCCCGACAGCGGTTCTCCACAGGAGAGGCATTTGGGTTTTTCCATAGCTTAAGAGATTAAGTATAGAGTAAATATAAAAAAATCCCTCAATAGTTATATTAAGGGATAGGAAGACTTTATATAAAGATGTATGCCAAATTAAACCTATAATGTCGCCATAAATCGTTTCTTTTTTGCCTGCTTTTTATCAAAAATAATTACCGTAACTAAGGCTATGCTAATTATTTTTAATTTCAATCAATCAAAAAACCTGTGCTGAGCTGCGTGGTAGTATAATTCAATTTATTTATACGACATTATAAATTTAATTTGGTATTAGTCTACAATTTTGAATTCTGAACGCCGATTTTTTTCGTGTTCTTCCTCACTACATCCAGAAATACAATCTTTTATAATCTCACTTTTCCCTTTACCTTCAGAGGATAATCTTTCAGGATCAACTCCGTTTTCGGTCAAGTAAGCTACTGTACTTTCAGCTCTGTCTTGTGATAATTTCATGTTGTAAGCCCCTGAACCTCTTTCATCGGTATGGCTAACCACTTGAATGTTTATGTTTTCATTTTCTTTAAGAATTTCAATTAGTTTATCCAATTCAAAAGCAGCTTCTGGCTTTATGTTGGCTTTGTTATAATCAAAAAAGATACGTTCTTGAAGAATTAAAATCTCAGCTTCAGTAGATGTCATCTCTGGTACTAAAGCGACTCTCATTACCATTTGAAGCTGAGGAACTTCAAATGAATTGGATTGACTCTCATAGCCTTCAGCATTCACTTGCAAATCAAACTTCTTTTCAGTTGGTAAAAAGTTGCTGCTATTACCACTAGCAGTCGTTCTGCTCCTAGAATATTCATTTTGGGTGGTATCGTAGAAAATAAGTTGAGCATCTTGGATATGAACTTCAGTAGTAGCATCTACAACTTCAACCAATACAGAAGTCTGTTCAAGTGGACTTACCAATTTGGCTCGGTAAATATTGTCGATTCGTTCTTCTTTTTTATTAGTAGTTCTATTAGAAGACACAAAGCCTAATTCTACGTTACCATTATAAGTAAACGCAAAATCATCGGCATTACTGTTTAATGGGTGACCTAAGTTTTGAGGAGGTGTAAAGTCACCAGAATCTACTTTAGAATAAAAAACATCCAAACCACCAAGACCTAGATGTCCATCGCTGGAGAAATACAGCATATCTTCTTCATCGACGAATGGAAAGTTTTCTCTTCCCTCTGTATTGAGAGTGGGCCCTAGGTTTTGTGGAGATCCGTAAGTTCCATCGACATTAATATCCACAACATAGAGATCTGAAGATCCATACCCTCCGGCTCTATCACTTGAAAAATAAAGCTGACTCCCGTCTGGGCTTAACGCTGGGTTTGAATTGGAAAATGAAATATCATTAAAAGGCAAGTCTTGGATATCTTAGAACATTTCGTTAACTAATGTTGCTTTATAAATTTTAAGATTGTTCACTCCGTTGTCATCTTCTCTATACTTTTCGTATAAAAAGTCGTTTCTAGTAAAGTATAAAGTCGATTTATCCTTAGTGATAGCAATAGAGCCTTCGTGGTATTTGGTATTGATATATCCTGTGATTTCAATTGGATTTTTAAACGTCCCCGCAACATTTTCAGCCACAAAAATATCTAAAGAAGGTTCGTTATCC
>OOGG01000015.1_pt1 | contig 11356 bp, 13 predicted proteins | sample 1670291 | NCBI WGS metagenome assembly OOGG01 (sample SAMEA98140168, study PRJEB22522) | marine metagenome | biome: marine biome; feature: marine water body; material: sea ice | place: Arctic Ocean | collected 11-Sep-2015 | depth 0.5 m | reverse complement strand
GTTTTGTTAGTTGGGCGAGTGGGGTTGAGTGTGGGTAGATGGTCGGGGGAGTCAGGTGTGGATAGGAGACAGGGCAGGGACAGTGGCAGTGCCAGTGGCAGTGACATTGGCAGCGGCAGTGGCAGTGGCAGTGGCAGTGGCAGTGGCAGTGGCAGTTGCAGTGGCAGTGACAGTGGCAGTGACAGTGGCAGTGGCAGTGACAGTGGCAGCGGCAGTGGCAGTTTGCACCCAAGCCTCTCCACCTCGGTTTGCTATTATTCAATAGAGTGCAGACACGGGCCATGACCATATACACTAAGTCCAAACTAAATAGAAAAATTGTTACAGACTTGGTCTTAGATTTGATCTCCCGGGAGGTGATTGCTCCATAGTCAGTCGCTCCCCTGTTCGCGTAATGCCACAGGCAAGGGGGGACGTAGGCAAGGTGTCCTTGGCAACCAGGGGAGCGGACAATGGGAACCATCGACAGTTTGGTTCTGCATTGCACTGCGTTTTCAAAATGCTGTGCAATGCAGTGCCCAACTCCCCGGGAGATCGTCTCTAATACCATGTGTGTGGCAATTTTCCTATTTATATTCGACTCAGTGTATGTGGTCATGGTTCGTCTCGGCACTCTCTTCAAACAAGCTTCAGGATTGTGTTTGGAGCTTGTATTGATTTCCGTAGCCATCTTGGCTCAGTGTTGTAAGTTGACAGAAGTGGATTTGGAGGGCTGCTCCGAGTTTAAATCGATGCAGCCTGCAACGAAGCCGGATGCAAAGAAATACAAGTCTGTGCCTGCAGCGAAGCCGAAAGGCACAGCGGCAATTGCATTGGCACAGAGCAACCAGACTGCCGATCCCCCCTGCACCAAACCGCAGTACGGCTTACCGACTGACGGAGGTGCAGGGGGGTCGTCGACCGCTGGCGCCTCCTCCGCTGCTGCTGCGGTCTCCTCTGGCAATTGGGACAAGTGGTGCGAAGAGAATCCCGAGGGCACGATGGGGTCGGCCGCAGCTTCCAGCTCAGCTGCTGCTGCGGTCCCCTCCGCACAGCTGGGGTCGGCCGCAGCTTCCAGCTCCTCGGCTGTACCACCGGATGCCAGCTCCTCGCCTGCAGAACCTTCACCACCTTCATCGCCGGTAGCTTTGGAGGGCGACGACAGGCGTTCTCGCAAGCAGTCCCGAGACCAACTTCGTGCGGAAGCCCGCAAATTGAAGAAACCCCCGCCGGCCAGCTACAATCCGCAGGGGTACTTGGATGTGCCACCGCTCTGCAACAGAATTGCAACCTCATGGTCTGAGCCGCCGGCAGAGTGTGTGTGCGGATCTGAGTGGCCGAAGTTCTTTTCTGCCGCACTGTCGTCTGGACAGGTAAAAAGAATCAAGTCCACGGACTGCTACCATGGCACTCTGACGATCGAGCCCGGGATCAAACCCTGTGCCAGCTATCGGCGACCGGGCGGCCACAATATGACACACCGATGGTGGTACAATGCGGTCGTGGAAGGGCTTGCGAAGGTGACTGACAAGTCTGGCAAATCCAAGGACGTCGCCCTCGTCAACTGACAAGCCTTCGTGGGCAGTGAGGTGATGCACTATGTCTCTCCGTTGCTTGACATTTCTGTGTTGCCCTATGACCAGCATTCCAAGGACAAAATCGCGGCACGTGCCGAGCACCTTGTGAGGATGTCTCTCACACCGTAGTTGGGACCTCATCACCCTGCACCAAACCGCAGTACGGATTACCGACTGACGGAGGTGCAGGGAGACAGAGTGGCTCACACAGTAGTCGTGGACCTCCGGCCATTTATGGCGATTTCTCTGGTGTTCTGCAGTTGTGTGAAGTTGCGGGGAAATACATTCGGTATTGACTTGCATCTGAATTTTGCTGGAGACCTTTGTCGTTGCCGTCATGGGCCGTGTGCCTGTGCCTGTGCCTGCGTCAGCGCTGTGCAGTGATCTGTGGTCGCATGCGATGTATATATATATATATATATATATATATATATATATATATATATATATATATGCACATACTATAATTACATATATATGTATATATATATATATATATATGTACTCGCAGGATGCTTGTCGCAGACGGATTACCGACTGACTGAGGTGCAGGGAGACAGAGTGGCTCACCCTGTAGTCGTGGACCTCCGGCCAATTATGGCGACATATCTGGTGTTCTGCAGTTGTGTGATGTTGCGAGGAATGTCATTCAGTAATGACTTGACTTGCATTTGAGTTTTATTGCAGGCCGCAGTCCTTGCAGCCATTAGGCCGTGCGATGTTGGTTGCATGCTTTGTTCCGTATGACATTTGTGATTGTCAACGCAAGGTCGAATTAAGGTCAAAATAAGTTCGATGGCTATACTCACTTGACTTGCATCCGAGATGTCAGAACTGTACATTTGTTCACAATCACCTTGCTGGGTCGACATTACTTCGAACATAATGCTGCATGTGTGATGGAAGCCGTAAGACCGAATTAAGGTCGAAATAATATCGAATTAGTGTCGAATTAGCGTCGAATTAGGGCCGAATTAATATCGAATGATTGTGCTCTACCATCATTATACGTTTACGTTGCATATGCATTGAGGCTAAACTAAAATGAGAGAATGATAACAGTTGGCGTCAGAGTCGGTTTCCCGGGAAGAGTTTAGGCCAAACTCCCCGGGATACCAATTCTAATGCCATCTGGAAATCATTGTAAACTTTAGCTTGGCAGCTTGGTTCTGATTCCATTACCACATGTGTGTCCACCATTACCACCCGCGAGATGCACAGTTTTTGTTTTGTGGGTGCAGCTCGTTTGTGTTTATGTTTGGAGATGTGTGTGTTGATGTTGTTTGGAGCTTGTGTTCATCATTTAATCTGTAGCCATGTTTGCTCAGCATTGACATTTGAGTTTGCTGAGGCTGCTGCGATCTCAATATGGCCGGCTTGCCCAGTCAAGCAGAGGTCGCAGCACAGATGGCCAAGGAGAGTGGCACAGGAAAAGATACATATCTGCCAGCACGGCAGTTAGCAGCTTGGAGACAGGCTGGTTCCATTCCTAACATCCCGGTCGAGCAAGATCAGACCCAGTTGCTGCGGATGTACATGGCTTTGAAAAACCTCATGTCCGGCCCAGGCAAAGGAGGACGCATCTCAGCCAGTCAATTTTCAGGGTACGTCAGAACGATCAGTCATTCGACTTCGTTCAAGCGGAAATTGTGGGTGGTACCCATGGCGAACTTCGACTCGCTTGACAGAGCAGCACTCAGCAAGTTCATCATCGATAAGGCGACTGTGACTGAATTCCCTACTTTTGCAGATCCCTTGGACATCGAGTTGGTGGACCAGTGTGTTCCGCAATCGAGTCTTGGCATGGGCGTTCAGGAATTCGAGGTGAAGATCTCGGACATGAAGTCCAGCAGCGAACCTGGCAATCCAGCACTTGCAGCGACTCCAAACGCAGCACCGTTTATTCCGACATTGTTTGCTTCTTCTGGTTCTGGCTCGGGTTCGGCATCGGCGCCACAGAAGGCCATCAGGACTCTCCAGCGGGAGGAGAGCATCTCTGATCAAGATGCAGCTGAGCAAATTGCTTGCGACACGAAGATTGCATTTGAGAAAGGAGAACTCATTGGTGGAGACAAGCGATCATCGAACAGTGTCGAATTCTGGATGAAATCGATGCTCCTTCACATCCAGAGCCTCAAGCGGAAGTACACAGGCGAGGTGGATTTTGTCTCGCAGTTAGACACATACGCCTCCATGTACTGGAAGTTCGTGTGCACTCGCATGTTGGATGTTGAGGATTGGAGCCAGGCACAGCCATTGGGAATCATTTTGAATGTTGTGCAGAAGGAGTTTGGCATGCTCCTCAGCCCGCTTGGCCAGGCGGTTGTGGTGGTGCTCAACAGCGGCGGCAGACATGATGACGTGACCTTTCCCGACATGGCTCTCGCAACTCGTGCGGAATTATTCAGGACTAATGAATGGTGCAGGCTACATTTGGTTTTCATGTTGTTGTGTGACACTCAAATGCAACATCATTACTTCATTGACCATTAAGCCCAGTTTAAGGTCAAATCAAAGTCGAATTAGTGTCGAATCAACGTCGAAATCATGGTGGCTTGTGCCAGTTAGTCCCCAGGAGCCCTCTCTACAATGCCAGCATCGAGCACAGCCATCAAACACGTTTCCTCGAGATGGTGGAAGAGAGTCGTGCCGGCACAATCCCTGAGATTGCGAAGCTCGATGCTTTGTACAACGGTTGCACAACCACAAAGTCAGAGGAGATTAAAATTTCAGTTGGGTTCGCTCGGTTCTATTTGTACACGACTTCTGACAACCAGCGGGCTGCATACTTGATGAACGACAAGGAGAACTTCTTCCACCTCGAGAGGTGGTGCCCTGAATCGACCTTGACTTACCTCGAGGTCTTTGTGCGGGAAAGCATTGAGTGGAAGAAAGTCAACCTCGGCACGATCATCAAAGCCGCATACTTTCTTGCAAAGGCAAGCTCTTCGCCTGAAAACGTTCAGTTGATGGACTTGGTAGTGAATCCTACAGTGAAGAAGGTCTTGATGAACTTCCAGGAGCTGCATGCGATCATGATCTCCGCTGGCGATTCAGATTCCATGAAGCAGGTATTGCGAAATGTGTTGCTCGAGATGTTCGCCAGCAAGCTTGGGACGAACATCACCATCGACATGACTGAGAAAGATATTGCGGAGATGGATTTCAAGAACGTGAGTGTGGAGATGAAAGCCAAGGTGCACAAACTCATTGTATCCCATTGCAGCAAGACCTATGGAATGTATTTACTGTTTATTATTTTCAATGATTGGATTCTGCAGTCCTCAATACTTTTGACTTTCAGTTGTATTATTAAGTTACAAATCTTTTTAGTTTTTCAATTTCCCTAACACTTAAATGTCAAATGAAACTCTGAATATATTCAAATTAAAATTCAAAACAAACTTAATGTTTATTTTGGTGTCAACCATATTTCAGTCTCCAGGGCAGCGGGCTCCGATCATTGAGAATAATACAGTGTGCATGGATTCCATACAGGATGCGGGTATCGCCAGGAGTCGTCACTGAAGCGCTCATGCATGCATCAACGACAGATGAGGAGCGGGTAGAGGATGCCAAGGCGAAGCTTGTCAGGGACATTGACGTTGAAGGCAAGAAGGGTGCCAAGTTTCAGGCCAAGCAGGAGGCCAAGAAAAATGAGTCGGAAGAGCGTTGCGAAGATCCAGCCGATGTTGTTCTCACGGTCGGCTGCATTGTGATCACGAGTGCGAAGAAGGAAAAGGCCCGCTTCGACAACTTCACAGCAGAGGTGGTGAGGTTGGGTAAGGACAACAAGGTGAGGGTGAAGATGTTGGATGGTCCTGCGGCAGGTGTGGCGAAGGACTTTCCTCGTTGCAATTTAAACCTTGTAGTGAAAGAGGAGACTGCGCCAGCAGAGGACGAGCAGGAAACAAAACGACAGAAAATGGCTGCTGAGCTTTTCGGCAGCACCTTGTGAGTACGGTGCAGACTGCCGATCCTCTCAGCACCAAACCGCAGTACGGCTTACCGACTGACGGAGGTGCAGGGGGACTGTCGGCATCTTTGAAGTCGAGGTCCATGTCGGCCGGCCCGCAGTTGCCACAGCATTGGCTCGACACGGCTACCGCTGCCTTGAGCCGCAGCCGTGTTGCCACATCATTGGCTCGACACGGCTACCGCTGCCTTGAGCCGCTACCGTGAGCCGAAACCTTGAGCAAAAACATTGCTCTGTGCCCCTGTGTCATTTCGAGCACAGTTTTTACACATACGCAGCGAGATCATTCGATCTCAGTGCGTGCAATTTCGAACACAGCGACGACGAGGCATAGTGGCTGACGGCTGGCTGGGATTCAATATTTTTGTAAAAATCCCAAATTGGATTTTGCTATTGAGAGGGCCTTGGGATGCCGGCTCGGGGCTGGAAATCCTTTCCAATACCATAGCTCTCACCAAACTAAATCTCAGCCCGATCGGCTTCACCTAACCCGGTCCGGTAATCCCCGTTCGTGAAGGCGAATGGTTAGTATCTTGAGACTCAAAAACTTCGTTTGTATTTAAGCAGCCAGATGTCAGCCACGACCAATCGACTGGTTGGCTCCTGTCTCCGCTCTGCGGTTGGAGCTGACTGGTCCCCACGGGCACCGATGGGCTTGGGCGGGACTGGTTGGCTCCTGTCTCCGTTCTGCGGTTGGAGCTGACTGGTCCCGCCTCTTCAGTGCCTCACAGGTGTTTTTTGGTTTGCAGAGCGATTTGTCCGAAGGATCCCCCGATTTTTTTCACCGGGGCTGGTGCCTCGCTGAGGGGTTGCCGGGGGCATTTCCGGAAAGTTGTGAAGAGGGCCCGGGGACTGGGGACTCAAGGGTAAGGAGCCATCAATTGACCACCACCACTACCAAAACAAGGAATTTAGCAAAAAAACCTAATTTGACCGTCAATGTTCATTAGGATTGGTCTCCTGAGGAGTTCGGCAGTGCAAAATGACGGGCTAGCCCCGACGACTCGTACCCCCAGGCTGTGGCCTTCGCACACGCCCGACGGTTCCTGTCTCTGTTCTGCGGTTGGAGCGGGGCTGGTTGGCTCCTGTCTCCGTTCTGCGGTTGGAGCTGACTGGTCCCGCCTCTTCAGTGCCCGTCAAGAGCCGAACTTCCAAGGAGAACAATATTTAAGGCCATTGACGTCAAATTGTTTTTTCATAGAATCCGTGGTTTGGCGGTGGTATTGTAAGTTTGGAAAACCCTTGCATTTTCCTATTTTCCCTAGCCTTCTCAGGCGCGCTCCGCTTCGCGGTGAAAAACCGGAGCGCGCCGAGCAGGACCCATTGCAGCTTCACAAAACAATAACTTCCCAAAAGCTCTGTTCTGCGATACTGCAATGGGCCTTGCTCGGCGCGCTCCGATTTTTCACCGCGAAGCGGAGCGCGCCTGAGAAAGCCAGAGAGATGTGTACGAGCATTAGGTTTGACGAGCAATTCAGACGGCGAAAGTGTCGCGAACAGTAAAAATCATGGATTGCCTTGAGTCAATTGTAGAGCTATGCAATTCACACTTTATTTAAACTTTATACATTCTCAACTGCTATTCTGTGATACTGCAATGGGCTCTGCTCGGCGCGCTCCGCTTTCACCGCGATGCGGAGCGCGCTGTATAAAACCGAGAACGTGCAGGAAAACAACATAGGGATTGTCCAATTTACCACACACCCGTCCATCAACTTTGATCTTCCAATGCCTTACCATCTAAAGCTCCGGCTTGACCGCAAAAAGCTCTGGCTTCTCCGCACAAAGCTCGGGCACCACTACACAAGGTGTGAAAACCTCTGCGCTAATTCTGACATCCTTGCCACCCTCATGCCTCAACTTGCAGATCCCGATGCTCGCCAGTGACCGCTTGGACCGGACACGGTAAACCTGGAGTGAAACATAAACGATGTGTTCGATATGGGCACTAGGCTTGCAACATATCATTTGGTGCCCATTCACTCCACCAGAATACCAGCCCAAACGTATGGACCTGTGGACCCCAGTCATGAGCATATGTACACAAGAACTGTAAAGACAGTGTTCATTCACCCTGTAGATCATCAGCCCAAACGCATGCACTTCTTCCCATCCGCAAGCACATCTTTAACCACTGTTAAACAGCCGAGTGCCCATCTTAAATTGAAGATTTTTTCTTTGTTGAACCGGAGCGGCAATCTCAAACAAGTGAAGTAAGCGTCCATACTTCCAGCGACAGAGCGCCAGCTTCTCCCGGGTCATCTTCATGTTTTGGGTTTCATCACGTTGGATCGCACGCTGGCTCGCTCTCGCGATGTTGCTGCTCTTCCAGCCAGATGTTCTCGATTTCCCCCCCATGGTGCTCTACCCGTGCCGGCTTGTGCCAAAACTTCTGAGCCGGCTGTTAAGAATTGAGAAAAAGGAGAAGGTCGAGTAAAGCACGGGCGGGGAAAACTGGGGCAGCTTACGTACGGTTCGTCGAATCGTAACCCACCTCAGCTTACGGTTCGTCGAACCGTAAGCTACCGCAGGTTACGGTTCGTCGAACGGTAACCCAACACAGGTTACAGTTCATCAAACCGTAACCCACCGCAGGTTACGGTTCGTCGAACCGTAACCCATCGCAGGTGACGGTTCTTCGAACCGTAACCCATCGCAAGTTAACAAATTGACTTACATCTAATGCTGTGCAGGAGCTATTTTGCAGTGCTCACTCCACAGAACGCCCGAGCAGTCCACCAAGGCCCGAGCAGCCCACGCCACGCCTAGTAAAAACATCAAATTTGCAACAACAAAAAAAGCTCCATGCGTGTGCCCCGCCCCTCCAGTCCAACCCCCGAATACTACATAATCTTTTCCCTAGTAAAAACGAGAAATGCGAACATAATCGTTTTTTTGCTCCCCGAAGACTACATAATCGTTTTTTGGCTCGTTTGATAACACACAGACACACAGACACTCAGACAAACATACACACCGACACGACACAGAGACACTCAGACAAACAGACTCACCGACACACCGACACACAAGCATACATACACTCAAGACACACAGACACACAACCACATATGTCTGTGTGTGTGTGGCACGAATCGGATCTGAGCTGGCATCAGAAAGTGCACCGGAACAAGCCTCATAATCTGTCTCCCGGGTGTATGAGCAGCGTTTTCGCGCGGCGTTTTGAGCGCGAACACGGTGCTCGTACACCCGGCAAACTGATTCTAAGCCTGTTTCGGAGCACTTCCTGATTTCAGAACTGCCAGAGTAACTCTGATCATTCCTGAAAATTAAATTATGTTTTGGTGAACTTTTACAATTTCAAGATCGACCCCAAAAGCCTAACCTGATTACCTGTTAACCCGATTCTTGAGTGTTGTCATCCGTAGCAATTTTGGCTCAGGCAGTTGGTGTTGGCATACTATTCACAATGGCACAGTTCGAGCACAACATGGCCATGTTCAACAAAGATTTCCCAGCCAGGAAGCCGCGCGGACCCCGCCCTCCGAAAACAAAACCGGACCCCCGCGAACTTGCCCACATGGAGATGATCAACGCGATGAACATCGAGCAGCGGACATCCTTGGATGATCAACTAGTGTGCAAAGATTGTGGAAACACTTGGATGGTGAACAAGACCCGCTTCTATTTCTGCATTATTTGCGAGAAAAATCTGCCGATGCCGTGGGGAGACAAAGGCCGTTGAAGGCTCTTGGAGTCGGTTTCGCACTCTGACACGGGGGCGGGGAGGGTGTCTGTTTGTGGATTGCTGGGAGCTTTGCTCGGAGCTCCTCTGAGGTTCGTTCAGTATTGTTCTGAAAGCGGGTTGGTGAATGGTTTCGCAGGCATTGTAGAAAAACATATTATCATTACCCATCACAGTGCACGTACCCCCGGGTCAGGTTGGCAAAAAGCCTCCTGCAGGCTGGGGTCTGGCTACCAGATTCTTGCATCCAGGCAGCCCCGCATGTCTTGCGAATTTTCCCAGAATCGCTTGCATGTGCAGGGGCGCATGCCCTGCATGCGCAAGCGGCTTGTGGGAAATCGATACACATGCAGGACTGCTTGGATGAGGAATCTTGCGGCCAGAACCTATCTTGCAGGAGGCCTTTTTCCAGCCTGACCCGGGGGGCATGTGCAAAGGCATGGGCATTCATAGTATAGATTGAAGCATAACATACGCCAACTTGCCGAGTAAACCGGCTGGCTGGGCAACTCAGGGTGGCCTTCTTCTCCGAGGGCCCACTTTCAGCACCCTGGGAACCGGAATGCAATCCCCGAGGGACGCTTTGCGGAGGGTCAGCATTTTGTTTCGCCACGCGATGCAAAAAGTTGACCTTTCATGACCCTTCCCTCGGCGATGCCTTGCCGGTTCCCGAGGGCCGAAAAGTGGCACTCGAAGATAGGGTTCCCAGTTTCCTCAACGGGGGTTGCGCACCTTGTGCCTCACGGTTACAGCACGGTAAGCAGCACAACTTGCTACATGCACCCATCGCATATAAATTCACAACCGTAGCCATTTTGCTTAGATGGAGTGCTGGGGAGACAGCGATCCGCCACCGTTTACACCAACGAAATCGCGTCGCAGTGTAGCGCAGATCTCCCCGGACAAGAGCGCGGATCAGCTCGCGTTTCCAGAAGGTCTTGGCAGTCATGATGACGAAGTTCATCGAAGAGGCTGCCGAGCACCGCGCTGTTCGCGCTGCATGTGGATCAAGCATCACAAGGACTGTAAGGGTCCAATGTTATGGGAGTCGTTCTTCATAATTGCTAGTTTCAGGAACCCTCAAGATTCGGGGAGGGGGAGCACTACCGCCATGAAGACAGGACTGCAGGGCGGCTCAAACTTCGAAGTTTACGTGTGCTAGCTTCTGGCATTCGAGACTGGTTTGCGGTCTCGATGGTAAGAGCGAGTAGCTGACACACGTTAATTTCGTTGAACATTAAGCCGTCTTGAAGTTCAGGCCGGGAGGCGATAGTGCTCCTCGTTCCACAGCCCCGAGGGCTCCCGAACTTCAATTTCGAAACGAATGAACGATAACTGTCCCAAATAGTTGGACCATCACAGGAATGGGCTACGACATACCCGTGGTTGCAGTGCAGGCTGGACCTTGCACGGAAGACATTTGGCCTCGGGTGCACACTCTGTGAGATTGCAACCAAGTGTGACGAGCTCAAACGGTTGGGGAACACGAATCTGAATGTGGCCGCGTTCCACGACTTCACTATCAAGGCCACGGCGAGAACAGATCTGCGGGCACAGAGGTCGGGCAGCCCTAACAGTCGGGTTAGCAGAGGTCGGGTGAGAATTTTGGGGTCGGTCTTAAATGAGGAAGTGCTCCGAACAAGCCGTAGAATCGGTCTCCCGGGAATTGCGCATCATTTTGAAAATGTTGCGCAACGCAGTGCCATGCTCCACGGGAGACCGATTCTGAGGCATGTGTCAGGGGCACTTTGTGATTTCAAGATCGACCAGAAAAACCATAACCCGATTTCCTGATAACCTGATTTTCAGGACTGCCCGAAGAGGCTCCGCAACCATGCCGAGACCCCTGCACACATGATGGCAGAGAGTATGCAGTCGACTGGCCAGTTTAGTTCTGAGGGAGCAGCTCCTCTACCAGAAGAGTGGGCGAAGGCGTGGCGACTGGTTGGTTCCTGTCTCCGTTCTGCGGTTGGAGCGGGGCTGGTTGGCTCCTGTCTCCGTTCTGCGGTTGGAGCTGACTGGTCCCGCCTCTTCAGTGCCCGTCACACAGAATGGGTCACGAGTCAATTAGGCGTTGGGGGGGCCCGGCGACACCTAATTTTAGCACCGGCCCGACCC
>OOGG01000014.1_pt1 | contig 11404 bp, 2 predicted proteins | sample 1670291 | NCBI WGS metagenome assembly OOGG01 (sample SAMEA98140168, study PRJEB22522) | marine metagenome | biome: marine biome; feature: marine water body; material: sea ice | place: Arctic Ocean | collected 11-Sep-2015 | depth 0.5 m | reverse complement strand
ATCGTAATACTCCATAACAATAAACAACTCTATAACGAATCTTGCGTCGCATATAAGCAGAGATTCGAGGAGCTCGCTAAAGAGATGGAGAGCTGCGGACTCACTATACCCAACGAGCTGGAACTATCAGTCATCTTCGCAGAAGGCCTCAAGCCCGGGACCAAGCAGAGAAAGTACATGGACGAGCTGAAAAGCAAATGTGCTCACTGCCCGGAGGATTACCCAAAGACTATTGCAGAGGTATGGAAGATAGTAACTAACGTAACTATGCAAGAACATTCCTCCGCACCAAGCACTGATAGATCCAAGCGTATGGAGGACGGCACCCACAATCAGCCAAGAGTCAAAGATGACAGATCGAATCCTAACAATAGCGGTTTCGGTCGAGGCAGGACCAGACCTTCGCAAAGACATGAACAAGTTAACAAGCCCAACGAAGGACCAATACCAGACGCTGCTCCGGCCAAGAGAGTTTTCGCCCTGACCGGAAGAGTGGACGCGACCTACGAGGCACAAGGCATCTGCGACATGGATCGAGACGACCTAATCTTCTCCCAGTCAGCAGACCACATCAGCAGCCAGGACTTCGAGGCAGAACCAGGAGAGTTCATGGAACAATCCGTAGCACTGTTCGGAGAATCGGATGAGTACAGTGTATACAGAGACTCCGACAAGAAGAAGGTGACTTTCGAAGATGATCCAGTGCCTGACGATGAGGATTATAGTAAGCAATTACAGGATGAGATAGAACAATATCTAACCATGAGCTCCTATGCGGAGGCACACGTAATGCTAATGATGACCTCGTCCGACAGCAACTGCAACGATCATATCAGACCAGATTTTAAGACATACTCATATGCAGGCAGAGAATGCCTAGAGATAAAACAATCGACACATGCGTACCTTGAAGATGACGACTCCACGGAGCCGCTGGGAGAAGGGCTGTTTGCTACAGCAATGATATTGAGGACTACACCAATCATCAACTTCCAGGGAACTTTTATAACAAGGGAAGCTGCAGAGAACACACCCTACCCAGACAGCGAATACATGATCCAGATTAGCAACGAGACAGTACTGGACTGCACTAGTAACGCCCTTGGATACTCACTCCCCAGATGCTACGGCTCGAAGGCGAACGATCCACACCAAGCGTGGTGCAATGTCAGGAAGAGATACCTGACGAGAGAGGATGCAAACGCACAAGTCATTAGTCTGTACGATGGTGAGAACTATCACTGTGTATTATATGCTATATCAGATATAAACATAGGAGACGAGATACTGTGGAACTACCTTTTCGCCCCAGAGAGTGACGACAAAGAGAGCTCGACATCGGTGGAAGAAGTAATAGAGCCTGTGAATAAGCGGATCAAAGTAAGCGACGAGAGTTTAGTTGACCAATGCTCAGGGGAAGAAGATCGAACCATGCTACTATCTGCCAATAACAAGGCAGGATTCGACCATTACTCAAGACAAACGGTGAACGATTCGTCGAACACTAGTATCTTACCGAACCCAAACCCTCACCTTCATGTTTACATGCAAGGCGGAATGCAAGTAAGTCCCGGAGTAGTGCGAGGAATGAATCATACAAGACAACCAGAAGTAGCAATCGACGATTCGGATCTAACCCCAACTCGAGCCAATAGTAACAACACTCATTACGGAGATCCTAACACCTATAAAAAGGCAGAAGTGTATGTAACCGCAATTTCTTCTAGAAAAAAGGATAATAACAATACAACACTACTTTTAGACTCACAGGCAGGAATAAGTATATTCAAAAACGAAAACTTACTCAAGAACATCAAACCACTCGACAGACCAATCAGGCTGATGGGAATTAACGAAAGTGGATCCCCCATAATGGCTGACAGAGCAGGCATGCACAAAGACTTAGGAGTCATTGCTATCTGCACTCAGGCATCGGCTAACGTAATATCCATGGCAGACATGATCGATAAAGGTCACAAAGTCATGTATAACAGCTCGGATGACACCTTCTCACTTCAGCCCAGTAATAATGCAGACGAGATCTTATTCAAAAGACTTGGTAAGCATTACGCTAGCATTCCCGATTATCATGTCCTAGCTGCTACATACAAAGCAACTGACAACAATGTGCCAGGCACACCAGCAGCCAGATCGACAATATACACCAAGGCCGACAAACAAAGAGCCACCTTCGCCCGTATGATGCAATCTCGACTTGGATACATTCCATCGTCGGACTTCGAAAGAATGAAAATCCAAGGGGTAGACATCGCCCCCAGAGATATCGCAATAGCAGACCACATCTTCGGACCGTGTGAGGCAACTCTCAAAGGTTGTACTGTTAAAAGAGCCTCACCCGCCATAGTACCTGGACAAACAATGAAGATCGAAGAAAATCAAACGCTTGAAGTTGACATTATGTTTGTTAGCAACATTCCTTTCCTCATCGGAATCCTTGTACCTCTTGGACATGCACTCGTACAGTATATTCCACGTAGGACCAATAAAGAGGTTCATCGAGCTTTGGAAGGTTTCATATCAGAAATCCAATCTCGCAAAATCAATATCACCTATGTGGTATCAGATAACGAGAAAGCGGTCTTGTCCATGGAGAGAACACTCAACGACAAGGGTATCATTGTGTCATCCACTGCAGCAGGAGAGAAGGCGCACAGAGTAGAACGACGAATACGTTTCATTAAAGAACGCACTCGCAGTATCGTGCACTCCCTCCCGTACCAGCTTAACGCCCTACTGCTTACATACGCAGTATACCATGCGACATGGCTCACCAACCTGCATATCCCAACCAATGCCACTACCACACTCTCTCCACATGAGATGTACACTGGCAGGCACCTTAATGCAGCGCGTGACCTTCGGCATACTTTCGGAGACTACGTACAGGCCACCCGTCCCCATACAGACAACTCCATGCAAAGCAGGACCGAGGGACACATTGCCCTCGTTTCAAGTGGAAGCCTCACCGGCGGCGTCAACATGTACTGCATAGCCACCGGCAAGATTCGCGTGCGCGACCAGTTTAAGACTATCGCCATTAAACAAGATTTAATTGACCACATGAATGCACTTGCAAAGAAAGATGATATGCCATCTGTAGACGATGATCTCCCTGAGAATCATTTCGACCCATCAGACGACATACCTGCTGGACCCCAACGCCCAACAACATTAACTACTACAGATTTTCCCTCTGCAACTATGCAACCAGCAGCCGTACAGAGGGGTGAAGCGACACCACAGGGTCCCAAATCGACTCGGTCCACTGCTCACATACGTAAGCAAGGTGAAAATCTAGCAACACATCTGGATATGGTAGACAGACGACCCAATCCACACATGATCCACCTTGAGGACTATCCCAGCTCCGACGAGGATGAAGATCACAACAAAGAAAACGGGGTGCACGAGGAAGTGCATAGGACGGAAAACGGGGTGTACTGGGACGATGATGACGACCGAGTGACGATCCTCAACATCACAGTCGCCAACGCCCTCAAAACACACGGGGACGAAGCCAGAGCCAGCATCAAGAAAGAACTGACGCAGTTACTTAACAAAAAGGCCTGGACCCCAGTCAAAGCCCGATTCCTTCCAAAGGAAGAGAGAAAACGACGAATAAGATCCTCCATGTTCCTCAAAGAGAAATTCGATGCGGAAGGCAAGTTGGATAAGCTGAAATCAAGACTAGTTGCCGGAGGGCACATGCAAGACAAATCGCTGTACGAGGATCTATCGTCACCAACAGCATCACTGTCATCAGTCTTCATTCTCTGTGCAGTAGCTGCACACGAAAAGAGAAAAGTGGCATCTCTAGACGTAACAGGAGCATACCTGAACGCCGACATGCAGACAGGGATCAAAGTACACATGATACTCAGCAGACAAATCACGGACATACTACTAGAAATAGACTCAGCGTACCGTGAATTCGTAGACGAAAGAGGTGAGCTTCTAGTGCAACTAGACAAGGCATTATATGGGTGCGTAGAATCAGCCAAGCTGTGGCATGACCATCTAACAAAGACACTGGCAGAATGTGGTTTCAAACAAAACCCATATGACCCGTGCCTATACCAAATGACCGCCCTATCAGGAGACAAGTGTGACCTAGTGGTACACGTGGACGACCTGCTCATCACTGCTAGAGAACAAGGTACAGTAGACGGAGTGATCGCCCACCTCAAGAGTAGGTATAAGGATACCAATGAGGTGTCAGGAGAGAAACACAACTACCTAGGGATGGTACTGGACTTCACGACCCCGGGGGAATGCAAAGTGGCGATGCCAGGATATGAGAAGTTTCTATTAGAGGACTCGGATAACGTCAAGAAGTACCCGACCCCAGCTAGAGACGACCTGTTCGACATCGACGCTGAAAGCCCAGCCCTAGAGGAACCAGAAGCAAAGAGATTCCACACTGGAGTAGCCAAACTCCTATACCTATGTATGAGGGCCAGACCAGAGTGTTTGGTAGCGGTAGCTTTCCTTTGCACACGGGTGACTAAAAGCACCGCTCAGGATGCGGATAAACTAGACAGAGTATTAGGTTATATCCGCAAGCACGAGGGAGGGTGCGTGGTACTAAGACCAGGAAAGAAGGGAATAGTGTCCGAACTATACACGGACTCCTCTTACGGGGTACATCCAGATGCAAAGTCCCACTCGGGCAGCGCAGTGAACATAGGAGATGGTGCGATGGTGCACTGGGAGTCTGGGAAACAGCAAGGAGTCACCAAGTCCTCAACAGAGGCAGAATTCGTCTGTTTATCCGACTGCCTAAATATGCTCATACACGTAAGAGAAAAGCTAGAGCATATGGGTTATCCCCAAGGGACCTCGATAGTCCACCAGGACAACATGTCGACCATGGCACTAGCAAAAGCAGGCAGACCTATGCACAAGAGAAGTAGACACATATCTATCAGACATTTCTGGGTCACCGAGCAGGTAAAGAGAGGGGCTATCAAAATAATACATTGCCCGACCGAGATGATGATTGCCAATATGCTTACCAAGCCGTTGCAGGGCTCTCAGTTCCATAGGGAGAAAGCCATGATGACTAACGAGATCAGCCCAACCATAGACGCCGAGCGAGGTGTGGGCATGGTGGGTGAAGAGGAGGATACAGTGTAAAAATAGACCACTCATCAATCTACTCATACTCATGCCAACCTTATTGAATTGAAGTACGGCCTGAGAAAGAGAAGGGGGTGTGTAGAGAGGTGGGATATTTTGGTAAGAAACCAGGCACTGATCTCATGAGGGGGGATTAGGGGGGTTTCGACAAAACAGGTGAATCTGGGGGGAATATCAGGTTAACCGTTTCATAGTGGAATGTAGGGTGAACGCCGCGTTCAGGCAACGGTGCCTAGGTATTCGGATTCGAATAGGTTGAAGATTTGAATCACGGGTTGGATCGATCGAATGGGCGTTGGCACGAACGTGCGAGCAAGGAAACCGATAGGATGGTTTAGGAGAGATAAGTAGCAGGGGATTTGCCCCCCAGCGTGAGGAATCGCGAATAACGCGAGTAGAGATAAGTAGAGGCTATAGGCCCAGTAGGTAGTGATCAATAGAGAGGTCAAGGAGTAGATTAAGTATACTAGATGTATGGTATGACACCGGGCAACAAGCGTTGCGTTCGGATGTTTGGACATAGGGTTTAGTAGGAGGCTAGTAGAGCCAGGGAGGGAAAACATGTTTGTGATGATTGTTTGCTTAGATGCTTTAGAGAATGCAGTGGAATGTATATTACACAATTCTTTAATTACACAGTTGATTAACATATAAGTAAACTAACTCGCAATAAGCAACAAAGGATTGTCATTCATTCGCTAAGCTAAGTATTAGTAAGCGAGTGTGAAAAAAGGAATAGGTACACATACCATAAATTCCTACATAATTAAAGAATTTCCATTCACTGACCCAGCCTATAGATCATCGATACTGCTAACATGGACACTACCAGTGATACTACTAGCGCCAGGAGCCAGATGAAAGAGCTTAAACTAAAGCTACTACGAAACAATTTTACGCTATGGAAGGAAGCTACATACGACGAACTCGCTCTATCGAACGAGGCCGAGTATATAGATTTCATCCTCACGGGGGTACAATGGACCCAACAAGAGATAATGGAGAGGGACTACCTCCCAACATTCGGTGATGGCATAGAACTCACCGCGGCAGAGAAGAAGGCTTTCCGCAGCTCACATTCGACAAAGAAACTGGACGAATGGGCAAGAGCCCGGAAGACGATTCTCCCCCGCATAGCTGTGGCCATTCGCATGAGCCTATCTAAGGAGATAGAAGAAGACCTGAAAGGGCACCCAGACTATGCAGCATGGAAGGGACTCGCAGCCGGAATAAATGGCCGAGGAACAGACCCGCACGGTCTGTTGAATATGCTTACGGACATATGCGGACGAAAGAGATTCGCGGACAACGAGGTCCTCCAAGCAATAGACAACAATGATATGAGGGTAAGACTCCATACCAATAAACAACTCTTTAATGAATCCTCTGTCTCATATAAGCAGAGATTCGAGGAGCTCGCTAAAGAGATGAAGAACTGTGGACTCACTATCCCCAACGAACTGGAACTAGCAGTCATCTTCGCCGAAGGACTCAAGCAAGGAACCAGGCAGAGAAAGTATATGGATGAGCTGAAGAGCAAGTGCGCTCACTGCCCAGAGGACTACCCGAAGAGTATCGCAGAGGTATGGAAAATAGTGACTAACGTAACAGTACAAGACCACTCCATTCCAGTAACCAGCGATAGATCTAAGCGAGAAGACACCGATACACTCAGCCAAACAAGATTAGGTAAGCAGATCCCTAACAACAGTTCTCAGTTTAAACCAAGGAATGCCCCTATGAGAGCCGCTGAACCAAACAGACCAAATACTAAGGAACCTGCAGCGGGGGCCGACCAGAGCAAGACCCGCCAGATCATGACCATAACTGCAGATATCCCAGACACGGAGTCAACTTATAGCAGCGCAGATATATGCTCAGGGGAGAACAATCTTATCATGCTGTCATCCGTAACTAACAAGGTTGGATTCGACCATTACTCAAGACAAACGGTGAACGATTCGTCGAACACTAGTATCTCACCGAACCTGGACCCTCACCCTCATGTTTACATGCGAGGCGGTCCGGTAGTAAGTCCTGGAGTAATGCGAGAACATTACTCGAGACAAACGGTGAACGACTCGTCGAACACTAGTATCTCACCGAACATAGACCCTCACCCTCATGTTTACATGCGAGGCGGTCTAGTAGTAAGTCCTGGAGTAATGCGAGAAATGAATCATATAACACAACCAGAAGGAGTACTGGACGCATCATACGTGACCCCGAAGAGCGACAAGATTAGAATAGAGAATACTCTCGGAGATGACCTAGAACGAGACACTCCGATAACATCTAATGATCATCAGCAGGAGAATGACATAAGCGATAACAGCGACAACAATACTCCAAACAACCGGCATCCGCAAATCTCAGACGACAAGAAGAGAAAGCCAGAATACGAATATGTGCTGCTAAGCGAGGTCCTGAGAATGGACAGATTACCACCTAACATGTTCGACCATCAGGGAAACAGAGTGCCTATCAAACAGTCTGAGAACTACATGCTGATCGAAGATATAATGACATGTGGGACCAGCCTTAAGCGGGCATACTGGAAGATGAACACCGCAGCAGCCATAGACGAGTGCCAGGACCGGACAGGTGAGGATGTTAGCGTATACATGTTAAGATCGTTAGATGATGACAAACCTCCCGAGGTGAAGCCTGATTTCGACAAGCATGAATACGTAAACAAACACCTGCTACGAGTAAAAGAGTCGACTCACGTATATGTAGATGACAACATAACTATCAAGTCACTAGGAGAGGGATTATTCAGTGAAATAAACATACCTCAGTGCACACCAATAATCAACTTCCAAGGGAAGGTGATCTCAATGTGTACCGCGAAGACCCTGACATTCCCTGACAACGAATACATTATCAAACTGGACGCAGAATGGGTTCTAGATTGCAAAGCCAATGCGAGAGGCGACTCCACTCCCAGATGCCTTGCCTCCAAGAGCAACGATCCTTACCGAGCCTGGTGCACAACCAAGCGACGACACCTGACTAAAGCAGATGCTAATGCGGGAGCAATTAGAGTGTACGATGGGAAAGAATATCATTGTGTACTCTATGCGATCAAGGATATCAAAGCAGGTGAAGAAATCATGTGGAATTACCTCTACGATGCATGCGAAGATGAACAAATCGAATGCACTCACGACCAAGCAGTAACCGAACCAAGGAGCACACCAGACAATGTACACCAAGTCCTAACAGCTAAGAAACTCAGCCACATGGACGGGATAGACATCTTCAAAACGGACCTGAGGTGCAAATCTAAGAGAGTCAGAGATCATACCTTGCTCCTAGATTCACAAGCTGGAATGAGCGTGTTTAAGGACGAAATCTTACTTGAGAACTTACGTGTCTTCGCCAATCCGATAAATATCGCTGGAATCAACAGCAAAGGCCCACCAATCCTTGTCAAGCATGAAGGCGATCACAAATATCTCGGAGCCATAGCAGTGTGCAGGGATGCATCTGCAAACATATTGTCTTTAGCAGAAATGGTCGATAAGGGACATGAAGTAACTTACAACAAGATCGGAGATCGATTCACACTCCAGCCAAACAATCCAGAAAGCGGCCCGATGATCTTCATCAGAAACGGGAAGCACTACACACATTTCTTGGATAGCGGACGTACTACCAAGAACCAGAAACGTGAGCCAGAGATCATATCAGCCATGGTGATACATGTGCTAGACCCAACAGATCGAGAACAGCACGAGTCCATATATGACAAGTTGAACCCGCCTCCCCAGAGAGACACTTCACCGTCGGACTGTGAACAACCAGACTACTCATCTCAAACTCATATTTTCGAACCAGTTCCGAACCTCGGAATCAACGAGATCGAAAACGGGGGAATACCCCCAAAGGATACTGGAGGGGAAAAACCCCCACAAATGTCTGCAGACAATGAGCCAGCATATACGGCCACATCGATCAGTGAGAGCGGAACCCTCTGTACATCTGCAGATAACGAACAAACATACACGCTTCAATCCAGGTGCCTTGTTATGCCTCATAAACCCAAAGATCTCACTGAACGGACTTCCACGGAATATCAGATGCAAGTCGATGTGAGGACGATACATGGCAGAGCATTCGTTATAGGACTGATCCTACCCCAGCAGCATGCTGTGGTAATCTACATTTGCGAGAAACACAGAATACATGATTTCAGACTGCATGTGCTTAAGGCGATCATTCGAATCACCAAGGTCAGCCTAGACAATCCAATATATGCAATCTCGGCAGGAAGATATATCAAGGACCTACTACTCGAAGAGCCACTCTATAGAGCAGACATCACATGCGAAGGTCCAGGAGCCAGTCAAAAGCTCCTAGTAACAAGAATCAAGCAGATAAGCCTAACGACGTCCGCCATCCTACAGGCACTACAGCAACCCAAAGCAGCTGGTTCCAAGCATCACAACGCAGTAGTAGCCCTAGCAGTATATCAGGCAACAGGTCGAACCAACATCAATTCCACAGCAACACTTCCGATTGCACAATACATTGACCGATCGCCACTAGTACTACCTGCATATGACAGCAAGGGCCACTCCATACATTTCGGATCCTACATAGCCTGGGGTAACCACGATGTAAACTGCAGATCCAAACCACCCAAACAACTCATTGCCTTAGGAGCACGGTACCCATATGTCCAACATCACCCAGAGCCCAAAACTCAAGTCATAGCATACAACATTCAAGAAGACACAGTAGTACTTATACACCCAAAGTTGTACACTGTTCACACTGAATCATTCCATCCAGCCAAGAGTTTCTTTGTGATATGTGGCCTCCTCGCCGGATCACCAATGTGCCCATTATCAGACAGCATTTCCAAAGAAGCGATAGATTTAGTCACTGAAATGCAATTCGAGACAAGTCTGACTACCATATGCCCATGTGCCCATCGATATAATACAGCAGAAACAAGCAACAGCCGTGATATGCATACGACCGAGACTTATCCTGCGGCATGCCCACCAACCATGCCATTTAGTTCCACCTTGCCAAACACCAACCTCGACATGTCTCCCACTGAGACATATCCAGCAGCATGCCCAATGACCATGCCGCCTAACACTAATTCCCACTGCAACCCGGTGCTACCACTGACCGCGCGCAGGGGTGACACAGCACAGGCTTTATATTACGCGCAACCAACAGCAGCAGGGAACACCGACAACCCAACAGAAGACCAACTACCAAACGCAGCAAGGAACACAGACCACTCACCAGGCAACTCCAGCACAGAAGCCGCCAGACAGTGGCTCCGACCTGCACCAAAAAAGAGGGGTGTATCCACCCGCCAGGAAGACGATAGCTCGGAAGAACAGTCTACTACTGACGAACACCAGGAGCAGGCACACCGGGCGAAGAAGGGGGTGCACTGCAAGGACAACATCAACATAGATGACGAACAACAAAAACAGGAAGAAAAGGGGGTGAACAAGGAACCTGATCATTACTCGAGACAAACGGTGTATAACACTAGTATCTCACCGAACCTGGACCCTCACCCTCATGTTTACATGCGAGGCGGTCTAGTAGTAAGTCATGGAGTAATGGGAGGGATGGACACCCACCAGAGAGAAAAGGGGGTGCTCAAAGAGCAACCTGCACCAGAAAACACGACCCATGCAGATGCGAATCAACGTCCAAGGAACAGATTCGTAGTGAAGGGATACCCTGTCACCGATGTAAGTGGAGCGTATCTACACACAGAGTTTATGGTAAGTGAAAGGATGCAGGAAGAGCAGAGGAACTGCGACCCCAAACTTAGCAGTACAGCGAAGTCAGAATATATGAGCCAGGCCACTCTCACGATGAAAGCGGTGACTCTTATGATTTCTATGGAACCGAGAAGAAGCGACTGGCTAGCGTTAGGCAGACTCAGAGCACACCTCGAACCGGAACTAATTGCAATGGGACACTTGAGCACCAACAACACCCAAACCGAAGATGATGAGGAGATATCGGATGGGAGTGATGAGGACAAGAGAGCGAAGTAGTTCAACATATCTCTATTCATATCGTCATGCCAACCTTTTACACAGGATATGGCTTGAGAAAGAATAGGGGGTGTGTAGAGAGTTGAGCTATTTCGGGGGGAAACTAGGTACTGAAGACCAGGGGGGATTCAGTGGGGGTTTTCGACAAAACGAGTGAACTAGGGGGAGTATCGGGTCAACCGCTTCATAGTGGAGTGTAG
>OOGG01000013.1_pt1 | contig 12083 bp, 3 predicted proteins | sample 1670291 | NCBI WGS metagenome assembly OOGG01 (sample SAMEA98140168, study PRJEB22522) | marine metagenome | biome: marine biome; feature: marine water body; material: sea ice | place: Arctic Ocean | collected 11-Sep-2015 | depth 0.5 m | reverse complement strand
ACTCTGACATGTTGCGCGAAAATAACGGGCGACGCACTGCGAAGAACCAGCCTAACCAGCCGGACTCGCGGCGCTGCCCTCGCTGCTTCAGCATGGTGCATTGCTTCACGAAGAATTGTCCCGTCGCTGGCGACATTCCTCCTCTGGGCATTGCCACGCAGCCGCACGACGCATACATGACCGTCGATGGAAGGTTGTTGAAAGAGAGGGGCACTGCCTATTGTGGGCTGTGCTTCCAGTGGGGCCACCAGAGTGTGCATTGCATCATTTGCAATTATTGCCACCGCTGGGGCCACTCTTTCGAGCACTGCGGAGCCGACCTCGAGCCGCCTCTCTGAGTCCTGGCGTTCTTGAGTAGGCTATGCCGCTGACACTGTGTAGATCTGACGTGGCGGGGCTTTGCCCGGTAGGGCATTGCTTAGAGCGGTAGTACCATGGGGTGCCTCTGTGTTCGAAGGGGGTTGCCGTCGCTGAGCGAGGAGCCCAGCCTTCGGCACGGGGGGTGTGGATGGAACACTCCATGGGTAGGCATGCTTTTCCCTCCATTTCGATAGGTCTGCACTTTGTGCCAATACTGTTTTCTCGGGATGTTGTGAAGTTGTGTTTTGCACATTCCCAATTCTGTAGTTTAGCTTCTGTAGCTCTAGTATGAAGGTGACTTTGTTAGCCGCATTGTTGTGTACACTATGCGTGCTTTATTAGATGAATGATGCAGCTATTGTTGTTCGAGCGTTGTGCGAAGCAAAACACTTTGTGTGGTGTTATTGCTTGCCAGTGATCGTTAACTCGCTTAAACGGCCCAGGGTCCCCTTTCCAGCTCTGCTCATTCGTTGCCGGCACCAGCCCGCACGGATTAAGCTCTTCGAGCTCCTTGCTTGAATCCGGTTTCGCGACCGGGTAGCGCTCTGCGTCGGCTCCCTTTGGCCGGCGCACAGACCCAGTGGGGATTCCCAATCACAGGTTATCAGCCGTACTTTTGTGCGGTTGGTGCCTTCGCTCCTCCCTTTCCGCTCAGCAATGTCGGCGCAGTCCGTTCCCGTGTCTCCGGGGTCACTCCCGCCGATTTCGGTGCAGGCGACCGACTCTGTCGGGGATGGTTCTGCCTATGATATTGAGGCGGACCTCCTCCATCAGATGGATGATCTGGCCCAGCCCACGGCGGGCATCCCGTCGATGTTCCCGCCGGCGGAGTTTGGGGGCTATGCCGAGCCAGAGGAGGAGGAGTATGGTGATGACGAGTTTGAGGGTGAAGAGGATGGGTGGGGTGCGTACCATAACGGTATGCACCCCGCTCAACAGGACTTTGTCCAGGCAACCGCACGCTTTGCGTCCTCGATGGGCTATGACGTTCCCTCCCCTTTTGTGGAAGGTGACGCGGGCCCAATGGGACAGCCGAACGGTGCGGGCTCTGCCTGGGATAATGGGGAAGAGTCAGCGATTGACGCTTTCAACCGCCAAGCCGCGATGGGTGCGTCTAGCATGGGCTACGACGTCCCCTCGCCCAACACGGATCAGGGTGGCTTTGCCTCATTCCCGGATCCGGCTACTGTTGGGACAGGTCAGGATTTCTCGTTGCCGAGCTTCGCCCCGGCTGGCTTTGCCCCTTCGCCGGGGCCTGCCTTTGACGAATCTCTCGACTTTGTCGGTATGACTGACGCTTCCAAGAGGGGGCGCATCGCTGATGCCTCCTCGTCCGCGGCCTCCTCCGTGAGAGCTGCAAAACGCGTGGCTCCGTCCACGGCCCCTGGTCCAAGCGCGGCTTTTCCGCCGCCGGCCTCTGGCCCATGCATGGCTTCTTCTTCGCAGGCTCCGGCCACATACCTTGATCCTGGTATCAAGGCTTTGAAGGACGAGGTCGCCGTGCGTGAGGTGACGTGCGCCGACTTGTTCAACAAGGTGCGCGTCTCCGAGGAGAAGGCGAAGTCTCACGCCCAGCAGGTGGTGAAGGTTTCCGCTGACGCCTCGGCGGCCATTGGCACTGCCCAGAAAACTGCTAACGACGCAACGGCGGCCCTCGCGGCTGTTCGCGCGGAGATGGCTGCTTTCGGGCAGCAGGCGGCCACGTTCAAGGCCGAACTCGAGAGTGGCCATGCGACCAAGCTCGCTGAGCTCCGGGCTGAGGCTGCGTTGTTTCGCACCCAGTCCGAGGCTCTTCTTGCAAAGTCCGTTGATGATATTCGCTCTGCGGCCGAAGCGCGTCATCGTGATGCGATGGAGGCCGCAGCCACAGCTTTCAGGACTAAGGAAGCTTTTTACCACGAAGCGAGTAATACTATGCGCGAGCAATGCTTATCTTTGCAGCGCTCGGCGCTCTCGCAACGTGATTCGTACGAGCACGACAAGCAGCAGCTGCGAGATCGGGTCACTGACCTCATGTCTGCCGCCGCTGTCGCGAGCTTGGGACCCGTAGGGGGGACCTCTGGTGTTCCCTCTGATGTCCAGGAACGACTGGATCGCGCCATCCACACTGTGGAAGCTTTGGGAATCGAAATCAAGACGCGTGATGGGAAGTTAATTCAATTTGACACCGCTTTGCGGGCTGAAAAGTCTTCGGCCCAAGAAAAACACGTGAGAGAACTCGCTTTCCAAAACTTTGTTGATGGTCGTGAAAAGAGTTTGAGGGGGGAAATTGCCCAGCTAAATCAGAAGGTGTTCATATTGGAATGTGTCCCTGATGATTCCGGCACTGCCGTCAACAACGATGCCATTGTCAGGTGCAGCGCCCTCGATGCCGCGAATCGCGTGCTGAAGGCCCAGCTTGCAGCTGCGACGGCGCTCGTTGAGCAGTACCGGGTTCCACAGCAGGTGCCTTTACGCCCCACCCCTTCTCTCCCGATTCCGCGCGGCCCGGCCGTTGACATCCGTCACCCCACGTTACATTCGAGCTTTGCTCCGGGGGGTTCCCCAACATTGCTTCGTAACACTGTTTCGGGGGGTAACGACGAGTTTCATTCTGCCAATTCTCTTGATGAGTGGTACGGGACCGGTGCGGCTTTGCCAAGCCCTTCGCCGGCCCCCAACCTCCATTCTCTCGGTTTTGGTCCTCAATGTCATTCTATGTGTGGAAGTGGCGTTGCCACGGAGATGGCGGCCCCAAAGGCGCCGTTTGTTCGTGCTGCGCCTGTATTTAACGCTTTCCAGCAGGGAGCGGGGCTCCGTCCTCCTCTTCCTTCCGAAGACCCTGCACGCTTCCGTGCCCCGGGGGCTTTGCCTCAGCCTCTCCGCGCCCCTGGCCCTAACGGACCGCCGGAGTTTCGGCCTCAGCAGCACCCGCCGGTACGTGAGGCTTTGCCAAATCAGTTCTCGGGGATGCCGCAGCCCCGCCCGTTTCCTCCGCAGCATGGGTTTACTCAGTACGAGCCCCCTGAAGGTTTTCGGTCGTTTGTCTCTGACTTTGCCGTATCCGAGGCCCCTCCCCACGGTGAAGGAGGTTTGCCCCCGGACGGCACTGCCGATTCATCTGACTACATCAGTGAACCTGACGACGACCCCAATAACCCTTTGGGAAATGCTGCGCGGCGGGCTAAGGCTGCGCGCCAATGGCGAACGTATCGCGAGTTCAACGGTACGCTAACCATTGCTACGATCCCTGATCACGCCAGTAAATTCAAGCATTGGAAAGACGTTGTCAGAAATGACATTGCCTCTGTTTCGAAGGCAGGCCAGAAAGGCTACAACTGGATCTTGCGAGTCGAGAATAACCTCATCTCTGATGACACACTTCGCGTGTGTAAGCGGAAGTGGGAACCGCTCGACAGCAAGATCCGGTCTGCGCTTACTAAGGTCGCCACTGGCGAGGTCCAGAAGATGCTTGAGCTCCTCACTGAGGAAGAAAGACTCAAGCATCATCGCCAAATCTCTGGCGCTTACATGCTTCGCATGATCTACCGGAGGTTTCAGACCAAGAACTCTTTGAGTCAGTTTTACGACTTCTCTGACTTACAGAAGGTCACCTTCCGGAACGATATGCATCTTGAAGCGTTCCTTCAGGAGTGGAGGTCGAAGCTCAATGGGTTTGAGAAGCCCGAGCACCTCCCTTCTGCGGCGCGCCTCGATATGTTTGTGCGCCAGTTGAAGGGCTCTGCCTTAATGAAGTACGACATGGAAGTGCACAAGCGGAAAGAGGATCCCGACACGGACCGGGCGTATGCCACGCTGGTCCACAATGTGGAAGCTCAGATCCGCGAGCAGCGCAACCACCGGGTTGAGACGCAGCTTGGCCAGGGCACTCTGTTGCCTCCGGCCCTTCCGGCTCCTCCTGGCACATTGTGTCGTTACTTCACTGAGGGTACTTGTAGAAAGGGGGATCATTGTGACATGGTCCATTGCGAGGTCACAAAGCGTGCCCACAAGCCCTCCGCGAATCCTCCTCCTGGGGGTACCGGGGATAAGGGCGCGGGCCGTGGGGGTGGCGTTGCCAAGGGTGGAGGAAAGGGTCAGCCTCAGGCTAAGGCCGCTCCTGGTCCTGGCGGTCGTTCCGTTGGTACTAAGGGTGGCAATGCCACGAGCAAGTTCCCTTGCTATGCCAACTATGTTGGGAAGTGCCTTGATGCAGCGTGCAAGCTTTGCCACAGAACGCTGACCCCTGCCGAGGTTACGGTGTGGGAAGCGTGGAAGCTTAAACAGGGCACTCGCGCTGCGAGCCCTGGTGCGCCTGCCACTGGCATATGTCCTGACTTTCTCAGGGGCACCTGTGCTCTTGGAGCTGGTTGTAGCATGGCTCACCCGGAGGAGTCCAAGACGGCCCGGAAGAAGGCTGCTGCCAAGGCGAAAGCCGCGGCGGCCGCTGGCCCTTGATGGTCCCGCGGCGACTGCGGGGTTCCTCCTGTAGCCGTCGCCGTCGACTATGCAGTGCATCCTCCCGGGCTCGGTGGGTCGTCTGAGTGTCCGGCCTCTGGCTCTCCAGCCCTTGTTGCGCTCCCGCCGCGACGTTGTCCTCCGATTCGTGTCCGTTCTTCTCCCGACTGTCCAGGGTGTTCTGATTTACTCTGTGACCACGACGCTGATTGTAATGCCATTGGGGGATCTCAGTGTAAATTTCGATTGGCTTTTGACGTTTCCGTTGTACTGTGTACTAATCTTCCCAACACCAACATGTTTCCATGCGCGTTGGCTAGGATGAAACCCGTGGCTATGCCTAAGAAGCCGAAGTCTAAGTCTGACTCACTTTTCAATGCCCTTAGGAATGCTAAGGAGCTTGCTTTGGAGGTCGGTAGCTCTGCTTCTATGGGCTGGCCGCTGTGGTGGCTTCAAGACGTGGTGCTTGAGTACTGCGCACGGCCAGATGGTGTCAGCATCTCTGATGCCCTGATGAATACATCCGTGCCAGCGTTTCGTTACGTTCAGCATTCACGCACATTGTGTATCCAGCGCTTGCATGCATCATTTGATGAGTACTCACACTTTGGGTTGCACTTGCCTACCCCGGCAGAGTGCATTGCACACAAAATTCCTCCTGTGTTGGAGTTTGTGTGGCCCAACGTTGTGGGGTACGTCTTCAAGCACCTCGGTCGCGTTGCGGCGGTTTGTTCCACTAACGGCGTCCTTTGGATAGCGGACACCGGATGTGGTTACCATCTCGTCCCCGAGGGCGACATTGCGCGGGGTAAAGCCGTTATCGTTCCCAATCCGGGCGCGCAGCGGCTTCACACCGCCAATGGCGAAATTGATGCTAGTGAGTGTGTCAAGTTTAGTCTCTCTGAGATCGGGCTTTCCAAACAACTTGCCACTATTCTGCCTGAAACCCCCAGGGTTCTGAGCGTTGGGGCGTTGTGTATGGATGAGCGGGCCACTTTCTTTTGGCCCGCGGGGGGTACCCCATACTTCACTTTGCTCGATGGGCGTGTTGTCCATTGTGAGGTCCATGGCCGTGTCCCCTATCTTCGTACAGGCTCGTTCGCATCGCAGGCCAGCTCCTACGGAAACGCGGCGCTACCTCTGGTTGAAACATCGACATTCGCGGCTTCGCCGGTTGTGCTTCAGGCATTGCCTTCGACGGCACCACCGCTTAGCTCCTTGAGCGTCGTATATCCCAGTGATTTCCAGGTTTTGCCATCTGCCTTGCCAGCACCTCCCGGTGTTGTTGGGGCTTTGCCTCCTGTCCATCCCGTAGCTGAGCTCCCTGCATTGCCCCCTCTTCCCCGTCTTAATGCCGCTTTGCGTGCGGAACTCGACGAGGTAGAGGATGGTCATGATGGAGAGTCTGATCCTCCGGTCGTTGACCCTCCCCCTGCTGTGTTGGAGGAGGCGCGGCCCAGTGACGTTCCTGTCATTGTACTCGCTAAGAATGTTGCTGCCGAGGCTCCTGAAGATGAGCACTTGGTGCGGGCTCGTAAAGCCGAGGCTACTAGCCTTCGACATCTCTTAACACATCATCCGAAGAACATCTATTGTGTTACTTGTTGCACTGCAAAGTGTCAAACGGCCCCACACAGACGTAAACAACACAAGTTTTGGGGCGGTAAGCCCGAACCTGAAGAGTTCGGTGACCAGTTTACTGCTGACCACATTGTGGCGTATAGTGAGCGATCTATGGGGGTCACTGGCCATCAAGCTGCGGTTGTTTTTGGAGATCGGGCCACTGGCTACTTCGAGGGGTTTCCGTTGATCGGTAAGACCACCCCAGATACGAGTCACGCCCTGCGTTGTTTCGCAGGGAGTAATACTCTTAAACGGGTGTGGACCGACAATTCCCCGGAGTTGATCGCCACGATGATTGAAGCGAAGGTGGTCCATGACCTTTCGACTCAGGGTCAACCTCAGTCCAACGGTCGTGCTGAACGACTTGTGCGCCGCACCATGGACGGAACTAAGACCTTGCTGCTGCAGGCTGGTCTTCCGGGGGCCTTTTGGCCTTATGCCATGAAGGCGTACTGCTTTGCACAGAACACTGAAATGATCGATGGCGATAGTGCTTGGCACAAACGTCACAAGCAGGGTCACTTCGACGGACCTAAAATTCCCTTTGGGGCGCTGATTGATTTCAAGCCTCAGAAGGATGATGCTAAGAAGATCACGAAGGGTTCTCCGGACACTGTCCCAGGTGTCTTTCTTGGGTACAAAATCCAACCTGGTGGCCTTTGGCAGGGTGAGTACAGGGTGGCGGCGCTCACTGAGTTTGTGAGCTTAGACTTGGTCGCATTTGGTAGACACGATGACATTCATCATCAGGTGGTCAAGGAGATAGTTTGGTTTCCCAAAATGGTGGTTGTGTTCCCGCTTCGGGCTAAATACGATTACTGCACTCGCTCCCTTGCGGGTGCTGAGGGTGTTCCTTATGATGCTTCCCCTGACACCGAACCTGAATTCTCTGAACTTGGCTACCGTGACCCCGCCCCTCCTGCTCCGATTCCTGTCATTCCTGATCCGTTGGCTCCGCCGTTGGCTCCTATGGACCCCACGGATCATGGACGGGTCATTCGTGGTACTGAAGTCATTGTTGGTGGTCTTCGTTATCGCGAGTTGTCCGATGGGCGGAGGTACCTTCTTGACGAATCTGGTAGTATTCGTAAGAAGAATACCTTGCGCCCACCGTATATCAGTGATACGGAGTGGCGTGCCTTTGGCAAGGATTTCCAGGCTCAGATGACCGCGGAGTGGAAGGCCGACGCAGTTTCTGCACGTGCCCGCGCGATTGGTGGTGTTCCTTCAGTTCCCCCTGTCGTCCCTCCTGCGGCTTTGCCACCTGGTGAGGTACCTGTCTCTGGTGCTTCTTCGTCCTCGTCTGGCCCTGCCGCTCCCGCACTTTGTGCTGTTCCTGCAATGTGCGCCGCGACCCTTGGTCGAGCCCGAAAGAAGTACGCCATCCAAATGATGTTGCCACCAGTCTCCGACGCTGAGGGCTCTGATTCTGATGATGAGCCTGCTAATTTCGTCGCTCCGGCCATGCCGGTTATCATGCGAGCTCCCGGCTATAAACCGAAGCATCGTGCTAAGATCCCTGATCATGAACTTCCTTTCCCTGCTTGTGTCGCCCGTCCGGTGAACAAGACGGAGGTCGCCCTTAACAAGGCGGCCCAGGCGGCGATGGACCTTGAGTGGTCTAAGCTGCGGGATAAACAGCACCCTGAGCTTAAAACCAAGGGGTGTTGGGATGTTTCGCAGGTTGAGGAGCTTCACGCTGTGAAGGCGCGTGGCCAGAGGCTTGGTGTGACTTACCATTTCGGTCGTGTCTTTGGCATTTGCGTTGAAAAGGGTAGTGAACTCCCTCTGGGTGATCCGGGTCGTAAGTTCAAGGGGAGGTATGTTTTCCAGGGCAGTGAGGTCAAGGACCAGAACTGGGAAGCTGCCATCTTCCAAGAGCTCGGCTCGAGCCCGGCGGCTATGGAGGCAGGGAACTCGTGTGACTTTTATGGTCTTTTGCCCGGCAATCGGAGTGAACAATCCGATGCCGAGCAGGCCTACACACAGTCCCTGCTCCGAGGTGTCCTCACCTGGGTTATCCTCCCGCGCGACAGGTGGCCCCCTGAATGGGCGGCCCTTGGCCTGAAGAACCCTGTTGTTCCTTTGCGTTTGGCTCTTTACGGCCATCCTGACGCGGGGGGATACTGGGAGCAGCATTGCGAAAGTCACTTGGAAAGTGTGGGCTTTGTCCCTATCTCTGAGTGGCGCTCTTGTTTCTGGCACGCCGCCCTGCGTCTCTTCCTGGTAGTCTACGTCGATGACTTCAAGTTGAGCGGCCCTGATGCTAATCTTGCTAAGGGGTGGGATCTGATCCAGAAAGGCATTGCCACTGATAAACCTCATAAACCTGATATATTTTTGGGGTGCAAGCACGAGGAGTCTGTCCAAACTTCTCCTTGGACTGGCAAACAGGTCCGAGTATTGACTTACAACATGGAGTCTTTCCTCGCGGACGCAGTTGCCAAGTACTCTGTGCTTTCAGGTGGTCTCGCCTTGCGACGTGTCAATACTCCTTTCCTCGAGGACGCTGAACCCCCCCTTACTGCAAACACTGAAGCGGTGAAACCGGGGGGTGGCTCTGCCATGGCGTCTGAGGCTTTGCCCGAGGGAGAATTAAAGCACTGCTGCGCTTCTGTCCTTATGAAACTCCTCTATGCTGCGCGGATGTGTCGCTACGACCTTCTGCACGCGATTGGACGCTTGGCGTGTCTTATTACGCGCTGGGATTCGCATTGCGACCGCATGCTTCACCGCCTTATGTGCTATGTGAACAGCACACTACACGTACGCAAGGTTGCGTGGGTGGGGGAGGGGGCAGCGACAATCGGTGTTCATCTTTATGCTGACGCCGATTTTGCGGGTTGCAAGCGCACGGGACGGAGCACCTCTGGTGCATTCCTTTGTATGGGGGGTAATGACACCTTTTTCCCCTTACAGGCTGTGTCTCGCAAGCAGTCCGCAGTCAGCCACAGTACTCCTGAGGCTGAAATTGTGGCTGCGGACACGGCCTTGAGGATGATCGGTGTCCCCAGTCTGCCCCTCTGGGATACTATACTCGAGCGTGAGGCGCTCTGCGTGTTCCATGAAGACAACGCCGCTATGATCCAAGTGTGCCGCACAGGTAAGAACCCTACCATGCGGTACATGGGTCGGACGCATCGCGTCAGTGTCCATTGGCTTCACGAGGTCTTCAAAGAAAGATGGTTGGACTTGGTCAAGACGGGCACGCACTTCATGCGCGCCGACATCTTTACCAAGGGGTTTGAGACGCTGGATAAGTGGACTCATGCTCTGCATCTCATCAACCATGTTGACCCAGCAAAATTCTTCAATCTCAACCCGGGCGCGGAGGTGATCACCTTTGCACCTGAGCCCGCGTCTGAGACGGGGGGGGTTGTGGCAGTTCCTGCCGTTGCGGGCACTGCTCATCGGCTGAATCTTCTACCGATTCCGCGCCGTGCCTTGCACAAGTTTCACAGAATGGTTTCTGTTGCCAAGTGGCCCCGTGGCGGCGCCTTCAACGACTCTTCGTCGTTATTGTTGGGCGCCGACTTCGACTGTACGGGTCCCCGGGTAGCTTTGCTAACTAGTGATTATGGGGATTTGGTGAGGGAAATAAATTTGATAATTTCTTCCTCTATTCCGGACGTTAGCTTTGCTTGGTCCTCCCTATTGATTGAAGTTAACACTGTTTGTGATTCTCGCTCGGCGGGGTTTGCCGATGGACCCGCTCTTACTTTTGTTCATGGAAAGCATTCTGGCCCTGCTTGCGTTTCGGGAACTCCGCTTTCCCCAGACACTTTGTGCTTCACCCTGCCTCGTCGTGCGTTGCATTGCCTTCGCATACAGGATTTCGAGTTGTTGTCACAGCGGTCTGGCACGCAGCAGCCAATTGGCTCACTGAGCAGGATCGGGCGACGCTTTGCGCACAAGGTTTTCCCTTGCCATGCATTGCCCCACCTGTTATTGTCACTGGCAGGCCACATGTTCAGACACACCTCGGGGCTTCTGTCCCGGGGGGTGCTCTGCCTCCCGCTGCTGCTTTGCCATGCAGCGGGGAGTTCCACCCAGACTCTATCAGACATTGTCTAGTGCCTTATACTGACGTGTCGCCCTATGTGATTGATGGGGTCCCCAGTAGTGCACTTTGTGACATGGATGAGTCTGACGTTGTCATCCCCGTGAGTGAGCTTGTTCGGGTTCCCCATTTCTATGTTGGGCGTTTCCCCGAGCGTTGCTCTGTTACTCTTATGTGGTGTTCTGACTTGTACCTTTGGTTTGAGTGGAGGTTTGGGATGTTGCTTTGCACTTATGTTTGTCGCGTTATCTGGCTTGTTCTTGTGTTCCATGAGATTATCCCCGGGCAATGCTTGACGTTCATTTGCTCTATGTGTCCATTCCGTCCTCTCCGTAGCCATTTTTCTGGCTCTGCTCGTCGCTTTGGTGACACAAAATCTCGGATTGGTGCTGCAGGTCTTCGTTGCTTTGCGATGCAGCCTAATCCTGAAGAGACTGTGGAGGTCGATGAGAGCGTCATTGGCGCGGTGATTGAAGAGGTGCCAAAGGCGGCGGGCGTGGGTGGAGTCGGTGTGGCGGCTTTGCCTACAGGCCCACCACCAAAGGCTCTGCCCATCTCTCCCGTCGCCCAGGGTGTGCCAGCTCCGAAGCGCAAGGCTGTGCCTACCACTCCTTTTCCGGATTGGGCAAACCTGCGTCCGCTGAGCCCCACGCCACCGGCATTGCCTACGGCCCCAGGGGTGGTGGTTCCGTTTGGACTCGCACCATTTGTTCACGAGGCTTTGCCTGCCGACGCCCATCCGGCGTTTGCTGCATTGTCCCCAAAGAGCCCCCGGTCTCCGGCGTTGCCTCATCCGGCGCTGCCGCCCTCTCCAGTTGTCGTGGCGACTCATGTGGACGCGCCCGACACTGCGGGCGGCGCAAGCAGTGGCGCTGCCGCGGTCCTGCCGATGGGCATTTCCGACCGCGATGCGGCTAACGCACTCTTGTTCCTCGAGGCTATGCCAGCAAGTTTGGTGCCACCCCTTGGCTGCGACACTCCGGGGTGGTACCCCGAGTGCTGTGGCATGATGCCTTTGCCGGCAGGGTCGGACCCTTGGTCGCTGAACTTTCTCCTCGGGACAGACAAACTTGCACTTTGTGTAACCCTCTTGAAGATGTTGAAGGAGGTACCAGAAGTGTATTGGCGTTACCCGATGCCGACGTACGGCGTGAATGTGCCTATGGCGGCAGGCGCTGCCCCTGTGGACTTAACGCCAACGCCTTGCATGATCTCGGCTTTGCCGCCACTACTTCCCTTGTTGGTACCCGCCACCCCGTTTCATGAACCGGGGACGGGCTTTGCCACGTCGTCTCCGGTTCCTGCGACGAAGGCGGCGGCGAAAGGTGAAGGTGATGGCTCGGCCAAAAGGCAAGTTGTGCCGCGCTCGCCCACGATTGGCTTTGCCCCCGACAGTCCAGATGTGATCCCGCAGGTCGTTATGCCTGTCGTTGCGGACAACATTGTTGTGGACGTCGATGACGAGGTTGAAGTTTCTCCCGCAGCAATGCTTGGCATTGAGATTTCGTTCTCATCGCCTGCTGCGGCTTTGCCGGATGTCTCGAGTCCGGGGGGAGCGTTGGGTGACCTCCTTGGGGAGGTGATTGACGTGCAGCAAAGCTTT
>OOGG01000011.1_pt1 | contig 12442 bp, 9 predicted proteins | sample 1670291 | NCBI WGS metagenome assembly OOGG01 (sample SAMEA98140168, study PRJEB22522) | marine metagenome | biome: marine biome; feature: marine water body; material: sea ice | place: Arctic Ocean | collected 11-Sep-2015 | depth 0.5 m | reverse complement strand
AGCTTTCAGTTTTCACAGGGATTGTTGATTGTGGTGCAGAGTATTAGATTTTCACTGCATTAGTGTGTGGTCGTTTGTCTGAATCTTTTACAGTTTGCTATGCATGAGTGTGTTCTCTGACGGGAAGTGCTGAGTGGGAACATATGTTTTTTCGGCTGCTTGTGAAGGTCTTTCGGGTGAGACTGTTGCACCGTGAGCACTCCAGTTTGATTTTGAGGATGTGACGTGGAAAGGTTTCAGGAGTGAGCAAGGTGTCGTTTTAATACTTGTGCGAATGTGTCTAGGAGTGATCATTGTTGTCTCATTTTCGATGTATTGTTTCTTGGTGTGATTCGGTTGTGTTGTTCTGAATGAATGTGTTGATGTATTTGTTCTGCCACATCATGTGTTGTTGTTGCACAGTGTAGTGTAACATTGTCACTGTCTTATGGTTATCTGTTGTCTATATCCATGTGGCTCAATGTGTGAATCGCAGTTCACTGCCCTCATTGTTTTGGCACAGCATTGGGTGCAGTGATGATCGATGGGGAAGATGGCTATGATGGGTGGCAACAAATGTACCCATCCCCTAATCGATCTGGCAGCAACTCAGCATCCAACTTCTCGGTGAGCCCGGTTCAGTTTGACATTGCCCAGTTCTTTGGTAGTCAGGACCAAAATGACTTCGAGGAAGTTGTGTACGAGCGTCCAACTGATGTGACGCTTGTCCTCACACCATCTGGTCTGATTCAGGTGTCTGTGATGCAGGACAGCCCAGAATTGAACTTTCCATGGACAGGCAAGAGGAAGAGGATCACTGGCAAAACATCAAAATCAATGCCAGAATTATTGTGTTGGCTTCAGCAGGATCCCAACGGTATGATCCCGCCAAGTTTTACTCACCAAGAGCGTCTTGCTGGTCGGAATAACTTCCGCCACGCGTACTGCAGATATAGTGGTGACAGTGTGAGGGTGAGCCGTGAAAAAATGTCAAGGGTTTGGAGTGAAGCGTCCAACAATGACAGGAACAAGTGGGCATTGCTGGCCATTGTCCATTTGCAATTGTATGAAACGCATATTACGAATCATGGGGGCTCTCGTGGCAGGGTCAGAGTGCCATTGCCTGATGGGACACTGTTTGTGTCATCGACCACAAGCCAGGAGCACGCAGTGAATCCCTTGATCGCTGAGACCTATGGTGTCCTCTTGACCTTTCATTCTAAGTTTGGGCTGGATGATCCGTTACTGATTGCGTGGGAAAAAGACCTGAGCTCGGAGTCTGTTTTGGAGAAGTTGAAAGCGAAGCCAGAATATCGGGCGAAGTTTGAAGAGTTCAAGGTGTTCATCACTGATATGATGCGGGTTCATCGGTTCAAGAACTGTGCAGTTGCAATGGAGCTCTGTATGAACGGACAGCGCAAAGGCAGAATTCACTTTCATGGTTTTCTTGGTCAAGAGTGCAGTTATAATGGATGGATGTCTCATCCTGTGAAGGCCACTCTTCGACGAAACATGCTGATCTTCGACAATGTGTTTCCCAATGTGCAGACGATGAAGTGCTATGGCAGGCGTGGGATGGAAATGCCTACCGCGCACGGACTCTATTACTGCATGGCTCCCAAAACTGGCCAGATGTTTGCTTGGTCAACTTTGGTACCCTTCAAGGACTTCATTAGTGATATGGAGTAGCTAATCTGACAAGTGTGCTGTGACAGTGCTTTCAAATGTTGGTATATATCCAACGTGTATCCGGCAGTGGGTACTTGCAAACAAATCCTTGTGTGGTTGTCAGGCTCGGATGTGAAGGGGTGTGTGAATAATTAATGCTTGTGATGGCGGTTGCTTGTCTTCAGTGTGTGTGTGAGGGTTGGTGATCGAATCGTGAATTGATGCAGGTGTCTTTTTTTGTTATCAGTCAATCATATGTGGTGATTGTGAACTGTCAATTTGCAGTGAATTGTAAAGATGAGATTGTTGTGATTCGTTGGGGTTTGCAGCTATGTTATACATCTTTGTGCTTGCAGAGCTGGTAGTGGCACTGTAATTTATCATCAATCATTTTGGAAGCATATGGCTGATGCGGTTTTTTGTTTTTTGGGAGAGTGGCGAATCCTGTGTAGTGGTCAGGACTATGGAGTGCTCCCCAAGACCATTTTGAACCTGTGGCAGTCGCACAAAATGGCACACCGTGCTACGCAGGAACAACTGGTGTTGTCTAGAGCGCGCGGAGTCGAGGGCCTGGTCAACATGGTTTTGTATGTTGAAGCTGCAGAGATTTCGAAGGAGTACGACGATGACGTTGAAGTAATCAGAAAAAGTCTCACTGGCAAGCTTTGCCAGTTCATTGAGCACGATGTAGTGAATCAATGGAGGAAACAGTTTGCAAAAGAGAACTATGGCAAGTTGCACAGGTTCGAGATGCTCCTCATCAGAGGTGCTAGTCAAGCTGGAAAATCAATGTTCGCCAAGAGTCTTTTCGGGGTGGAACACACACTGGTGGTCAATTGCCAATTGGGGACCAGTTCGATCCCAAGCTTGAGGCATTTCAACAGGAATATCCATCGTGCTATCATTCTTGATGAGGTGACCGTTGCACAAATCCTTGGCAACAAAGCATTAGTGCAGAGTACTGTTGAGAAGGTACAATTGGCCCAGTCACAATGTGGAGCACATCGGTATGAAATGTGGGCTTACGGAATTGCGTGGATTCTCTGTGCGAACCACTTTCCATTGGAACCGGTTGCCAAAACAGTTTCTTCAGAGGATGCAGAGTGGTTGAACAAGAACATCACCCATGTGGAGCTGCCACCGGGGGCGAAATGGTATATCAACTCGAACCAGAAAAAATGACAGCCTGTTAGATTGATTAGTTCTGTGGTGATGTTTAGGGGTGTGCAACGATGGTTCAGGAACGGCAGTTGTATTTGAACGTTGCAATGCATTTTTGGTGGCTGTGTGCTGACCGGAGCAGTCTGGTTTGTTGGCAGTCCCAACAATTAGTTTCTTGGTTGGGGGAAGCCAGTGACTGTACAAAGTTGATCTCGAGTGTTGCGTGTGTGTCTCGTTGGTGTTGAGAAAAAGAGTGACAGTGCACAGTCAATCGTGTCCACCAACTTTGCTTTGAGTTTGGTGGTCACATTTGTTCGGCAACCTGCCATGCTTTGCCATTGAGTGCTTAAACTGTTTGATGTGGTGTGAATGTGATTTTAGATATATATTTAGCTTTTGTGGTGATGTGCATTTGGTGAGGTGTTGCATTGTGAGTGAGTAGTGTTGTGTGTGTTTGAGCATCAATGTGTGCTTGTCAGGTTTGTTCAGTTTGTGTCTGCACTTTGTTTCTGAATTGTGAATCTTTTGGTTTCTGAACAGTGAGGTGAGTGTGTGTTGGTGATCTTCATTGTGACTTTCATCGTCGATCATTTCTATCGCTGCTTGTGATTTACCATTCGTGGGTTATCAATGGTGTGTGTATTATCATTCTCAGTGTCGTTATATGGTTCATGCAGTATTCAGCAGCGTGCACGGATCGTTGCATTTGTTGTTTCCGAACCTGTGACAATTCACAGCCATGTCGTCGGCACAACCCGGTGCAGTGGACAAACAAGAGCCGAACTATTATCCTGGATCGCCTTCATGGACTTCTGGTCAAGTGCAGCTCGACAACAACTTCGGCAAATTGACTATTGATCCCAAGATTCTCGAGCAGATCGCTCAGCTGGATGTGAAAACAAGAGAGAACATGATGCGAGGCACAGTGAGGGCAAATCCATCGAACCCAAATCCTTGGCTGTTGAAGTGTCTTTTCAACCATCAAAACAAATTGAAGAATGCAGCGATTGTGCCTTCTTGTGGTGTGAAGCCTAGATACGTTGCCAGCCCACAAATGCATGGTCCTCCTTGCAAAACAGCAAGACTCGAGCTTTCGGAACCAACCCTCCCAACAACAGCGTCTTCACCGACATCTGGAAAGAGCTCAAGCAGTTCCGTGGTGCTAGCCGTTGTGCCATCCACACTGGCAGAGGCACCAAAATTCTACAAGATTCCACTTGGATGTGCTGCACATGTGTGCATGCCTGAATGGGTGCGTGATGCACTGGTGTGCATTGATGATCCTCAGGCGTTATTGAACCAAGTGTGCACAAAGTTTGATGAGCAGGTGTCCCATTCTTTGTTCCAACAGTCGCCGAGAGTACAAGTTATGATGATTGTGGCCTTGTTGTTCAACGCCCACATGTGGGCAGATGTGAACGCTGGCATGGCACAGCTGCTGATGCTCCATGAGGGTGTGATTGGCAACCCTGAAGTTGCTATTGTGGGTTTAGACGAGGTGAAAAGTATTGTGGAGCTCATTGTACTTCATAATTGTTCAGGTGTCGGAACAGGATTCCTTGTGCTCCAGTCGGCGTTGAAAATCATGACCAGCCAGTTTCCTTGCATTGAGTTTCGTGTGATTGAGGAGCATAGCTTTGAGAAAGACCCTGTGGCCATGGCAGTCCAGGAGCGTGTTGCTGGTTTGATGGGTCTCAATATCGAATTCCACAATGACGTGCACGAGCTGCCGGAGCTCATTCGGGTGAACAAACAGTTGTGGACAGGAAAGAAATTATTGATGTTGAATAGCTTTCCTTGCAAAAACACAAGCACGGCAAACAACTTCAAAGACCGCCCGGAAGGAAGTGGATTTCACATGAAGCACTCCCGGGCTGTGTGGCCTATCATTGAAGCCAGCTCCGAGGCGATGCCAGAGTTTGGCAAGGGAAGTGTTTTCCATTTGACTGAATACCCTCCCTGTGGCAATGCAGGAGAAGAGAATCTGATGGATCAACACTTTGGACAGTCCGTGAAAGTGCAAACCTTGCATTATCGCAGTGCAAAGCGTGACCGGAACATCCGAACCGATCCCTTCAACCTCGATCTGAAGTATTTCAGTGTGCCCACCGACCCCAATGCACCAATGGATGGTTGGGCCTGGTGTGGAAACCGTGACGCCAGGGGGCAGACAATTAACAGCCTGCATCCAGAGGTAACGTTGAGATCCCACATTGTCAAGCTCACCCATGATTTGATGTTCAAGCGAGAATCTTTGGGAGATGGCGAAGTGAAGACTTTGAACAGCATCAAAATGAGCCATGCCACCACCCGTGACGAGCGTTTGATTAATCGGGACTTCTGGTACCAATGGCTAGGCATGTTGAACACTCCGATATCGAAAGCTCTTGACGAGCTGCATCCGTGTCAGGTATGGATAATTAAAACTGTTGGCATCAAGTCAACGGTGGAGAATTGTGGTGAATCGTGTGGCACCAGCCGTTGGTGTCGAGAGTGTGAGCAAGTCTTTGAGATGCTTGGGCAAGCTTGGCATGTGCCTATCATGGTGGACATTGCGTATGCCCTGTTGAAGAAAATCAGTGAAGTCTTGAAGAACCCAGACTTGATGAACAAATGCTGCCGCAGTGTTCAAAAGGAGCAGGTGCACAAGTGTGGACCCAGTTGTGTGCATAATCCTGCTCAGGGACTTTGAGTTGCAAAGACTGCATCAATGGCCAGCAGTATGTCAGACATTTCCTTGTCAAGATCCGTTGGAGAGATACGAGGCACAATGCATCACTTGTTTGCAAATGTGATCTGAGGTTGAGTTGGTGGTGTTTGCATGGGAGTTCAAATGCTATTTGGCACCTCCTCCCACTTGTGCAGAGATGCTTAGCAGTGCTTCATGTGTACAGTCAATCATTCGATGCACGTGTTTGTGTCAGAAAGTTTTGATCCGGTGACTTCGTGTTTTGCCGGAGATGCTCTTGAGTAGAGTCTGGTTGGTGCTTTGGTTGCCGACACGCGCTTGGGGTGAAGCGCGTATGTGCTCTATATGAAAAAGAAATAGTTTGTGCTTTTGTATTTGTTAATGTTTGTCATTGGTAGTGTTTGGTCTTTGTTGGCTGTTGTGTGATTTGGTAGGACAACATATTGTACAGTTTGTTTTATAAGCTGGCCTGACAAAGGCTGTCCGAGCACTATCTGAGTATGTATGTTTTCACTGATGTGTATGTATACATGTATAGATTATGATGTTTGGGATTTTGTTCTTAGTTGTATGGTTATGCAATGTTCATGTTCCACCATGTTAATTTAGTGTGGTCAGTATACATGAGTGGTCTTCACAAACATAACCACATACAGGATGGGGCACAGTGGTTTTCTGGGGGTTGGCAGCTTTGTTGGTGGTTTGCTGAAATGTGATGTTAATTCTAATGTTGATTATGTGTTCTGCGTAACGCTTTTGTCAACTAGTGTATTGTATGGATATATTAAAGATTGGGTTTTGTGGAATTTTGACTGCTGGATGCACAGACACGTTGGTTGCACATTCTCCTTGGGTGAGGACTGATGTGTTTTCATGCTTTGTGATACTGCTCCCGTTTTTGTTGTGAGATCTCTTCAGTCACTTGACTGTCTGTTGGTCATTACCTTGATTGTTGGTATGTGCAACAGCACTAGCGTGGATATGTGCTAAAGACTACTGTATGATGTCAGGTGGAACAGTAGTTGATATCTGCAGTATGTTTATGTAGTGTTGGTCATTTGCTGTGTTAGATGCATGATCATTGTGGTGACAGTGGTGGGCTCAAAGCAGACATCAAAGCATTGATGGATAGCCCGGGATAGCTATGGTTTTCTGGGATATACATGATGCTGGAATCATAATTGATTATTCTATCCCTGTTGCAATTCCTTCGTTCAACCGTGAAGTCAAGCTTGTTGAACAATCACTGGCCACATTATCATTCTATGGGTGGAACATGAAAAAGGTATTCATATTTCTGGATGAGACGCACACGCGAGTTAATGGTACTTCGGAAAAGACAGCCTACCGAAAACATTTGCGGGCATCTGGCTATGGGGAGGTGACGTTGCTCCCAGGAGGTGCTTGTCTGATGACACAATATCACAAAATTTTTAGCTTTTTCAGTGGGCAAAAAGTGATTATCTTATCAGATACTGTTCCCGGCATTGTTTGGAGACGACATCAAACACATCTGACAACGGAGCCACTGCCATCCGCATTGTTGTATCGAGTTGTCAGTGTGATGTTTTGTGTGATTGCGGAGAAGATGTGGAACATATGGAGTCTGGGTCCATGCAAAGCCGCCCGAAATCTTCAACCTGGTCACATCTCACAAAAGTGTGGGCTCTTGGATGGGAATTTCTTTGGCATTGATTTGAAATTCAAAGATGCACCTACGTTATGCATTTCCAATTTTACGACAGATGTTGAGCTTACATTACGCATGTGGACTCGTGACGGTGGATTTGCTCGGATGCTTGGTGTAAGTGCCCTGCATCAATATAGGCAAACAGGTGGTCATTGTGCCAACAATAAAGCTGTTCACAAGCGCATGGTCGCCACTGACAAGGCTATCCGGAGACTTGGCAATTTATATCCAGGTCTGCTCACATTTGTTCCGCTGAAGAGAATATCAGAGGCTGGTATGAAGTATCGTTTTTTGCCGAAAGGTGCAGCACCTCTTTTATTAGCAGGGACATATACAAAGCGTGGCAGGCCGTGTGAGAACGGATGCCGTGCTAAATCTGTGGCCGACAGAGTTCGCAAACATCGAAAGTTGAAGAAGGTGATTGTTGCCATGAAAATGCAAACAAAATACACGTATGCATCATTAACTTTAGGCTGCTGTTGAACACATTTTGTTGTCTGCATTGATTCAGCTGTACCCGTTGTCGTGTGTATGTGTGGGTGACAAAATGTGTAGAAGTCATTGTTCTGTGTTGAGTATCTGTGTGGTGTTGGATAGCAGCGTATGAATGGATTATTTTTAGATCATTGCTTCTCGTGACCTTGTAATAACATAGCTGAGGATGATGAGACATCATGGTATGAAACTGTTTGGCCTGAAGACTTTGCTGTGTTCATGATGCCTGCAATCATGTGGCCTGTGTGTGGCTGCAATTGTATGAGGTATATCAAAAATGTTTGGGCCTCCCAGCATGTTTGGGGCCTGCAAGGCCCCCAAGTTCTAACACTCCCAATAGCTTACATGGCCCCCAGCATGTTTTGTGAAAGTGTGTTCGGGTTGTGTGGTTTGTTTGTAGCACACATGGCCTCAAAGGGTATCCGGAATTTTTGCGTGTCAACTCTGTTAGTCATTCAGGAAATACTTCTGCGTCACAAACTTCTTGGGAACACCATAGGGCTATTTAATTTGACTCTGCATCACCGGTGGACCGACCACACTGGTGATGATTATTGCAAATGTTTGTTGAAGCGTCTTGATATCCTTTCGAGTATGCAGGCACAGTTTGCTATTGTTTGTGCAGTGCGTGGTCCAATATTTTTGCATGTGGCAGGTGTCATACATGTCAAGGAATCTATTGTACAGGTCATTGGATGCCTTTTCAACTTGACTCACCCCATTGTTTATGGTTATCAGGTTGCATGTTGTAGCTATGTGTTCGTGACAAACCACGGTGATTGCAGGTGTGAGTACATTAGTCACATTGTTGCTTGTGTGTGATCAATGGATATGCTCTTGCCAATGTCATCTCTGTGTTCAGCTCAATGTGTGTACATCAATGTCTTGTCGTGACTGTGGCTCGAGTCCTCTCAATTCTGCAGCCGGCAGTTTCAAAACACTCAATGGGTCTTCAGTCATACTTGAACCATTCTCTTATTGCTGCAATTTTGGTCTGTGTGACAGCTGTCACTGATGACAGTGATGAAAGCCAAGGTGATTCACCAGATGATGTGACGATGCCTGAGGAAAGCCACAACCGCTGGCCTCAAGTTATGATGATTGTTACCAGTGTGTACTTGATTGTGCACATCATTGGAGATGTGATCAAAGTGTTGCGATTTCTGACGTGGTTTATTTCTGGATGTCGAACAGTTGCTCGTGACCCAAACACCCAACCAGGTGACGAAGATGTCTTCACCTTAGATCCTGCATCCGGAAGCATGGAGGCAGTGTCATCCAGTGAGAACGGAAGGAGTTTATCAGCAATGACAGGAGATGAAATGGGTGATGATTTGGGGGACTCTGCTGCTGCTAGCACGGTGAAGTATCGGAATTTGTCAACAGGGTCTGCCCACGCAGACCCACCCGCGTTGCTGAGCCCCACTCCACAGCCGTGCAAGTGTGTGAATGAGCAGGTGCACATCTGTGCTTTGACCGTGGATGAGACAACCAGGATTCAATCAACGGTTATCCCTAAAATCTGGACTACCGCTGACGGCATCAAGTACCATCTGTTTGAACAATGTTCTGGTCAGAACAATGCCGGGCAGAAACAGTGTCGGGTGATGTGTGCACATTGTCTTCGAAAGAAGAACAAACAGTTGTGATTGTCAGCTGTGGACAAGGACCTGGGCAGCGAGTTAGAGGTAGCAAAAATTGGAACACGGAATGCAGCCTTGCATCATATAATTATTGTTTAACACTTGGAGGCCTCACCCTGTGTGGTCAGCTTGTTGCAGCAAGACGGGCCAGTGTGTCGCTATTCGTGCAATGCCATTGTCTTGATACTTTGTTGCGTCGTTGGTTGTTGTATATAAGTGTGTGTGTTGCTTTTTTTCTCTGATTAGACGATTCAGTTTTGGATGTCACCCAGAGCATCAAATTGTTTTTCATATGATCACCAGCATTGTTTTACAACATTTCCCAATAAGCAACATCGATTCATCTGTGCTGCTGGCTGATGTACAGATAGTCCGTTGCTGGTCTAATGATTCAGACACAAGGTCAAGCATGCTTGTGAATTCGGGGCACATGTTTTGACACACTTCACAAAAGGGTAGTCTTGATTCCCAGTCCTGTGTGTTTGTTGATGTTGATTGGCCAGAACATTGAGTTATCATTGCTGTATTGCGTTTCATGGCTGCACCAATGAAGGTTGTGACTGTTGAGTCATCCGGTTGTTTCAAGAATGGTCTCAGTGATTATACATGTGAAGTGTCACAGCTGTGATACGCTGCATTGGACAGTGGCCGTTGAGCTGGATGTGTTGAATGGCTTTGCTGTGATTGACCTATCACTTGTTGCTTCAATCAACAACATTATGGTTTTGTGTGCAGTGGTCGACAGGATTGTGAAACAACTATTTTTCTGATTGGATATTGTTTGAACACTATTGCTTTGCCAGAGTCCATAACATTTATTGTTTGTGTAAAGATCTATGCTCTATATCAAACACATGCCTTGTATGTTGGAGATCTTGAACCAATATACACTATCATGTTATTAATGGCCTCGAGACATTCTTGTATAAATTAGTTGTACGGTGGATGGTTCAATGCAACTCAGTATTGTAAACTTCAACATACATTTGTGGACTCATCGTCTCACTATACCGATGTTACAATACACGAAAAAACTCTGACCAGTGTACCCTTTGTTCAAATATCAATTTGTTGTCACAAGAGCTTGCACACAACTGGGTTCAGGCATTCGCATCAGTTACTTGATGGAGCGCTCGTCACCGTTGAGTGATGTCATTACTAGAGTACTGCATAGGGTAGTTGAGATCATTCATTAATGGATATAGGATGCACTGATAGCTATGCTTGTGGTTACTATTGGTCATCTATAATCTTATATCATATTGTATAGTTACTGAATAGGTGATGGAATATCATACGTCGAGGTAGGAGTAGCAGATACAGTATGCCCATCGTATATGGTAGGCCCCCACTCACCTCTGCCTCCGGGCAGGGGTGTGGTATTCATATTGGCTCAAGCGTGTACAGCACCGGCAGGGTAACACCGCGGTGTCACTTTTTGCGTCCGGAATATGAACCGGAAATGGGGGCACCACCAGTTAACACCAACAGTTGGTGTTAAAAGGTGGTGCCCCCGATTCCGGTTCAGTTTCCGGCCCCGGAAAGCGACACCAAAGTATTCACCAAACGGGTGTTCTCATTCCGGCCTCACCAGATCGGGCCATTTAGAAACATTGACCTTGTAGGTGGCAAAGCTAATGACAACACTTGCAACATCCACCAGATGTGTGAGATAAGCAGTTGCTCATACATAATGTTAGAAAAGCACATCTATGCAGGTGCTGTACACATGGAATGCAGGGTTGAGCCTTCGTGGCCTTGAGCTCGGCATCCGTGTAGTCACGAATGAATTACACAACGACTGTCGTGTGACTTGTGTGTTCTAGCAGTGCAGCTCATCCAAGCAAAGTTCACAACAGTTCCAGAACAGTGGTGCGACGTGTCATTGTGCCGTACCACCAATGTACCAAGACTCTTCCTGATTCACGACACAGTGGAGAGCAAAGTGCAGATGGTTTGGACAAGTTGATGCAACAAATGAATGTGTCCATGTATTTGCTGCAACTGTTCGTCACCTGTACACATATAATGCTACACATCTCAGCAAGCCTATGTGCTTTTTCATAAGTTATCAGAGTTTATGACAACCGCCAGGAAACACTTGAGTGCTTCCACAGTCTTCGGCCATTCTTTCGTACCTATGATACGATGCAGTGGTATTCTGAAGCTATGCCTTAGATCTGTTAGAACTATTAGAGGAAACGCAGATATGGCAATGAGAATCTGGTATCATTGGACAGGTGTGTCGGAGTTGGTGTCAGGCTTCGAACAGAAAACAACTATCAGAAATTTAAATTGTTTTCAAATCTCAAAGTGTGTTATCTGATCGCTGGGAACTCTTGAAGCCACTGGACGAGTTGGATTTAAATCTTATGTGTCAACCTGTAGATATCTTCTGGAACTGGAAGCGTTCGGATAACTAACAGAGGGAGCATTTGTTATCTCACAGTGATTACTGCCAGCGGGAGGGTGGTTGAGTTGACCTGGTGTTGCTAACTATTGCTATCATTGCAGTGGACATCTAACACAAATGCTTGACATTCCCGTTTGCTGGTCAGTGTGCCCTGTCCCAAACTATTATTTGCAAAAGCTGATTTCTGCTAGGAAATCGTAAATTGTTTCAGTAACAAGGAGATAGGTCATGTACTGTCCCCAATGATTTTAAGTGTGGGCCATATGTTTTATGTTTATATGATAATGGTCTTGATTTAGCCTGGAAATTCGGGTGAGCCACCACGAGAAGTTCTCTCGTGTATATCATGTCTCAACTGCTCTATAGCTTTGGTATCGAGATGATGGAACGACACGGCCATCTGCTCGTAACACAACCCAACATGGTCCTGCCTAACTGCCTTCAAGTGCCTTCATTTCACTGAGAGGATCGGATCCAAACATTGTGTACCCTCTGGTCAGCCGGAGGTGGGAGCTCATGCAATCGTAACACGAACCTGGTGAAGTGTTGCAGGAAAGAGCCTGGCTTGATTGTTTTGAAAAGCATTAGTAAACAGTTCCCATTACCTAACTCACTTGCTGTTTGCAGGTCTTTTTGAGATTAGGCTATCGGGTTTTGGATGGAGCCAACGTTTTCTTGAATTCAGGAGAGGGTATGTGGAGTGA
>OOGG01000009.1_pt1 | contig 12861 bp, 29 predicted proteins | sample 1670291 | NCBI WGS metagenome assembly OOGG01 (sample SAMEA98140168, study PRJEB22522) | marine metagenome | biome: marine biome; feature: marine water body; material: sea ice | place: Arctic Ocean | collected 11-Sep-2015 | depth 0.5 m | reverse complement strand
TCGCTGTGGATAGGACATCCATGCGACCACTGATGATCTTTTGACCATAGCTTGTCTCATCCTCTCGCCCTGCCTCTTTGGCATCGTTTAGGTTTTTCCAGAAGCGCTTAACGCCTCTTGCTGACATGCCTTCTTCCAGACTTATCTGAAGTTGCATAAGGTCTTGAGTATCTTGGGTTGCCATAGATTTCTCTTTCTTTATCGACGACGTCGAATTTAGTTTCTTTAGTTCTCTTTAGGTCTTTTGGATCCTAAGGAGTCTTTTGTTTCTTTAGTTGTCTTTAGGTCTTTAGGATCCTAAGGAGACTTTTGTGCCTTTTTGTGCCATTTCGGGGTATGCAAAGACATTACCACTCACAGCTTCTTTTCCTTGTGTGCAACCCTTCCCAATCGGTATATTCATGTCGCTTAATGTGCAACCAATGCTTTGGTTTGTTCATAAAAACTTTTCTTTAGGGGGGTTTGGTGCGACTGGCGGGAATCGAACCCGCATGGGCGTTAGCCCGACAGATTTTAAGTCTGTTGTGTATACCTGTTTCCACCACAGTCGCTTGTGTGCTGCTACCTTGGATGCAATTAACATCGCGGACACAGCGGGTTTTAAGACCTCCGTTCTCCAATTAAAACAACAACTTAGCATGGGATTTGCCATTCATGGCATCTCACAATGGCAACTATATACATAATTCCTAATAGAAACATAGGGTTAGGGATGTGCCATTGCGAAATGCCATAGTGGCACATCACAAAACAAAGTCTTCTAAATCTGATGTTCCGGCGCTGAGTGTATCAGGTGCTAGGTGCATGTACCGCTCGGTTGTCAGGATGCTTGCATGCCCCATCCAAGCTTTTATAAACGCTGAGTTCTTACCCTTCATGGCAAGCCGACTGGCGCAGGTGTGCCGCAGCATGTGCACGACAAACTGAGGGTCTTTAGCGAACCCCAGCTTATCGACCATAAGCTCCCAATGACGACGAAGCTGTGAATCAGTGAAGTCTTCAAAGATGCCAACCAAGCCGCTCAACCGTCTACGCTCAATGATCGCTGTGACCCTCTTGGTAGTTGGAACCGCTCTGGCTTTGTTGGTCTTGGTCTCACCATGTTCTAAATGCAGCATGCCGTTATAAAACTGATCAAACCTAACGTTCAAAAGCTCACTGCGACGGAACCCGCTATCTATTGCACATGCAGTGAAATCAGCCAGATCATTCGCCCCAGTCTTGGCACACCAGTCAAAGCACTTCTTCTCTTCGTGGGGGTTGATGAACCGGATGCGATGCTCCGACTCTTTGCGCCTTGGGAGCCTAGGTCTGCGATCAATAATTCCATCTTCTTCAGCAATCCTCAATAGGACTGAAATTGCAGACAGCTTACGGTTAATCGTCGCCCCGGTATTACCAATCTCCGCCAGCTTCACAGTTGCATCCCGTAGTACCTGCGTCGTCACATCTTTCGGATGCATACGGTGATCAATGACGTTTAGGATTCCGCGAGTGGTTCCCTTGAGTTTGTCTTTCGACTTCGCATCCGCCCAGACGGTTTTCAATGCGATGTCAAACAGCTTCTCAAGGGTAACTCCCGATGTGCTTACCGTATGTGCAACCTTTGGTTTCTGAGGTGAACTTTTAATGTTAGGCAACATTCCCCGAACGGTAAGCTCACGGCGTTCCAAAGTTTCAGCAGCCCTCAATGTGGATGCCGAACCCCGGTAGCGCTTATCACCAGTCCCGATGGTCACGTAGAACCTGCCACGTCTTTCAACAATACTCATGGTCATTCTCCCAATATCATTTTGACTAATTTTTTACCAGCATCGGTACAAGATACGTAACGAACCCTGCGATCCATCATGTCCTCTGTGTACTCAATAGCGCCCTTGCCCGTCCGCTTCTGACGGTTCCATGCGCTCCAATAGGACAAATGCCTACTGGCGGTAGCCAAGGTTAAATTTAAACTGTCAGCAACCTTTGATGGTGTCGTCTGACCTGCGTTATAGACTTCTAGTATCACTGCTAATTTCGTCACCGACATATCACTGTCGATGGTGATCAAGCGGTTAACCAGATTCGTCATGTCCTGTATTTTCAACATAGGATTTTTCCTTCTCTCGAACCCTGCTAAGGGTTATCACGGTGTAGAGCCAGTTAATTTCTAGCCCTGAATTATGTACCAAGTACGTGGGGATTAGGTGTCGCCACCTCGCTCGTCCGATTTCAATAAATATCTCAACTCCTGTAAATTTAGCAAACATGTTTGCTTGTCCCTTCTTCTAAATACTGATCAAAGAATGATGAAAAAACATGTTAAGTTTCTTTCCATCGTATATTTTATGCTTTTGGTAAGCATTTCCAAACTAAGCGGATTTTCCATCCATTCAGCCGCCGATGGTGTCATGGGTGTGACTTTGTAGTCCTGATCAACCCTAAAAGTCCGTGGTTCGTCACCGTTCGGCAACGTGAACTCAATCAGCCAAGCTTCCTGTATGACTTTAATGTCAACGCAGTACTCTATAGACATGGTGTGTCCTTTGGTCTTGGGGAAAATGCCCCAGAGAGACTTCAGCCAAGTCAGGCGGCTGAAGGCAATCTGTGGAACTCTCAGGTGTTCTACTTTGGTTTAGCGCCAGATAGCGAGGACATTTTGGATAGTAAGGCGTTCAAGGGTTCATGCATGAGCGCTCTGGAGCAGCTAACCGTGATTGGGTAGAACTCCTTACCGCTGTCGCTCTCTTCTACCCGGTTCAGGTACTTCTCAAAGAACTCCTTCACACACACCCGCAGTTCAGCGTCGCGTTGTTCCTGCTTCATCTCAGCACGTATTAAAGCAATGCCCTTTCCTCGCTGTGTTAACGCTGCCTGCTCTGCTGCACTGTCAAGCCATTGAATTAAAGGCTCTTGCTCTGCTGCCTTCGCATCGTTTAAATCCTCAATTGCTTGCCGCAGTTGTTCATCAGTCATGTGTTCTTCTCCTTTAGTCTGGCTTCAATGGATCTGGCAAAGCTTTCAATATCCTTGTCCAACACACCCACCTCATGAATTTCCTCATCAGTCAACCCGACCCATTGCTTTGGTGTCGGTGTGTCAGGATTTAGGCGTTCAGCTTCCCCAATTCCCGCTTGTATCGCAGTTAAGATACCCAGCCGCGTCAACGCTCTCAACGCCTCCGGTGGAAAGTCGAATTGATAGTCTGCGCTGCCGTCTGCGTTCTCACGAATCAGTGACACAGAGCCGTTGCTCTTAATTGGTTCATCAGTCATTCTGTTTCTCCAGCCAAGTCAGCCGCCGCCTCGCCCTTGTCACCGTAGGTCTCAAGGTACTCACGCGCCGCAGCTTCGCCCATGCGCTTGATCATGTGGTTGTAGCGATCGGCAAGATCAGCCATGCGCGTGATCTCCTCAGTCGCCGCACGGACACCCTTCGGCGAGCCAAACTCTATGGCGTTGCAAAGCAGTGGCGTGATCGCAGACCATGTGGGCGTTATGTCGTATGTTTTCATGATGCCTCCATCGCGGCAAAGCCGTCAGCTATTGTTTGGGCTGCTTCGGCTGCTGAATCGGAAGCTTCGCTTATGCACTCCAGCGCTGTCTGGAGTTCCTCCAAAACCACTTGCGCTGCTTCTCCCTTTTCGCGTTCTTGCCACCCCTCTGACATTGAATCGAACTTTTCCTGAAGCATTTCAATTTCGTTTTCAAGCCAGCCCATTTCGGATAGCTCGTTGGAAATTTCCTCAAGTCGGAGCATTAGGGCGTTCAGGCGTTTTTCAGTTGCTTTGTTCATATGTTTACTCTTGATGTGTTGGGTTGAAAGGGTCGCCAGCCAAGTCAGGCGGCAAGCCACTCTGGGAACGTGAGAAGTGGTGCGAGACCACGGGTAATGTCGCGCCCCTGCCCGTCGTCGGCAAAGGTCAAATACAGTTGGTAGCGTTGTTGCATGGTGTTGTGTCCAGTTGGGTTGAAAGGGTCGCCAGCCAAGTCAGGCGGCTACTTTGTCGTTGCACTCTTCAGCCGCCATTTGAATCAGCGCGGTTTCCGTCGATGCGGTGTCCGTGCACCTATTAATCTGCGCCGTTGTCAAGCCTATGCAAAGCTTTTTTGCAAGCTCTAGTGCGCGGTCGCTGCGCTCTTGATCGGGTGCAGTGATGCATAAAACAAGCGCGTTGTGTAGTGCTGTGGTTCGGTTCATGGTGTTGTGTCCAGTTGGGTTTAAACAGCCGCCAGCGCGTCCGCTTTGTTGAGTGCATGGCAGAGGTCGATTACTTCAACATTCGAGCCGCAGACTACCTTCCAGTCCTTGCGCTTCAAGTTGTAGCTGTCAGCGTGGTATCCGCCCTCTTCGTCCACCGCATCGCGGTCATAGTCACCGAATTGAAGCGCCCAGCTTCCCTCTTCACGGGCAATGAGACAGTAGTAAGGCTTGGTTGATTTACGCATGTGATAGCTCCTGATAATCGGGTAAGACACCCCGTAAACGCTCGGTTTCCCCAAGCGCTTACAGGGATCACACCCTATTCAATACGCGGTTTGCGATTAGCTGTGTAACCAACGACAGCGCAAAGCGCTTGTGCAGCGACCCATGCACGACGATGGTCGGATCAGCTTTGCGCGATGCAGTACCGCCCGCACATGCACCGCAGTCGGCGCAGGTTTTCGTTTTGCCCGCCTCAGCACTTGCTGGGCATATGAATTCGCCCGGCATTACTGGTGCGTCACTGGTGCGAACACGGAACGTCCGGAACCCAAGAGACCGCGCCAAATCGCGATCGGCTTCGGTGTCTGCCGATGCCATACAAAACTCGCGTACAGCCAAGCCAAGCTCGTTACGCCACTGGTGCGTGTAGCCTGTTGAACCCTTGGCAAAGTGAAGCACCCCACGCCATATAGAAGCAGGAACCGCAGCAGGATCGCCATAGGTTCCAAGGCGGACCATGCGACCACGTGCAGCCCATGCCGCCTCTTCCATGGCACTAGAGCCGCCCACTGGTGGGTGTGCCGGGTAGATACCGCGCTCGACACCGTCCATAACAGACCGTGCACCTTGGCCAAGATTTACGTAGCAACTACCGCCCATGCCTCGGCGGTGCGGACAATCACCGCATATGGCAGCGTCGTCTAGATCCCGTGCGCTTTGCACTGGTGACTTGCTGTTGTCGGCGAGGATGTATGTTTGAACCATGTTGCCCGTTTTAACGTTGCTGCTGCTAACAATAGCGACGACGACGATGGGCGCACCGTTCAGCATTGAAGCACCACGATAAATGATGTAGCCGCTTGGTTTTTTAGTCATGAGAAAACTCCAGTTAGTGGTTGGTTAAAACGTCGAAATAAGACAACATGCAAACAAGCAAGCCGCCCCCGATACAGGCAAAAGTGATGGCAGTCAAAACGGCCTCTTTTATTGTGGTCATGGTATTGGTTTCCAGTTGGTAACGGTTGGGTAAAAAAAACACACTGGAAAGCCCCTAGGGCTTTGCGCTGTGCTTTATTTTGCAGGGAAGTACTGGTTGACTATGTTGTGTTGAGTCATCACTTGATCAAGGTGATCTTCAACCAACTCAACCCACCGCTCGCTTAGGCCGTTTGGCTCTAGTAGGTTCCAGACAACGTACAAATACTGATCTTGCGTGGAGGCGTATTGCTCGGCATGTTCAACAGTCAGGCTTGCGATTAATTCGAGGATGTGCAGCATGGTTTGGTTTCCTATTTGAAAGGGTTGAGTAAATTTAGGCGGCTTGCCAAGAGGACACGTTTGAAACGGTTTCAAGCGGATAAAAATCTTTTATATATTGCATGGCTTCGCGTTTGGTTTTGAACCCGGTGTATCGCGGTTGCACCCGAATAACGCGCCACTCAATAATTGGTGTTGTGCGTCCGCAGTAGTCTTCATGGCGTAGTAGGTAAATCATGGTTTGGTGTCCTGCTAGTTAGTTGAATTTGTGACGCATGCACTCGGCATATGAACCACGAAAAAAGATGGTGTAGCTGTTGCGTTGTTCGCTGCCCTTGCAGACGATGATGTTTCCAAATGAATTACGTTGTGCGGTGTACATGGTTTGGTTTCCTTTATGCGGTTTTGAATACAGCGACGGTGATCAAAGCCACGTGCGCTAAGACTATGAATAGATACAAGGCTACATCAAATTTGCTGGTTGTGTTGGTCATGGTATTGGTTTCCGGTTGGTAATGAGTAGTGATACTAGCACACTCTCAGAATACTTTTGTGCCTTTATGAAAAAAATAGAACATTTAAACCCTTACGTATAAACCCTAGTACCAGTCGGAACCTTAGGAGACCTTAGGAGACCTTAGGAGCGCTCCTCTTATCTCATGGTGCACATGTATCCACTCGGTAACTATAGGAGCATATGGCGCGTTCTAGTGCGTCCTGATGGTTACTGTAGGGACGTTGGGTTTGATGGGTTCGCTGGGTTCCTGATGAAAAAAATAGTGAGTCAAATACACGGTCGCGAACCTTGCGGTGTCACACCATTAACCTGGCACTAGCATGCACCCTACGCCCCGCAATCCACCGCAACATGTGCCATCAGTGGATACAGGAACCGATGTGATGTCATATGAATCAACAGGTTACGTGCGCTGCGCTGGGAAAAGGCATAATTCTGGCCAGCAATTGGGCGCACATGCGCTTGCGTGTTGATGTCCGCGCACATTCGCCTGAACCGCCCGCGTATTAATGCCTAGGGGGGTGCGCGGGCAAAGATTTATCGAGGTTGCCGTTTCATATTTTTGTAGCAAATTATTTCCTCAGGTCTCCTCAGGTCTCCCCAGTCCCCTCACGCTCCCCAATGCTTCCACACACCAGCAATGATGTGCACACAGGTCACTACCTCTAACAGGCGTACCCATGGCAGCTTCAGTAGCCAAAGAATCCTAGGCATCCAATGTCTCCTCAGGTTGTCCAAAAGGAAGCATAAGTCATTGCTTATGCCTCCTAATGTGCAACTCTAGCGGAATGCAGAGTTGTATGAGTTCCAGTTGGTTCCATCTGCCTTAGGTTTCCCAAGGATCCCATGCATGAATCTCTTCAACTCTTTATCTAGAGCAGCGTCGAGGATGGACTTAGCAGCCTTACCAGTGTCTCTAGCCATGGACTCTGACCAGTAAGCGACGGCGATTGCTAGAGCGTCTAAGCGGTCATCGTTGTTGATCGCTCCCCGCTCTCTAGTTATCCTAGTCATCTGATAGAACAAGGAGTACTTGAGTTCCTTAGCGGTCTCGTAGTCCTTCTTGATTAATCTCTCATCGACGACTAAGCGGTGTGTAGAAATCACAGGCTCTAAGGTATCTATGATCCGTGCTTCCTTGTTGCTGGAGTGCTTAACTTCCTCAACGGTGCATGGGTAGATGCGTCCTAAGAACGGCTTGAGAAGCTGGGTGTACATACCGTCACCGAAGTTAGCCTCGACGATGATCTGCTTGACCTGATGCTTCTTAGCTATGTGAGCTAGGGACTCAAGAGTCTCGTCGCTATAGCCCCCTAAGATACCTCCGGCATCCACAAGGAACAGCATGCCTCCCAGTGCTTTGATAACAGCGTAGCCGGTCTCATCGTTACCACGACCTGAGGGGTCGATGGACATAACGCAGCCGGTGAAGTCTGACATGTCATCAGCCATCCACATGGGTCTGTAGTACTTGTCGCCTGTTAGGGCAACGTTGGGCAGGTCATTGATCACTAGCTCTGGTGATGCTGCCCATGCGATCTTCAGGTGACCCATGGTTGGGTTCAGGTTCATCACTATCAGGTCAGCTACCTTTAAGGGATACCTGTCGCCGTCGCTCAAGGCTGTATCAAGCATGAACTGTAGAGCGAAGCCAGCACGTCCATAGGAGGCTGCACGTTCCATCAGATCCTTGTCATCGAAGCGCTTAGGGTCTACAGGTTTACCTACGAGGCTTGAGTCTCTTTCGAGGTCTCTAGTGATCATAGGAGCCAGACGACCTTGGTACTTAACTACCTGAGCTAACTCTGGATACCTAGATGTCCAGATGCGTACATCGTAGCCACGCTCTGGCAGCTGGTTGTATAGGGACATCTCTGTCTGAGGTGTACCTAGATAGATGATGCGACCTCCAGGTTTAAGGATAGCGTCGAACTCTTTGACTGCCTCAGAGAGCTTGTCTCGCATCATCTGGGTAGCTGAGTTGTTGGGTACTTCTACGTCGTCGGCAATGAGTACATCAGCACGACTGCCGGTGATCTGACCTGTGATACCTACAGACTTCACTGAGGGTGAATGGTCTGGTAAGGATGGTGCTACGTCAAAGGCAACCATGGAGTCCCTTTGGTTGTCTGTAGCAGCTAGGTGGTTCAGGATCTCTATGTCATTGATCAGCCTCTTAACGAAGCTGGAGAATGCATCTGCACGTTCCTTGGATGCTGAGACCACTAGGATCTTTAGCTGTGGGTTGTTGAGTAGTAGCCAACATACGAATGCGGATGTTAGCCACGACTTGCCCACTCCCCGGAAAGCTTCGATAACCGAACGTCTCTCAGCATGCTGGAGGTATGAGGCTATGTCGTACTGAACGGGGGTGGGGTCGGGTAGGTTTAGTTCTTTCCAGATGTGGTAAACGAACTTTCTAAAGTCTTCTTGAATTGGATGCTTCATCTAGCATTTCGTAAGGGAATGATGTTGTCGTCGTCGAAGATGGGGAGGTCTGCTAACCCAGCTAGGGGTGAGCCTTGGACAGCTTGCGCTTCTATGCGGTTGTCTTTCAAGAACTGTCTTGCGACGTTCAAGATAGCGGCAGGAGGAGGAATCTTGTTCCCCTCTCCGTCCACATACTCCTGACCAATTGCTTTGCTCAGGATGTCGGCAAGCTGACCGTGAAGACCCCCAAGGGCTTTCTCGTCAGCTTTGTTCATCACTTCTTTGGTTTCTTATTTTTAGTAGCACGCGCATTGCGTACTGGTAAAGGTCGAGACATGTCTGCTTTCCTGTGTTGTTTTGTTATCTTGTAGATATATAAGCGATAAACCAATTCACAAGGAAACCTAAGCCACCTAGCAACAAAAGAATTGCTACAAAGTACATAAGGTCTGTCTTGAGTTTTGTTATCGCTTGTTTGCGTCTGGTCACTAAAAGTTCTCTGGAAGATTTGATCTGCCGCCTCATTTGAATCATCTCTTGGAACGTATCTGAGCCGTACCTAAGGACGATGAGGGACATAAGCTCACGCTCTTGTTCTTCTAGTTTCTTTTTATAGACCACCATTTGCAAGGCTTCTTGCTCAACGGAACCTGAGAAGAGTAGTTTCTTAAAGGTCGGTGGGTTTGCCGAAGCAGCTTGGTGCACACGGAACTTGGCTACTGCCTCGAACCATGTACCCAGCTGGGAAACCATCTTCTCTATTTCTTTGCCCTTTTCCATTCCTGCTTTGAGGAAGTTAAAGGCTCCGGTTGCCGTTGCAATAAGTGTCAACGGATCCATAGGGATCTAACGTTGCCTGAGGTCTGAGTACATGATCCCTAGGACTGTGATGAGACCGCCGATCCAGAGCATTGGTTTAGCTGCTTTGGCAATCCAGCCTAAGACCGTGAACGCACCTTCAACTGCTTTAAAAGCATCAACCATGGTTCGGGTCTCAGAATGGACATCATCGACTTTCTTCTCTACAGCCAATAGTCTTTCATAGATAGCGGCGTGTGAATCTTCTGGTGTCATACATCAGCCGCCTCTGGCTCATTACCTTCTGCCAGCCACTCAAGGTAGGCGGCGTAGTCTGTGTTGGCTGGGTCAAATGGGATAAAGGCGTTGTCGGCTAGGCGTTGCACACATTGTGCTGGCCCAGAAAGATTATCGGATAAAAGTTTGTACATAGTTTAAAGCTCCGCTGATGCAGCCCAATTACCCGCCGCTAAATAAGAATAACCAATTGTTACCGAAACAGGACTTGACCCATCAAGACCAAAATAACCAGTATTTGTACTGGTTACATTTCCACCCGTCCAGTCACGCCAAAGGCTACTGATATAAACGGTAAACTTGTTGGTTGATAAACCGGTATAACCTGCTGGAGAATATAAGACCACTGTTGGGTATGCTCGCTTAACTACTTTATACATAATACGCGGTGATCTATGTGCAGTACCAGCGTACGCAATAACACCCATGTCAGCAGCAGAAAACGATTGATTAATAGCAGGGGCAGTTCCAAGTGGAAAGTTACTCTCATAATACCGTTGGCACTGAATTAGCTGCCTCCCATAGTCCACGTATTCAAAATCTGTGGCGGTTGAGCCTTTTTCTAGTTGCACTCCTGTGACGTACCATGTAGCGCCAGATGTGCCGACTACTGATGTTGAGCCTGTGGCTGAGGAGATGTACGAGCCGTCACCCCATGCACCAGCAGTTGCGCTATATGTAGAGCCGACACCAAGACCAAAAATCAAAGTGATGCCTCGACCATTTGTGGTTAACCATGTACCAGATGTATCGCCTGCAATTGTGATGGTTTTATACTCAAATGTATTTGCGTTAGAAATAGTGTAGGTAAATGGATATGCACGACCTCCTGATGCATTTAATAAAGAACCACCAAATGTTCCAGTTAAAGAACTACGAACCCAAAAAGATAAAGTTACTGTCGCGGCTGATGCAGTACCCCAACCGAAGTCTGCTACATTAAAACCCTCAATATGTTGCCGGATAACAAATATATCACCCGCCCCAATTGAGTATGCGGATGAGGACGTAAAAAGCAAAGAATTACTAAACCCTGTAGGGGTAGTAGAAGATTGTTGTAATGTGCCTTTATTGCTTTGCGTCACGGAGTATTGAAATCTGTCAACGCCAAACACATCATTGTTTGCTGTAACACTAGCCCCAGCGTTCCTCTGGTCAATCCGCATATCTCCATTGATTATCCGGTTAACCATTCCCACCCGTGGCGCTGTAGCTTGCACCGTGTTGTCTGGAAATGTAATGCCATCTCCGCTATATGCTGTTGTCATTTAGGGAACTCCTGTTTAACTGCTGTGATTGTTTTTAAAGTCCTCATCCTGCAATCTCCATAGCAGTGATTGTTGACATTCCAAGTTCAAAACCGACAGAAGGATTTGCAGCGTATCCAAAGACACCATTAGTCCAGATGGTTACACTACTACTACCTGTTGTAATACATACTTTATAGCTAACTTGCGATAAGGTTGCCGGTGTGTCTATATATTGAAACATACAACCGTTAGGTGTGCTATTGTTATCAGCTTCAAACGGATAAGTTATACTTGGCGGCATAATACCAACGTTACGACTTCCACTTACGGGGTGGCCTAAATAAGTTGTATCTCTTTTTAAAGAAAACATTGCGGAATGAGCAGCAGTAGCGGCTATTTCACCCATCCAACTAACCTGCAATAATATCTTACTATTAACACTTTTTGGTGTGATGTTAACAAAGAAGCCTGTTATCTCAGTAAGTGCACTTGTAGTTAACGCCTGAGAAACAGGAGTTGATATTTGGGTGTGTTGTAGCTGAAGGACACTACCCGCTGGAAAGTTTGCTGTACTTGCACTCGTCAACACCGTCCCAGCTTCATCAGGCAACACCAATGTCCTATTAGTATTCCCATTCGGCGCTGCAATGGTGAATACGCCTGTTCCATTTGCATCACCGGCAATAGTCACCTTAGACATATTACAAGCCCTCTACAATAGTCTTCAGCATACCTACATCAGTGGCAGCAGCAATAGATGCTTGCATATCTTCATACTTTGTACGAATGGCAGCACGGGCTTCTTCAGCAGCTACAGCCTCTGAGGGAATGGTTGCTTTAATATCTAGCGGAGCGAACTCAGCAGATCTGGCAGCACGGCGCATATCGTGTGCAATGTCTTGTGCCTTAGCAATATTTACTTTAATCATTTACATCTCCCAAGCGTTACGGAAAGTACGGTCAGATGGCACATCGTCCACGCTGACAATCTCATATGCAACACCCACTGGTACTGCTTTTAAAACCTGCTCCAGCGTTGCGCCGGGTGCTGGTACGATGATAGCTACGCCGCCTTCGGCTGTAGAATAAATTACACGTTGATTAATCATATAAGTCCTTTAGTTTGATTATTTAAATACACTTGCCATTAGGTGATCTGAATCAACACCAGCATTAGGAGTCCCATGAGTAGAACCAAATATTCTAAATCCGGTGGTACTTGGGGCAACTCCGGCATTAAATCTGGCATCGTAATTTGTATTACTTGAGTTTGAACCACTTACAACTGCTGCATAATTAGCATCTACCATAGCAGTAGTGAAGTTAACCGTATAGTTACCAGTTCCATTATCAGTTATTGAAGCTACGTTATAACTAGCCCTAATAGCCACCGTACCAACCCCATTAAAGTTCACCCAAGCCTTTACCGCTTGTTGACCCGTCTGCATTGATGTGTCGTCTGGGAAGACAATGCCATTACTTCCACTTATAGTTGTTGTCATTGTTGTTCCTTTAGCTGAAAATAATGGCGTCAATTAGATCTGCGTCATATTGTGCCGCTGCTCCCGTTTCAACATCTACTCTAACTGACGATGCTGTCCTATCAACGCTGGCTATTGGCTGTAGATTATTTGCATCAGTTGTACCACTTGCATTGGCAATACAAACATAATCTACATCAACCATTGCTGTTGTAAAATTCACGTTGAAGCTTCCAGTTCCATTGTCAGTTATTGAACTTACATTAAATGCCCTACGGATAGCTACAGTTCCCGTGCCGCTGAAGTTCACCCACGCCTTTGCAGTGCCATTTACCACGGTGTCAACTGGGACTGTTGAGCCACCGGGGGTGCTTAGTGTTGTTGTTTTAATTGTTGACATATATACCCTTTAGCGGAAGATGGT
>OOGG01000007.1_pt1 | contig 13129 bp, 2 predicted proteins | sample 1670291 | NCBI WGS metagenome assembly OOGG01 (sample SAMEA98140168, study PRJEB22522) | marine metagenome | biome: marine biome; feature: marine water body; material: sea ice | place: Arctic Ocean | collected 11-Sep-2015 | depth 0.5 m | reverse complement strand
GCGGGCAGGAACACGGCCGACCGAGACCCCGCCTCGTCCTCCGCGGCCGGCGCTGGCTTCATCCCCGTCGACTTGGAAGATGATGTCGACGTGGTGGATCAGCCCAGCTGCGCCGCGGCCGTGGCCACGCTGCCGTTGCCGCCGCCGCCCTCGGCGCCGTTCCCTTGGAGCACCGGACCCCCTCCGCCACCGGCGCCAGAGCTGTCGTCTTCGAGCGCCGCTCCGCCCGTGTTGCCTGGAAGGTTCAGGGTGCCCCATCCCATGCCTTGCGCTCCGCGCCCGCCCCCCACGCATCTCATCGATACCATGCAGGGGGTGTGGGACATGGTCATGTCGCGCCGCGTCGTCTCGGAGAGCATGCTCACGCACACCGTGCTGGCGACCCTCGCCGCCTGGCTCTTCATGCTCGGCGATAAGGCGCCCAGCGCGAGGCTCGAGGAGCAGGCTGCCCAGCAGCGCAAGGCGAAGGACCACGAGGAGCAGTGGGGCCGGTCGTTCAACTACCGCGAGCGGATGGGCGAGAAGGGCTGCACCGCAGCGGGTGGCATCACCGCGGTGTGCCACCCTTGGAAGCCCAACGTCTACGGCGCGCGCCCGGTCATGTTCACCACGGCCGAGCAGGCCTCCGAAGACGCTCTGCGCCAGGACGCCCGCTACCAGCAGCGCGTCGAAGCGGCTGTTGCAGCGTACCTCCGGTACTACGACCACGGTGGCATCCAGCAGTGCATGGCCGACAGGCTCCGCCTTTGGAACTCGCGGAAGTCTAACGTCGCCAACGTCCTCGACGAGAGGCGCTGCCCGCGTTGCTACGCGACCGACCACCTCACCACGCAGGCGTGCACGTTGCGCGAGACACGGGCTACGCCCTCGATGCTGGCGACGGCCCCCAACAACCCGTGGCTTTCCCCGGAGGGCGTGCCCCCCACGCGCCGCCTCCCGTGGTGCGACAAGTGCAGGCTCTGGGGGCACATGGCCGCTGCCTGCCCAAGGTGCACGCTGTGCATGCGCTGGGGCCACGACTCCGTCGACTGCGCCGCCGACTTGGTGCCGAGCCGCTTCGTGCCCAACGGGCCGCGAGGCCCCGCCCAGCAGTGAGTCCCGCACGCGCTCCGCGCTGATGGCCTGTCGCGGCCGTTAGCTGCCGCTTCGCGTGCACCGCTTCTTTTGAAACGCGCCCCGCGCTGGTGACCTGTCACGGTCGCCGGCTGCCGGGCGCCCGTCTTTTGCAAGCCGCGTCTCTCGTTGCGTCCCGCGCCTTTGGCCCGCTGTGGTCACTGGCCGTTCTTCCGTAGACGTTCCGCTTCGCCGCCGTTGAGCCGCGCCCCGCGCCGATGACCTGTCACGGTCGTTGGCTGCCGGGCGCCTCGCGTAATATTGCACATGCATATATATATATATATATAGTTCATATCGGGGACCCGCTAGAGACTGTAGGTGCCCTCGTGCCGGGAGGCCGCCGTCGCAAGCATGCTTGCCTCCGGCGCGGGGGGTGTGAATAGAACACCTCACGTTTCGCGTTCAATTCCCCTTGATTTTGTTCTATTTGCATTTCGTGCCCCAATTTTGTAGTTTGTAAATCCCGGGGGGTTTGGTGATTCGTATCTTCCCGCTCACCCCGTGGATCACTTCTGTGCATGTTTCCATACCACGTAGTGCATCGCCGTGAAGGCCTAGCCTTGGCCTCCGGCTTATGTTCCGTTGTTTCTCGTTTCTTAGTGCAGTGCCGAGTGGCTTATGTATTAGTCATTAGCCGCCGGCTCTGTTCATGTCGTCGCCTTTGTAGTGCCGTGGTGGTCATGTACGGCCCCCGGCCAAGTGCATCGCTTGTTTTGTTCATACCGTTGTGTACATACATGCGTTGCACTCGTAGCCATCGTATCCCTCGAGCCAGCGCAGTGCTCGCAAAACGTGCATCGTGCATTGCATCGTTTTGTACCCCGTGCCTGACGTCTGGTAAGAGGTTCCGCCGCTTGAACGGCCGAATCCCCCATCGCTCACTGAGCCTTCCCCCGCCGGCATCCGCCCGCACTAGCTGCCCGACCCTTCGTGGTCCGGCGAGCTACCCTTACTCGAATCGGGGTCGTTTGCCCCGGTCGAAGGGACAGCGCCAGGCTCCCCAGCCAGGTGTGCATACCCCTTGGACACCCCAAACACAGGTTATCAGCCGTACTCTTTAGTGCGGTTGGTGCCGGTGCCCCCTCGCGCCCTTTGCGCTCGAGCCATGGCCTCCCTACCTCCGGTTTCGCCCGGGTCGTTGCCTGCGATGACAGAGTCACCAGGCGATGGCTCCGCCACATTCGTCCTTGAGGACGCGCTGGCCGACCAGATGGACGCCGACGAGCAGCAGCAGGCATGGGATGCGTGGAACGCATTGCCCGCCGGGCCCGAGGAAGGACAAGAGGAGGAAGACGAGTATGACGATGGGAGTGTGTGGGTACCGCCCCCGGTTCACACGTTTGATCCGAGCCCGTACACCGCACACCAAGACTTTCTACGCTCTGCGTCTCACTTTGTGTCCCCTATGGGCTATGACCAGCATTCCCCTTCGGATTGGCCTGGCAACGCCCCTCAAGAGACAGACATTGTGAACGCGAGCCCCGCTCCAGACTTCCCCGGTGAATCTGTGATGGACGCCTTCGAACGCCACTCCGCGATGGCGGCGTCCACCATGGGCTACGACGCGGCTTTGCCCAGCGGGGCCTCCAGCTACGTCGACCCTCAGAATACCATTCCCTACGGGACACCGGTGGCAGTCGAGATGAGCGACTCCACGAAGCGTGGTCGTGACGACCCGACTTCGTCGGAAGCCTCCTCTGTGAGGTCCCCTCCCAAGCGCTCTGCGACGCCGGCTCCGTCCGGTTCAGGGGCGGCTTCGTCGCCGTCGGCTCCGGCCCCGCCTCCCTCACAGGACGCGATGCGGCTACTAGCCTTGACTACCGAAGTCGCTGCTCTGCAGGCCGGGCGTGCGGGGCAGCAGTCGAGAGTTGTCGCCGCCGAGGCGGCCGCACAAGCCTCCATTCAGAGTTCGGAGGCCGCTGTGCTAAGCGCTCGCGCTCGGCTCTCCGCGTTTACTGGCCAGGCCGAGGCTTACCAGGCCGACTCGGAGCGCCGTCACGCCGGACAGCTCGCCGAGCTCAGGGCCGAGGCCGCGGACTACCGTACCCAGTCCGAGGCCCAGGTCCAGCACCTCGTTGCTGAGCTTAAGGCGCAGGGGGAGGCGCGGCATGCTGAAGCCATGGCCGCCGTCTCCGCCGGCTTCGCCGCGAAGGAGGCTGCACTTGAGGCGCAGTACGTGCAAGTGGGCCAGCGTATGCAGGAGCAGTGCATGTCTTTGCAGCGCTCCGCGCAGGAACAGCATGAGAGATACGAGGCCGACAAGCAGCAGATGCGAACTCAGATCTCCGATCTTTCTCTTGCCGCCACCGTTGCTCAATACAGCTCCGCTGCTGCCGCGCAGGGTGTCCTCCCAGACGCCCAGGCGCAGCTCGACAGTGCAGCCCACACCGTGGCCGCCCTGGGGGGCGAACTCCAAAGGTCCAATGGCATACTGGCTCGCTTAGAGACCGTCCTACGGACCGAACGAAACGCGGCGCGTGAGCTTGCTTCCCGCCAGGTTTCGTTCCAGAACTTCGTTCAGAAAAGGGAGACGGACTTAAGGGGGAACGAGGGGCGCTTGCTAACTGAAATCCAAAACTTGAACCAGAAGGTTTTCATGTTGGAAAGTGCCCCCGACTTCGACCCCGGCTCCGCCGCTTCCGGTGCCGCGCTCGCACGGGCCCACGCCGCAGAGAACATCAACCGCGTGTTGCGTGCTCAGCTGGCTGCGGCCACCGCGCTTGTCGAGCAAGGTCGCGCTTTGCCTCCGGCACCTGCTTCGTTGCCTAATCAGGTTCCCCACGGCTCCGCCGCTGACATTCGCCACCCCACTTTGCATCGGGATCTCTTGACCGACCTTGGTCCGAGGAGCCCCGCTCAGGGGGATGACTTTAGATCAGCACATTCTATGGATGATTGGTATGGACCCGGCCCTGCCCTGGCGGCACCGCCCGGGCCCAGCCCTCAGATCGTGAACCCCTGCCCACAGTACTCTTTATGTGGTAGTGCCCCACAGTACTCGTTATGCGGTAGCGGTATCGCCACTTCGTATGCAGGCCCTCCGGGTGTTCCTTCGGTCACCGCCCGGCCTGTGTTCAACGCGTTTCAGTCGGATGGGGGTCGTCCCCCCGTCCCGGCCGAGGACCCGGCCCGATTCCGCTCTCAGGGCCCACCTAACCAACAGCTTCGCGCTCCCGGTCCCGGTGGCCCCGCCGAGTTTCGACCGTTGCTGTCTCAGCGCGTCCCCGCGGCTCCGCCTCAGACTCTTCAGGCTCAGCCCGGTCTCGCACCTCAAGTTCTGACACAGCCCTTGGCTCAGCAGGCTGGCCTTCAGTACCAGCCTCCGGCTCTGCACGGTGGCCTTCAGTACCAGCCTCTGGCTCAGCATGGTGGACTTCAATACCAGCCACCGGCTCAGCAAGACGGCCTTCAGTACCAGCCCCCGGCTCCGCAGGTCGGCGGTCCATACGCGCCACCTCCGGGCTTCAAATCGTTTGTCTCCGACTACGCGCGGTCCGACGCCCCTCCCCCGGAGGCTGGGTACGGAGTCGAGTCGTCCGACCTCGAGTCAGACAAGGACGACGACCCCGCCAACCCTGCGGCGAACGCCGCCCGCAGGACGAAGGCCGCCCGGAACTGGAAGCTTTACGCTGAGTTCAACGGACAGCTCACCATAGCGACGATCCCGGACAACGCCCGTGGCTTTAAGCACTGGAAGGACGTCGTCCGAGCTGATGTGGCTGCCTACTCGAAGGGTGGATCCAAGGCGTACCGCTGGATCATTCGAGTCGAGGACAACAACATCCCCGACGATACCCTCCGGGTCTGCAAGCGCAAGTGGGAGCCGCTTGATGCCAAGATCCGCGCCGCGCTGCTCAAGGTGGCCACCGGCGAAATCAGAACTATGTTCGAACTACTTACCGAGGAGGAGCACGTACGGCACCGCCGCCAGGTTTCTGGTGCCTATATGCTCCGCATGGTCTACCGCAGGTTTCAGACCAAGAACTCGCTGAGTCAATACTACGACTATTCCGACCTTAGCAAGGTCACCCTGAAGAACGACACTCAGTTGGAGGCGTTCTTGCAGGAGTGGCGCTTGAAGCTCAACGGGCTCGAGCGCCCCGAGGTTCTGCCTCCGACGGCCCGCCTTGAGATGTTCGTTCGCCAGCTGCGGGGCTCCACGGTGCTTAAGTATGACATGGATGTCTACAAGCGCCTGGATGACCAAGACCCCAGCCGTGCCTACGACACCTTGGTCGGCAACGTCGAGCGCATCATTCGCGAGCAGCGTAACCTTAGGGTTCAGTCGCAGCTCGGCCAAGGTGGCCACTCGCCTCCGGCGCTGCCCGCTCCCGCCGGGACTGTCTGCCGTTACTTCACCGCAGGTAGCTGCCAGAAGGGCGACCGGTGCGACATGGTCCACGACGAAGCCGCCAAGAAGGCTCACGCCGCCGCCGTTCGCAACGGCACGGCCGAGGCCGAGAAGGGCGGTGGGAAAGGCGGTGGGAAAGGCGCCGCCTCTGGTGGGGCGCCTTCCGCCAAAGGCGGTGGCAAGGGACAGCCTGCAGCCAAGGCCGCCCCTGGGCCCAACGGGCGCACCGTCAGCACTAAGGGTGGCAACGCCAAAAGCCACCTACCGTGCTACGCAAACTACGAGGGGAAGTGCAAGGACGTCGACACATGTCGACTGTGCCATCGGTCTCTGACCCCTCCTGAGGTCAAGTTGTTCGAGGCATGGAAGGTGAAGAGCGCCGCTCGGCCTGCGAGCCCCGGTGCTCCCGCCTCCGGCGTCTGTCCCGACTTCCTCGCGGGTACGTGTGCGCTCGGCGCGCAGTGTTCCATGGAGCACCCCGAGGCGCCCTCCAGAAACAGGGCTCGGAAGGCCAAGGCTGCTGCCAAGGCGGCCGCCGCTCCTTGATGGTCCTGCGGCGACTGCGGGCTTCCCTCTGCAGCCGTCGCCGTTGACTTTCTAGCGCTTCCCCCCGGGACGGGTGGTACCCCAGAGTGTCCGGCCACTGGCTCTCCCGCCCTCGTTGTGCTCCCGCCGCAACGCGCACCTCCTGAACGTGACCCTTCTTCTCCCTTTTGCCCTGGTTGCCTGGACTCGCTCCGCGACCATGATGTTATGTGCAACGCCATCGGCGGACCCAGTTCCCGGTACACCATGGCACTTGACGTCACCACCGTGCTCTGCACCAACCTACCGGGTACTAGCATGTTCCCATGTGCCCTGGCTAGACAGAAGCCCCCGGCTCAACCCAAGAAGCTAAAGTCCAAACTCGATTGTCTGCTAGCTGCCCTTCGGAACGCCAAGGAGCTAGCGATCGAGATGAAGGGCTCCGCCTCGATAGGTTGGCCGGTGTGGTGGCTTGACAACGTGGTGCTCGTCTACAGCGCCCGGCCGGACAAGGAGAGCATCTGCGATGCGCTCTCCGAGCCGGCTTTGCCCGCGTTTCGATACCTACAGCTTACCCGCACTCAGTGCCTTGAGTTCATGCTGGCTTCGCCCTCTGATTTTTCCCACTTTGGCTCCGCTCTGCCCTCCGCGGCCGAGTGCGCCGCACATAACCTACCTACCATGGAGGAGTTTGTGTGGCCTACGGCCGTTAAGTGCGTGATTAAATATCAGGGTCGAGTTTTGGCCGTGTGTACCGCCGATGGAATTTTATGGATCGCGGACACCGGCTGCGGGTACCACCTGGTGCCCGAGTGTGATGTCAAGCGCGGGCGCAACGTGATTGTTCCTAATCCGGGCGCCCAGCGGCTCAGCACCGCCAACGGCGAGATTGTAGCCGACGAGTGTGTGAAGTTTTCCCTCACCGAGGTCGGGCTTAATAAACAGCTAGCCACCATTCTCCCCGAGACGCCTCGTGTTTTGAGTGTTGGCGCGCTGTGTTGCGACGAGCTGGCTACCTTCGTGTGGCCAGCCGGGGGTACTCCGTACTTTACCCTGTCTGATGGGCGTGTGATCTACTGCGAGGTCCACGGCCGGGTACCCTACCTTCGCACAGGCTCGTTTTCTTCTCAGGTCGGTCCCCGCGGCAACGCGGCGCTGCCCCTGGTCGACGCCACCTTGAACGACGTTCCGCCGAATGCGCGTCAGGCCCTGCCTTTGACCGCGCCTCCGCCGACCGTTTCGATCATAAAGGCGCCCAGTGCACAGCACCCGCAGCAGCCACAGCAACAGCAGCAGCAACGACAGCAACCGCAGCCTTCGCAGCAGCAGTCGCCGACGCCGCCGCCGCTGCCGCCGCAGCCGCCGCAGTTTCCGGTTTTGCATCCGGCTTTGGCCGTGCCTTTTGGCACCGCCGCGGCCTTGCCTCCGGCGCTTCCCGCCGGGGACCCCGACGTTGAGTTAGACCTTGATGATGACTTCCCTTTTGGTCCTGACCCTCCCCCTGCCGAGGGTGACGAGGAGGCTCAGCCCGCCGCGCCTCCGGCGGAAGTACCTGAAGTTTATGCCGATGCTCCGCCCGCTGGGCCTTTGGACGAAGGCGTGCCGTTGCCGCCTTGGCCCCGTCCGAATGCAGCGCTCCGCGCGGAGCAGGCCGAGATCGAAGACGGTCGGGACTATGACGCCTACCCTTTGGTTGACCCCATTGTTGGTGTTGAGGCCCCGCCCGCCGGGCCTCCGGCCGAACTTGTTGTTGAGGATGCTGTCCCACCCGTGCCCATTGAAAACGAGCACGCCGTGCGAGCACGCAAGGCCGAGGCTACCAGCCTGAGACACCTCCTCACCCATCACCCAAAGAACATCTATTGCACTACGTGCTGTCGTGCTAAGTGCCAGCGGGCCCCCCACAGACGTAAGCACCATCGATTTTGGAAGGGCAAACCGGAACCCACCAAGTTTGGGGACCAGGTCACTGCCGACCACATCGTGGCTTATAGCGATAGGTCTATGGGGGTCACTGGCCATCAGGCCGCCGTTGTCTTTGGGGATCGTGCCACGAACTACTTCGATGGCTTCCCGCTTAAGGGTAAGACCACCCCTGACACTTCCCACGCTCTGCGTTGCTTTGCCGGCTCGGAGCGCATTGCCAGGGCATGGACCGACAACAGCCCCGAGCTGATTGCCACCATGATCAAGGGTGAGGTTGTGCACGATCTGTCCACGCAGGGCCAGCCACAGACCAACGGTCGCGCCGAACGTTTAGTGCGCCGCACCATGGAGGGTACGAAAACCCTACTGTTGCAGGCCGGTCTCCCTGGGGCGTTTTGGCCCTATGCCATGAAGGCCTACTGTTTCGCCCAAAACACCGAGGTGATTGATGGGGACAGTGCCTGGCATAAGCGCCATGGCCAGGGTCACTTCGATGGCCCCGCCATACCTTTCGGGTGCTTGGTCGACTTTAAGCCCCAGAAGGAGGACGCGAAGCTGATCGACAAAGGTGATCCGGACACCGTCCCTGGTTTGTTCTTGGGTTACAAGCTCCTCCCCGGGGGGCTATGGCAAGGTGAATACCGAGTGGCCGCGCTCACTGAGTTTGCGGGCTTGGACTTGCTAACTTGGGGTAAGCACAGCGACGTGCACCACCAAGTGGTCAAGGAGATCGCGTTCTCTTTCAAGACCTGCTCCTTTCCCCTACGGGCCAAGTACGACTACGTCACGCGTACCCTTGCTGGTGCCGAGGGCGTGCCCTACGATCCCAGCCCGGACCCGGACGCAGAGTTCTCCGAACTCAGCCTTCGCGATGCTCCTGTTCCCGCGGCGCCGCCCGTACACGGTGTTCTCCCCGACCCTTCGGCTCCGCCGCCGGCGGTGGTAGATCCTACCGAACACGGGCGCCAAGTGCGCGGCACAGAGATCATCTCTGATGGAAAGCGGTACCGTGAGCAGGCCGACGGCCGGCGTTATGTATTGGACGCGTCTGGTAGCATTCGTAAAAGCAACACCTTACGACCGCCATACATCAACGACCTCGAGTGGAGAGCCTTCGGCCGAGAGTTTAAGAAGGAACTCACGGCCCAGTGGCGGGCTAGCGTGGCCTCCGGCGTTGATGCCGCCAAGGCGCGCGTTGCTGCAGGTTTGCCTTCTGACATCCCTGGTGCGCCCTCTGGGTCTTCGAGCTCGTCGTCTTCTTCGCCCGCCGTGTTGCCCGCAGGCCCTGCCTCTTCGTCCTCCGCGTCGTCTTCGTCAGGCCCCGCTCCCGCCCACGGCTCCGCCGCTCCTGCTTTGTGCGTTGTACCTGCCATGTGTGTCGCTTCTTTGGACCTCGCTCGTAAACAGCACGCCGTGCAGATGCGTATGCCTCCGGCACCTGACCCCGAAGGGGACGACTCCGACGAGGAGCCCTCTGGTTTTGTTGCCCCGGCTATGCCTTGCATTATGCGCTCTCCGAGCTTCAAGCCACGCCACCGGCCCAAGATCCCCGATGTCAACCTGCCTTTCCCGGCCTGCGTGGCCCGGCCGGTTAACAAAACGGAGATAGCCGCGACCCCGGCTGCCCAACGGGCCATGGACCTTGAGTGGCAGAAGCTTGTGGACAAGGTACACCCTGCCTTTAAGACCCCCGGTTGTTGGGACACGGCCCTCGTCGAAGAGCTCCATGTGGTCAAAGCCCGTGCTAAGCACCTTGGGGTTACGTACCACTTCGGCCGCGTCTTTGGGATCTGTTCCGAGAAGGGTAGCGAGCTTCCTTCGGACGACCCGGCCCGCAAGTTCAAGGGGAGGTTCGTGTTCCAGGGCAGCGAGGTCAAGGACCAGAACTGGGAGGCAGCCATCTTCCAAGAACTTGGGTCCAGCCCCGCGGCCATGGAGGCAGGCAACTCGTGTGACTTTTATGGCCTTTTGCCCGGCAACCGCACGCAGCAGTCGGATGCCGAGCAGGCCTACACACAGACCGTTCTGCGGGGCGTCCTTACATGGGTGTTTCTCCCTCGCGATCGGTGGCCTCCGGCCTGGGTGGCCGCCGGCCTCAAGAACCCCGTTGTCCCGCTTAGGTTGGCTTTGTATGGCCATCCCGACGCGGGGGGTTATTGGGAGCAGCACTGCGAGGCACACTTGGAGAAGTCTGGTTTTGTTCCGATCTCCGAGTGGCGCTCTTGCTTCTGGCACCCTGGCCTCCGGCTCTTCCTTGTGGTCTACGTCGACGACTTCAAGCTGAGTGGCCCCGAGGCTAACCTGGCCAAGGGCTGGGCGCTGATCCAGGCCGGACTTTCCACTGATGCACCGCATAAACCCGACATATTTTTGGGGTGTAAACACGAGGAGTCTGTCGAGACTAGCCCGTGGAGTGGGAAACAGGTCCGGGTTTTAACCTACAACATGCAGAGTTTCTTGGAGGACGCCGTCTCTAAGTACCAAGCTCTTGCTGGAGGTTGCGCCCTGCGCCGTGTCACCACACCGTTCCTTGAGGACACAGAGCCCCCGCTGACTGCAAACACTACAGCGGTTAAGCCGGGGGGTGGCTCCGCCACTGGCTCCGCCACTTCTGCGTCTGAGGCTCCCGACGGTGAGCTCAAGCACTGCTGCGCGTCGGTCCTGATGAAGCTGCTTTATGCTGCGCGGATGTGTCGTTACGACCTCCTCCACGCCATTCAGCGCTTAGCGTGTCTTATCACGCGTTGGGACTCGCACTGCGACCGCATGTTGCATCGCCTTATGTGCTACGTGCACAGCACCCTTCACGTCCGCAAGGTGGGGTGGGTAGGCGAGAGCGCAGGCACGATCGGCGTGCATCTCTATGCAGACGCCGATTTTGCAGGATGTAAGCGCACAGGTCGCAGCACCTCCGGTGCCTTTCTTTGCATGGGAGGGGTTGATACGTTTTTCCCCCTCCAGGCCGTGTCTCGCAAGCAGACCGCGGTCAGCCACAGCACGCCTGAGGCTGAGATCGTGGCTGCAGACATGGCCCTCCGGGTTATAGGCGTGCCGTGCTTACCCCTCTGGGACACCATTCTCGAGCGCGAGGCGCTCTGCGTGTTCCACGAGGATAACGCCGCCATGATCCAAGTGTGCCGCACCGGTAAGAACCCTACCATGCGGCACATGGGGCGCACGCACCGCGTGGACGTGCACTGGCTCCACGAGACTTTCAAGCACAAGTGGCTGGAGCTCGTGAAGACAGGCACGCACTACATGAGGGCGGACATCTTCACCAAGGGGTTCGAGGCCCTGGATAAGTGGAGTCATGCTCTGCATCTCATCAACCACGTTGAGCCTGCGACGTTCTTTGCCCTGAACCCGGGCACGGCCCCGATTACCTTCGAACCCGAGCCCGTGTCCGAGGCGGGGGGGGTTGTGGCTATGCCCGCTGCGGGCCCCGCCCCTTCCTTAGAAGCTTGGTCTTCCCCGCGCCGCGTGCTCAAGGACCTCCACCGTATGGTGTCGAAGGCCTCGTGGCCCAGAGGCGGTGCCCTCAATGACTCTTCGTCAGTCTTGTTGGGCGCCGACTTCGACGCCACTGGCCCCCGGCTTTCAGCGCACACGGCCGCCATGGCAGCATTGACCAAGAAGCTCAACTCCGTCGTTGCCGCTTCCCTCCGGGACCCTTCGTTCGTTTGGTCTTCGTTGCTGGTCGAGGTTAATACAGTCGCTGCTTGCCGGGCCTTGCCGTTCGCTTTAGGTTCCGCCTTGACTTTAACGCATGGAAAACATAGTGGGTCGGTGTGGGTGTCGGGGTGTTGTGTCCCCAGTGGTAAATGTGTATCGCACCACGCCACGCACCACGTGCACTTGTCCCCGTTTTCAGGGTACCGCGTCGTTGTCTCGGCCTTCCTCCACGCGGGGGCCGCCGGCCTGGGCGACCAGGATCGCCGCACGCTTGTCGCAGCAGGCTTCGCCCTGCCCGCGCGTTGTGCGCCCGCACTTTGTGCACCGCACGTTGGCTTGACTAAGGGACCCTCTGGGCACGGATCACCCGGGGCAGTTGCCCCGGGGGGTCCTTGGAGGGCTGCTGCGGCCATGTGCTGCAGCGGCCTATTCCACCCAGATAGCACCAAACCGTGTTCCGCACCCTATTTGGAGGAGTTTTCCCCTTTGTCCGGGGTCCTCCCCACCGGGGCGCTTTCGAACACAGCTTTGGGTCCCCAATGTCTTTTTGCCTCTGTTGCTTTTCCCTCTGGGTCTTTTGTTCACTTGCCCTTTTCGCTTTCGGGGCTTTCTTGTGAACATTTTCCCTGTTATTTGCTTACCACCCCGTGGCCCATTGTTTCTAAGGGTCCTGTGCAGTCACTCGTTCATCGCTTGCTACGCATCCTCGTTCACGTTGTGCCGCCGTTGCTCCGCATGTTCATCGACTTGTCTCACACAGTTCTCAGTCACAGTGGGCCCCGCCCTTTGCATCACGTCAGTTCACGCATGTTGGGCCTTAACCCGGGTTCTGCCCCCCCCGGTTGCCCCATCAACATGCACGTCGTGCCGCGTTTTTGGGCCAAGTTTCATGAACACCGTTTCCGCACCAGTTGTCGCACATTACTGTTTACACCTTTGTTTCATTGCTGTGTTTCAATTTTGTGTTCGACTCATGTGCATGAACTCCGTTCAATGATTCTTGTTTACATTCGTAGCCGTTTGAGTTCAGCCTTTGCTCGTTCGCGTGCGGCGCACCGTCGAGCACTCTGTGCCTCCCGCCCGCTTCGCGTCTGCATCATGCAGCCCGCCGTGCCGAAAGCCACGCGCGCCGCGCAGGTCAGCAAGGCGAAGGCCCCGCCTCCCGGCGCGCTGGCGCCCTGGCCGGTCGAGGAGTCGCCGTTCTACGTCGCCCCGGCCGCCGGCCCGCCGCCGATGACGCACGAGGTTGCCGGCACCCAGCTCCCCGAGCCGCCGTTTCCGTTGATGAACACGCCGGGATACTGGGTGCCGCCCCTGGCGGTCGCGCAATGCACGCATGCACAGCTCGTCGCGCAGGTCATGTTCATCCAGGCGCTGCCTCCGCCGCCGCCTCCATCTCCGATGGTCGCCCCTGGCTCCGCCGCGTCTTCGAGTGCATCACCGGCCCAGGCCCCGCAGGTGCGCCCTGCCGCGCCTCGCGCTGACGATGGCACTCCGTGCGCGAAACGCCTGGCCGTGGCCAAGACGCCGTCGCCAGCC
>OOGG01000006.1_pt1 | contig 13205 bp, 2 predicted proteins | sample 1670291 | NCBI WGS metagenome assembly OOGG01 (sample SAMEA98140168, study PRJEB22522) | marine metagenome | biome: marine biome; feature: marine water body; material: sea ice | place: Arctic Ocean | collected 11-Sep-2015 | depth 0.5 m | reverse complement strand
TGGTGTCTGGGGTGGTTGCTTCTGCCGGTGCTTTTGGGGCACGCGTTTCTTTCGCGCTGCCGGCGGGCAACCCTGGTGGAGGCACGATTGGAGCTGGCGCAAGTGGATCTGGAAGGGAACTTTTCAGATTCTCCCAACAATCATACGTTCTCTCGTAGAGCCGTTGCTCCTCTTGGCTTTGATCAACTTCTTCACGGTACATTCTGCATTCGTTCTTGAATGATTGGAATGTAGCACTGTAGTTAGCCTGTACGTTTTGTAGACTCGTCAGTGCCTCCAAGCACTTTTGCTCAGATACGCGTGTAGATTCTTTGGATTCTGCCAGACACTGTCGCACATATGACGAGCTGTATCTTTCTTGGTCCAATTGACTTCGTAGTCGAGTGATTTCTTCCTCTGCTTCGCCTCCTTTCCGGGTGGCACCTTCGAGTCCGAACTGCCTCGCATGAAGTTCATCGGTCAATGATCTGACTTGCCGTGTGCTGTTCTCATTTGCGAGTTCAGCTCTTTGATCAGCGTCCTTGACGTACTGCCTCGCTTGTTGTTCGTAATGCATAGCTTCTTGCTCAATATTCATGAGTCGATGGTGAAGCTCCTTCTGATCCTTTGGTGCGGCGGCGACAGGCAGCTGGCGAAGTGCATTCTCCGCGATCACCCATCGTCTCTCAGCGTCGCGGGATTGCTCTGATTTGCGGGCCGCAATCTGAGATTCCTGCTCCATTTCTTTTCGCCAATAGATTGCCGCACTATCCCGTTTTTGTAATTCGGCTTTTGCCTCTGTCTCCATGTGTTGATATTGGAGGCAAGCTGAGTGAAGTTCGTTCTTCAACGCCAAGTTGGCCTTTAGGCCCCTTTCACGGTCTGAAATCACTTGTTGGGAATTTATTCTCGTCTGCTCATTGTAGGAACGAGCCAATCCCTCGGCCATCTGTCGGAAACCTTGTAGTTCTGCTTCACGATGTTGCTCGCTGAGATTGCTTTTCTGCAAATGTTCCTGTGCGGCCAACTGAGTTGCCATGCTTTGTTGGGCAAGCTGTTGTCCGAGTTCTGCATTTTCCTGACTCATTCTTTGCACGTAGTACTTCGCTTCTGACATTTGGCGGTCTGCCTCCAGCTGAGATGTAGAGGGATCCGGTGAGGCAGGAGCTGCCTTTTTGTCTTTCGGTGTTCCACCCTTACTGTCCAGAGGTCTTTTTGTACTTCGTGCTTGCCAGTCCATGAAAGTCTGTTCATGAGCTTTTGTTCTTGGACTCGGAGGTCCAGTTACAATCATTGTTTCGTGCGGATTATTCATTCCGCTGCGGTTTGGTTCCCTCATTTCAACGTCGGCGATGGGAGGAATAGCTCCTCCCAGGTAATGCGACGACGCTGCACCCGAAGGAATAGCTCCCTCGAGTGACTGAGGGACACGAAGCAAACCTGATGAGGAAGACATCGCACCATACGATGGTTGTGCATCTGATAATGCCGGAGGTGGAAGAGAGTGAGAGAACGAAGACAACTCACTTCTTCTCCTCTGAGCAATTTCCTCCAACTCCATTGGTTCTCCGTCTGGAAGAGCTTTTTGCGAACTTTGGCTAATCGCACCGGGACTAGCACATTGTTGCCTGGCTCCTGCAAGCAAACTTTCCAATTTTTCTTCAGCACCACGCAAATCATTTTTCATAGGATTATCTCTCCCATATTCTGCTGGTGTTGAGCGCCCGGATAATACTTGTTCCCCAGCTCTTTGCGTTGAGGTACGTGAGGATTTACCGAATGCTGAAGGAGAGTGGTCTCCTCGTAAGTTTGGTATGCTACCTGAATACATTCTTTCAATGGCTGAAGTTCGGGAACCTGACCTTGAACGCCTGCTCGGAGTCATCGCAAAGATAGGTGCCTTTCCGATTTGAACTTCGGGCGGTGATTGAGGCAACATCGAACGGCTTAATCCAAAGTTTTCCGTTCCATTGTCCTGTATCGCAGGGTGGACACTGGCCGGATAACTTTGTTCACCCGAGCTTTCTTGCCCCACCCCTCCTGTTTGTCCTTGTCGGGGAGACATCTCCAATGCTGACTCCGACGACTGGGCCATAGAATCTTCCAACGACGACTGAGTGTCCCCAGCAACTGTCTGACCAACCATTGCCACATTGATGGTTCCAGTGGAGGTCATGTCGCTGCTGATTCCAAACGACGCAGTGGAATTTCCTTCTTGATCCATTTTAGCGATTATTCCAGAATAAGAGCTTTACGGCTGATAACCTGTGAATTCCTTTTTGTTAGGATCCTGAATCTCACACTTTCCCTCAGAGCTACAATCACTCTTTCTCTGCTGGGTAATTCTGGAGTAAACGCTATTAGGATCTAATAGATAGTTTGGGTATCCTGCTCGTCGAATGCGACGTGCAACAAGCGCTCGCATGCGCCACTGTTTTCGTCTTTTGTGAATCGCGCCGCACCGGTGCTGCACGAGTCGTTCGTCCTGGGCCCTACGCCCAAAACTTGAGCCAAAGGGGCCGCCGAGGCACCTTTGCATTGGGTCTATGTGCATGCCGATTCTGCGTTGAAATACCACTAATTGACAGGAGATTATTCACACCCCCCGCGTCGGTAACATCCACGGATGATGCCGACGACAAGGTAATCTCACTGTCTTTTGTACAGCGGCACATCGCATCTCTGTCGAATCAAGGCAGCACCTACTGAGTGAGCGCGTGCTCTTTCTAGACATACAATAGCATCCCACCGGCGAGGGCAGTCATCAGAACCAGGAATCACTCCCGGAACGACTGCGAGACCTTGCCACAGACAACTTGCTTGTGGGAAGCGGAAATAACTTCCACGACCCACGGCTGTGCGGACATTGGGGCACCATGTACAGCCTAACGGGAGACTCGGCATCTACTCCTATATACAAGAGTGCACGCGACGGGCGGCACTACAAGAGTTTCTTCAAAATACGTTGCGCGCCACGCGCTCACGGGTGCCGCTTTCTTGTTGCGGCTCCTGCATCTGCTTTATTTGCTGCCGGCTTTTTCTTTACGGCGGGGGCGCCACTGGATGAACTTCCTGCGGGGGCGCCACTTGAGGAACTGCCTGCGGCAACCCTTTGCGACGCCACAGAAGCGAACGTTTTCGCATCAGGTAGTGCCAGCGCCGGGATCCTTGCCGCATCTGTCAAAGCTCCTTTCAATAGAAAAGTTTGTGCTCTCTCTCTGGTGACCGTTTCCATGCGAGCTTCCGGGTTAACGGAGAGGATGTATGCTGCCATGTAGGTCGTGACCTTGTCGGGTCGTCCGAATGCTGCTCCGTCAGGGAAGTAGTACACGTCGTCTTCACGGTACAATTCCAAAGGCGTTGTAAAGCTGCACTTTGACAGTCCATACTTGGCGTGAATGATTCGTAACACCACATTTCTGCGAACTCGGCCGTAACCTGCCGTGTCGAAGAAGGCGTCGCGATCTCTGGCTGCGTTTCCTGCTTCAGAATCGTTCCTCCAATATGACATTGGAATACTTAGGACGTCTTCGGCGAAATCCATCAACTCGCTCGCTTGTATGTTGACTGCCTGGAAGCCTCTGTCATTCGTGACCTTGGGAAGGTATGGTGGGGATTCATCCTCGCCATATCGCCAAATTGCACACTCACCGGCTGCGTTTCGAACCTGTCCTTTCAAGGCTCGGTCAGTCAGTATTTGGACAGAATGACCGTCCCATTTCGTCCGCCACTTCGAAATTTCGTTGAGCTTGATCACGTATTGTCCCAACAACTGGCCCGCTGCAGGATCGATGCAAACTGCCGGTTCTATCTGGAAGACCGACATTGATTCAGGACGACTGTGCCTGAGAATCATCGAAGCAGAGGTTCTGTTCGGGAATATAATAAGGTTCTTCAGCTCTTTGGATGATGTTGCTTTGGTGAGGACAGAACTTTGAGTCGCCGGAAGCACGGGAGAGGAACCATATGGTCCTGCGAACTTACCCCCCGCATCAGCAGGAGAGTAGGTCGTTGGAACATTGGCACCTCCCGTAGCCACATTGGAAGCGCTGCTAGCAGATTCACTGGAGGCGGTGCCCATGGGGACATCGCCGGCAGGAGTCGGTAGCCCTGTTTTGTCTTTACCAATGGGTTTTGAGGCTAATGTTGCTCCAGAACCCGCCGCATCCCCCAGCTTACCCTCCTTTGGAAAATCGTCATGGCAACTTGCTATGATCGACTGCATCCACTCGGTTTTGGCTGACCTCCAATTTGCGTTTTGGCCTTCTGGCTTTTCAAGAATTCTGCGGAAAACGTCAAAGTTGCCAACTTTCCCGGGGTCGTCCAATACTGCAAATTGTACGTCACGAAGCCCCGCTCCAACTCTGTAGATCTCTCGCTTGAACATCAGGGCAACTTCTTCTGGAGGGTGACCATTGAGGCCACATCCCAGAGGAGACAGAACGAGTGCGGTGCAGCCGGATTTGATGGCTGCCACGAGCATCAACCGGATGCGTCGCTGCATATCGTTCTTCTCGTCGGAGTTGATGTAGAGACGTCGTCCCGTTCCTGAATCGAGGAATGTCTTGATGTTCTTTTTGACTGCCACTGAAATCAACGTGATCAATGGTGGGGTATCATTCAAGAAGGGATACCCTTGTGCTTTTGTTCCGCGAATGATCGTGACTCCATGCTGCACCATCACCACTGGGTCTTCTGAACTGCATGGGTAGCTCGACCCACGTAGATAGTGCTCAGTGTGACGACTGATGTCTGTTCTGCAATACAAGTCTTCTTCTTGTGAGTCTCGTCCGCGTTTCACTTGTCCACCGGGCTTTTGCGGGTTTGCCATGCACAGGACTGCAACTTTGCTGTAGCCAGTAGTGTCTCTTGTGTCTAGCTCCTGCGCCAGTTCAAGGCAATCCATTTTGTGAACTTGCACGTGCACCTCATTACAACCACTCTCGTCAGCATAGATTTCATTCACGAGGTGAATCACTTGCTCGGGTCTGGTTTGAAGTTGTGCGCCTCGATGGTGGAATTTGTCGCCCTGCAAGACTGCTTGAGTTTGGTACCAAATGAGGATCCTCAATGCTTCTTGTCGAGCTTGTTCAACGGCTCCACTCCAGGCTTGTTTCCAGCTCCTGGGTGAGTGAACATTCTTTGTGGAGAATTCGAAGATGTTCTCCCGATCGTCTTGCATGATCTCGATGGCATTCTCCAACACTGAACCGTCCGACGAAACCATGTCAACATCGCCGTCCACCTCCATGGGTGCACCGGGAATAACTCCTGGAACATCCACCAAGGGGGTTCCGGGAATAGCTCCCAGAATCCCTATCGAGGGGACTGGGGTTGATCCAGATGATACACCTTCCATGTCGACCTCGACTTCGGTCGGAAGCGGCGGCGGAGGGCGTGTGGGCTTTCCTTTTCCAGTGCCTTTCGCTGGATTTGCGAAGTTGGGTCTGAATTCAAGCGTCGGGTCCCAAGCCCACTGCACTTCATCTGACCACTCAAGATCCGCGGTAGGCACAAATTGGACCCACAATGCCTTCAGGTGGACGCTCCTTTCGCGTCCAATCCACTGGTCGTTTCCGCTACTGACAGAATCATTTCGATCAGTCATGACCTCCCACATAAAACGCACCCACATGCCATCATCATTGAGGCAAACGCGGCGGGCGTAGTTCAAGGCCTTTTCTTTGGTGTCGTTTTTGAACATGTAGACTCCTGGCTTGCCATCCTTGATTCGTCGTCCCTCTGAATAATATTCCGAGAGACGACCGTCGATCATGGTCTTGTATAGACACTCTCCTTTAGTGCCATGCCAGCCGGTCTGCCAATTTGAGGGACCTCTCGCCCAAAATCCTTCCAGCGTGTTCTGCGGAAGCACTATTTTGCCGAAGGGTACCCAACCATACTCCATCCAACCATTTTGATGTTTGTAAGGCTTCTCCAGAAGGTTCTCCAGCGTTCCGACGTTTGGTACCTTTCTGGCACGCAAAAACTTCAAGAAGGCTTGTTCGTTGGGAGGAACGTTCTGTGGTGGCCACTTTGCATTGATTTTCTTTAGCTGATCGTTGCCAATGTTCTCGAAGTAGATGAAATTGATCAGAGCATAACTGCCATAGGCTTGGTCGTGACGATAGCCCAAATAGCTGCACTCGCCCTCGTTGCAGCCCTCGTCATCGACTGGCTGCCGCATCCTTCGTTGGGGCACGATGTATTCGTAGTCCACACCGCCACTCGGATAGAGAGCAGTTTTCCACGGCAGGCCGACAATCGTCGGCAAGGTTAACTTCACCTGTGGCCGTTGTCTCACTGTCGCGGGTGCACTTGAAGCTCGTCTCGATGCTGTAGGTTTTGGCGGCACACGGAAGGGAGATGGAGGTTCAGGGTGTCGTCGGCGTCCTTCGCCAAGGAACTGTCCCATGAATGCTGCACTGCAACACAAGCAATGTGCCATACGCGATGCAGTTCCCTGCAAGCATGCCGGGCAACGTCTCATCGGGATCCCTTCGTGTTCACTCTGTTCTTTGGTCGTGATTGGAGTGTTTACTGCACGGTTGTAGTGAGCTGCCCGCTTGGGGGGTGACTCCTGGCACTCGGCAAGTATGATTGCGTATGCCTCGTCGCCCTCTGCGATTACTGAGGCCAATCTTTCATCAGAGTAGGATTTTTCACCTTGGAAATGCGACACGGCGATGTTCTCCATCGTGGGCTCGTAGATCCATCTTTGGTTCGACCCGAGTTCTGACCATCCCAACGTCCATATCCCATCGAAAGCATGCGTCCCGATCACCTCTGTGCTGAGGACGATGTTGTTCGCAAGGCAGAATCTCAGAGAGTTCTTAGGACACTTCATCGGGTTGACCGAAATCACCATATATTGGTCCTTGCCTCTGGAAATCTGATTGAGCTTGTGCCTCATCATGTGATTGCGGCTGTCGTGCGGCGGGAAAGGGCTGAAGTGAGTATCTTTTCGACCGCCGCGGTCGAGCATCCAGCCGGGCTTCAATCCGTGCGACACGATGGACGTTAGGTTTGATAGCAATGTGATGTGAAACAATCCGGGAAGCAGGGCCAACAACTGTGGAGTGGCAACTGCCGCGAAGCGCGTCGGGTCCAACTGCTGGATATTTTGCTGTCCAGAACATGCCCTCAGAGCTAGTGGCATAATCCACTCCCCATTGGAGCCATCCACCTCGATGGCCACTTGGAATCGAGTCTTGTCGTCTGATCGTGCCGGCACAAGGGACTGCAACATGAACACCGCCACACTGCCCCCACTCTCCGTGATTCACATCATGGAAGTTCCTGGCTTCGTGAAAGTTTCCTCCACTCCCGCCAGGGGTCAGCATTTCACGAACACGACACCACGGAAACCATCCTCCACTGTCGCAGTTCATGCTTCCTTTCCTCAGGCAACCCCAATGACGGAGGAAGCCCGACCAAAAGCGCGACAAGTCGTTGAGCCTTGATTTGTTGTAGGGGGTTCTTGTCCACTGCTTAAAGTGAGGATGACTGAACCTTATTGCCAAAAAATATTGGTCGCAATCGACAGTGATCACAGTGTTGTCGGGTGACTGCTTGTACTGTCCAATTGTCGTGAAGAACTCGGCTTTATTGTGCTTTGGACCGTAGCGATATTCGCACCCGTTTTGAGAGACGACGTCCATGCCCCAGTCTTGAACATGACCTTGGGCCGATTTGGTCTCTGCACTGAATGCCGAAAGAGTCGCTGGTCCTTTGTTCGCGTACCGCTGCCCATCTTCTGCCTCGTAAAACCGTCGTTGGTTCAGCGTGATGACTTTGAAGAAATGTTTTGGGACCGGTGCTGCTTTTGGTTCTGGCTGGGCGGCTGCCGACGAAGATTCTCCAGGGGGCGAGGTAGGAATATCTCCCACTTCACTCTTCGAGGCCTCGTTATGGGAAGCTGCCGCGAACGAAGGAGTTCCAGGGTGCGATGTGGGAATAGCTCCCACACCGCTCTTTGAGGTCTCCCCGTGGGAAGCAGAAGAGGCTGAGCCAGGAATAGCTCCCGATCCAGCGTACTGCCTCTCCATGGTTCTTTGCCTTTTGCAGAAATTCTCAATGACTTCCAGAGTATTGTTCCAGGCGATAGTGCGCTTCATGGACAATTTGTCTCCCAGCATGCGCCACGCGCTGCATGCCTCGCACTCGCAGGTCGACAAAGTCTTTCCGGTATTGCACAGCTTACAAGCACGTTTCTCAAAAGGATCTTCCTCTTCGCTCACTGCTGTCATCACCGCGTCTGGGTCAGGGACATTGAAGTATTCTTCATGGAAGATCTTCCTGGTCTGCAAGGGGCCAAGCACGTCTTCGATGGTGATAATCGACGAATCCATGACATCAAGTTCTTCATCGACTTCTCCTTTGTATTCTTTTCGCCGAGGTTGACGTGCACCTTTGCATGGCCGATGCTTGCTAAATTTGAAGAATCGTTGATGGTCGGCTTCAATGAACATGCGAATAGACTGTTCGATCCTGTTGCTCATTGAGTTTGGATCGCCAACCAGATGTTCAAGAAGTCTCGTGTTCTCATCGATCAACTTGAGTAAGCCAAGAGCAGTCTCTACCATATCTCCAAGCTGCTCACGCTTGGTGGTCCAGAGCTCAGAACACCTTTCTCCTGCAAGTGTCACCAGCCATCCGGCGTAGACTTGATTCATCGGATCCATTGACATGCGGCAGAAAGCAACGTCTTTCTTGTCATACGCCGTCTCGACATAGTAGCTCATCAGATGTTTCGCTACCATCGCCGCATCGACCTCGGCCTGAGTGCAACGAATGGCACCAAGGTAAGAGAGATCCTTCTTCACGTCAGCGTGTCCTTGCAATCTCTGGTCCAAAGTGTAGATGAAGTCGAAGATCTTGTCAGTTGGCAATTCCGACCACTGTTTTGATTTCGAGAGCAAGCTTACAGCCGCAGCCGTGCGTCGAGGGTTTAATCCATCTTGCTTGTCTTTTTCCTCGAACCGCTTGGCACTGCAGAAAAGGCAACAATTTGCAATCCTGCACAGGGTCTGCGAGCATTTGAGTTGTTTGAACGATGCCAGACAACAATTCTCTGGTTGCTGCTTGATCCAATATCTCGTTTGACCTTCGCCTTTCAATTCGTAAGAGTGCGCCAGAGAGTCGACGGTGGTGTTTGCGTAGAGCCCGTTCTCGACTTCTTGCATCTCATCTGACTCTCGGTTTTCCGTCTGCTCGGTCTGGTCGTCGTCGTCCCAGTCCTGTTCGGGAATGTCCTTGACATCCTCAGGCCATGGGGCGGGGAGAAGTCCAATTCCAGCGGCACGGAAATTCATCTTGCCCTCGTAGGTGGCGTTGCACTCTGGGTGAACCGTCAACGTGAGCATTGTCTTTTGTCGCATTATGTATTGATCCAAGACTCGTGACACTGCAACTTCATTTTCTGTGGTTGTAATGGAGAACCATTCCTTGTCCCCCCACAGCTTGTGGTGCTCTGTCCAGAAGCCAAGTCCACGATCCACCAATGCATCCGCTCCTCCGCTGCTGACGCAGCTCATCACCGACTCCTCGAATCTTGCGAGTTGCTGTTCATCGCAAGGGTTCTCTCTGATGTGAGGAATGCCGGCATACACGCAAACATAGACTTGATGTCCCTCCTGTCGGAGGGCAGTGATCAAGCTCTGAAGCTTCTTGATCCCCGCACTCGCAGTCGGATGGTTGAGTCGTTCTTGGTTCTCGTCTACTTTCCAGTACTCTTGCATGGACCAAAACACGTGTACAGATCGAGGTCTGGCACGGTCTCCCTTCCCAGCAGGTGTAGTCAGCCACGTCTTTACCAAAGTCTCCAACGCCTCAATTGTGTCCCGAGGTGGGCACTGAACGTCGAGGTTGGCGTAGGTCACGTACTTGCCCAGCACTGTTCCTGGAGGTAGTCCGTCTCCCTTGTTCACATGCGATCCAGAAGAGCGCGTGCCGAAGATCGTGATAGGAAGCTGACGCAGCCTTGCGTAGTCCACTGGTTCTTCGAGTGAGGAAAGGAGTATTGGGTCCACTTCCTTGATCTTTTCTAGGACTTCTTTGAATTCTCTGTCTGCATTCGCCGACAGACAAGTCGGGAGGAGCTCTGCTCTGCAGGCTACTTCGAGAAAATCCACTGGAAGAAAGCACAAGGACCACGAAGAGAGGTCCACGACTGTTTTGTACTTGGCCAGCATGGTCTGAATGTTCGCCTGCCTCAATGTGGCAAGCTGATCGTCGAGCCCCGTGCTCGCTAGCAGACAGAACTGCACAGCTCTCCTCACGTAGGTAGGTATGAAACCTACAGTCTGCAGCATCGGTCCAACCAGCACCAGTCGTCGTGAGCCATGCCTCATTGGGTACAGGACCTTTCGAGTCAACTGAACATGTACCAAAAGACTGATTCTTCTCTGTTTTGTCTGCATCACTTTTGAAGTAGTTCTCGTTCGTGACGGAGTCGCTGTTTTGTGCCAACGTTTCACGATTGACCTTTAGCTGAAGTTCCAGCCACTGTTCGTAGCGATGCGTGCGCCTCGTGACCGTGGTGGAACTTTCCGGAGGAGAAACGCCATGAATACGAGCCCATGCTTCTTGTTCCTCTCGATCTCGGATGTTTTGGTCACGAAACTGCTGCAAGTCAGCGGACATAGAGCCAGGGCTAGCCCCAGTGGAAATATCTCCCACTGTGGCATCGCTCTGGCCCGGGACCGCAGAACTCGGCTCAGCAGTGGGAATGGCTCCCACTACCTCGCTCTGTCCCGCAGTCCCTGCTGTACTTGATGAGCTTGTTGCGGCTGCTGCGTCTGCATTAGACCGGGCTGCCGCGGCTTCCTCTTTACGTGTAGCCAACACCGAGGTGCGCGTCCTTTTGAAGTCGTCGATCCACCCCTTCATGAAGGTATACCAAGGCTCATAGTCACTGGGAATCAGTGTGGCATCATCTTCGCCTGCGGTCTTGATCATCTGACAAACGTCGTGGATCTGGCTGCTCACCATCTGGTTCAATTCGTCCTCTGACTCATGAAGACTATCGGTGTAGACGTACCAGGCCTTTGACAGCACTTGAGCATAAGCCCAAAATTGGGGGATCAGCCTGCGCACTTGCGTCTTCTCCCATTGAACGGTGTCTTCCTCCGAGCCTATGGTCGACTGGAGGGTCTGGTACTCGTGATACTCGTAGTTAGGCCACCCGTCCTTCCGATCCGTATTGTTCCACAGCAATCCCGAGTAGTTCTTCAAAGTGAACCACGGGCTTTTTCCATTGTCGGACATCCACTTCGTCATGGCGAGCTTGTTGGTCTTGAGCTGTTCCATGGTCTGGATAAGAAGCCCCACGTGATCCGCTGTATCGTTCAAGAATCCTTGGAGTGATGCACGTGCGCCAAGCATTTCGTCCGCCGATTCAAGATCTTCTGCCAGCGAAGCCACGGGTTCCAGAATGGATGGAGCACCCCTCTGCTCCAAGTCCGTCCAAGCGGTCGAAGTGAAATCTCGCTGCACTCTTTCATCGTTCCAATCCGTGGACTGTTTCTTGATCTTGTTCAAGCAATCCACCAGGCGTACTCCAAGTTCTTTCCACGTCTCGACGTCCATTCTCTTGTGAATGTGGTCCTTCTGCGCGTCACAGTCAGTTGAAGATCGCGAATAGGCCTTCGCCGCTCGCAGCGACGATGTCACGATCTCCCGAAGCGACAGGCCTCGTGTCATGTCTTTTCGTGCCAACGTCTCGATCACGCGTCTGAAGCTGCCGCAGAATTCTCGAACAGAGTGATGGTCGTCTTGGAAGCCCTGGATAGAATGTTCCACAAGCGAGCAAACCTGTGCCATTTCAATCATCAAAATCGGAACACTGTCGTTGAGACCGGCCCACTTGGCCGCATCAGAACAGGTCATGTTCACCTGGTACTTCAAGTCAACATACTCCGCGTTCATCTTCAGTAGCTGAATTTTCGGATTTGTCGGCCATGGACTCCAAGGTCCATTCGGCTGCCCAATTTCGCTCATCACAACGATAGCGGGGGCGCAATGTGCGGGAAGGGAAAACTCCTCGTCGCTCGATTCTTGGTGTAGGCTGCGACAAATGATTATTGCCAAGTTACTGTAAGCATTCAAACTAACATGTGCTTGATTGATCACCTGAAGTTCGGCTTTGTGTTTGTGTAAGATGATCACCAATGTATCGATCAACGAAGCATAGACACCTTTGGCTCCCAAGTTGACAGCTTCAACGGTGTCTACGGCATCTTCGTCAATGGACCATTTTACGTTGACCATGTCACACACACTGCAAGCTATTTCTAACAACGGATGATCGTACGTGTTGGAAATAAGACCCTGATCCACAAGCATGCCATGCCATGTCACCGCATTGCAAAATGAAATGTCAATTTTCCGTTGGTCAAGGGCAGCGGCCACAAACTCGATGTTCTGGGACTGCTGGGAGGCTATGCTTAACTCAAACACAAATACCGCCCTCTCGATCCACTCGGTGATGGGTTTCCTGGGATTCTGGAGTGATTGCCAATTTGCGTGCCTTTCGGCACAGAACCAACCGGTACTATTTTTGAGCCACGTAGTTCTTTTCCCGAATTTTGTATCCCAACCGTCTTTCATTGTTCGATATAGTTTCGGTTCCCTCACCACAAAATAGTGAAGTTGATCTCTCTCGTGCCACCCGAACGATGGATTCCATTCTTCGAGCTCGTCCGGCATGAGATTTTGTGCGGTAAGAACTTTCTTGGCCGTGATGACAGTAGATTCTGAAAGCACAAGCGAATGAAGGGCGTGAATGTGTGGAAGTGATAGGGCCGATGGCTCTATGAGGTTGATTTGTTCGCACAAATTGTTCCACTTTACCGCGTCTTGAAAAGCTTTTGTGTAAATGTCTGCCGCCATCAATGTGGTTGTTATGTATCTCATTTCGATGTCGTCTTCTCTGCATTGTTCGTGTAACCACGAAATCGATATTCCGTGTGTTCTGCTGAGGTGCCGCATCGTTGGGTTTCTTCCCGACCTTATTACTGCCGCCATGGCTTGGTTGTCGACATGAAAATGTAGGACTGTCGACGAGTTTCCTCGTAGGTTGGCCGCTAGCTTCATGATACGAACGACATCCAAAATTGGTACCCCTGCCGACTTTAGTGCCAGTGCTCCGGCCATCAATTCTGCCTCGGTGGTTGATAGACTGGTACATCCTGATCTCTTGCTCTGTCCTGAAAGAGGGAAACTCG
>OOGG01000005.1_pt1 | contig 14700 bp, 2 predicted proteins | sample 1670291 | NCBI WGS metagenome assembly OOGG01 (sample SAMEA98140168, study PRJEB22522) | marine metagenome | biome: marine biome; feature: marine water body; material: sea ice | place: Arctic Ocean | collected 11-Sep-2015 | depth 0.5 m | reverse complement strand
ATCATGACCTGCATGCCAGCGCTGAGTTTCATGTCGATTAGAACAAAGCTCCTTCCACCGGATTCCGCAAGTTCATCACAACTGGTCTTTCCTATCCAACACTGTGTGATCCAGGACGCGACTATCCGATAGTCAGGGTTTCCAGATGCAACCACAACGGCTCCAACCAAAGCGGTTTGCCACGCAACTAGCGCGGTGATGAGCGGATAGGGAGGCACTATAACTTTGTCTGCTTCTTTGATTTTGTAATCCAACACAACAGCGTCCGGACTAGCACTAGCCCCGCTTGCTGAAACCTTCGGTACAGGAACGTCGGTAACCAAAGCTCCGGTTCTCAAAACCGGGGCTTGGAGGACCGGCGGCAGTCCGGGAGGAGGAGTCACATCCGCCTGTTGGTAATTTTGGTATTCAGCGGCCAATTCTTGATAGTCGTGTGAGATTTCAAACTTTTCCTGAAGTACTTTTTCGTATTCTTCATTCATTTCTTTGTTCTTAAGTTCCAAATGATGACACTGAATTTTGGAATCCACGTGGTATCCTTTTTCATTCACTGCAGAACACTTTGCTTGGTACAGCTCTGTCCTGAGATGGTGAGTCTCAAGTTTGTACTGCTCCGCGCGTTGAGTGCTGGTAAGCGTTTCAGCGTTCAGCTCTGAAACAAAGGTACCGTACATAGTCTGAGATGCATCTTCGTAGTGCAAATTGTAGGCTCGTGCTTCGCCCAAGTCGAGATTGGCACGGTCCAGCAGTTGCTGTACCTGTACACCTGCTTGACCTAGACGCTGGGCGAGCTGTGCCTCGTAGTGACCGTGTTGAGATTGCTCTGATACCGTGAATTGTCTACTTTGTTCGTGCATAAGAAACTCCACATTTTCCAACTTTTGATCATCATCAATACCTTTCTTTTGCAACAGCTGAACCTGGTTGAAATATCTTCCAAGCTCCAGGTGAACAGAGCTAAGCTTCTGTTCTACCGCTGACTTTTGTTCTTGGTACTCTGATGCTGCGCTACTTTCGTCTTTCCGTAGGCCTGAGATTTCAGCAGCATATTTCAGAGCATCTTGTTGGAGGGCGACGGCAAAGGTCTGTTTAAGTTCGAGGAACAAATCGTTAAACTTTTGTCTCATTGCTGTTTTCTCCAAATCTGATGCAGCAGCATGTGCTTGTCGCATTTGCAGCAAGACTTGGGCTTCGCAACGTTGTGCCTCAATCCGTTGTTCAAGTGCCTGCTGATTCTGCGCAGAAGTCTCCGCAAAAATACCAGCAAAGAACTGTGAACTGTCTTCGGATTGTCTCATTGATTGTATTTGATCTTGTTGAGAAGCAAGGTGTTGTTGCAGCTTTTTGTTTTGGTAATCTGCTTCTTTTGCCCTGCTGTCATTGTCAACAAACGTCTGCGCACCTGCCGCGGGACCTGAAGAGCCACTAGCTCCCGTATAGTTCTGGGGTTGGTGAGGAGGCGTGCCTGCGGCCATCATCATGGTTTGGTATGATGAGATGACATTCCCAGGAGGAGGAGGAAGCGCTTCCTTCTTCTTCGGAGATGCATCACTCATATGGACATCTTGAGAATCTGGTTTGGCAGTAGGTCGTACAAACCCACTTCCAAACGCAGACGATGGTTTTGGAGTGACCGTTCTTTGTACTAAGGCGACGGGTCTCACGACCCGACTCCCAGGCACAGACGAAGGTCCTCGATTTAAGACAGGAGAGACGGGTCTCACGACCCGACTTCCGGGCTCTGAGATAGAGGCCTTTTGTGACACTCCGACTCCACCTGACACTACTCCACACTCGGATGACGCGTGCGAGATATTTCCCACAGACTGCGATCCAGGAATTGATGGTGCCAGCAATTCTTGTTCTTTTGCGACCATATCAGCCTTGAACTTTTGCACTGCATTATGCTCGGCTAATAGGGCTTCCAGCTTTTCATCTGGAGATCGACGATCGGGCTCAGCAATAATTTCGGTATAACCACTTGGGCGAACTCGTCCAAGACTTTTATTACTGCTCCTGACGCTCCTCTCTGACCCTCCGTCCGGAATTGGGGGACGTGGGGTGTTTGACCTAGAACGATTCCTTCCGGGTCTGCCTTGTTCCGCGTTCCCGACCACTGGCGCACGCCCACGGCTTCCGTTCGAGCCTCCATCGGAAGCTGGAACAGGAGGAAGGGACGACAGAGGAAGAGTGCGGTTGGGGTTCATCAACGTATACAACGCTGATTCTGACGAGGCAGGTGAACCGTTGGTCAGCGTACTTGGGACACTATCAACAGCACGACCGACCATTGCCATCTCAGTGGAATCGGCGGTTGCGCTTTGAGTGCCAAAAGTGGCTGTTTCGTCGTTCTGGTCATTTCCAGACATCTTTACTTCCTCAAGAAAGCGTAAGTTTAATTACGGCTGATAACCTGTGAAGTTGAGTATTTTGGATGTAAGTCCACGGTCGCTCCTGAGAGTGGCCTGATCGCTTTCCTTCCGAGGAAGGGGGTTAAAGATATCTGGGGGGATATACTTCGTTGCTCCTTACAACTAAGGAGACTTTGGATTTTGAGGTCCTCAACTCACTGACCTCACAGCTGCGAATACGAAGCTGTAAATGGGTTCACGATGGGCAACGACACGATCAATGAAGATGAGTGCAGCGGCCGACCATGGCAATCTTTTTGTCGCTCGCAGCACGAAGGGTGCGAACTTGAGCCAGAACGGCGACATCATTCGATGAAGCTCGTTCTTATCTGTCTGTCATTGAAAATTATACACAAGAATGCCATTAAAATACACCGCTCACAATGCAAGAAAACACACTATCACACGCAAAATATTCACACCCCCCGTGCACCTGCGCCAGCAGGGCACCAGACCCGATTAAACAATCGGAGGGATATGTTGCAAGTGTGACAATGAAGCATCATGAACGAAACAATTCTACACTCCTTTCGACGCCACTGTCGCCTCAAACACAAGTCATCTACAATTAACTCAGCCTTGGGCCCCTGCAGGGATGGAGTGCTGACGAACGGGTCCTCAAGACCCGATCACCAGACTTCCATGCGTCACAGTGGAACTCAATTCCACAGTACACGACGATGGCACACTGAGGACCGGCACGGAACCCTCGCCAACAAACCAACCAGCAAACGTGCCATTTGCAGGGTAACCTAGAGCCAAGCTTGCAATGATCAACTTGCGCGAAACAATCAGCAGGCCAACAATTAAATTCATACTATAAACACAGGCAAGCAACGGTCATTGCGCACACGGCCTCACTTCTCACTCACCGGCGCGGCCAATAAGATTCCTCATTGCTCCTCCACTGTGCATTGGTCCAGGTTTGCGGATCGGTGGTCTGCCACCAGGCATCAGCCTGCGGTTCCTCCCACCAAGCCTCAGCCTGCGGTTCCTCCCACCAAGCCTCAGGCTGTGTGTAGGGGGGAGGGACACTGTAGTTTTGCCACCCTTTTCCTGTTCCTTTGTCTGTTGTCGAGCCAGGTCTTGAATACCATCCACTTCGTTCATTGTAAGACGTGGCAGGTAAAGCTGACGTAGACGATGATGCTGCACCAGAACCTCTTGCAGGTTGTGCTTTTCCCTTTTGGCCTTCCTTTTTCGGCTTCTCGAAGAAATGCGAGGTCTCGCCTCTGATGAACTTTTGTGCAGCTCTTATGGCAGATTCATGGAACTGAATCGTTTGATCTGCCAAGTACGACATCGCACACATTTCTGCACCGTATTTGTCCATTTTGCAGTAAGGCGACTCAACTGGAAAGTAGCACGTGTCGGGATCTTTTAGGTCACCAGGCCCATAGACAAACGTAAAGTACTTTTTCCCGGTCTTAGCCGTCACCAATTTTCGGAACATCACAAATCTCGCGTGGCCGCTGCTACCTTGGGCATCATGCCAAGAGTTGCACCAGTACTTCTCCTGTATGCCACAACGAGTATTAGCCCAATCAATCATTTCAGCGTGATGGACAAGAGACTTTTGCCATGCAACGGGTATCCATTCCGAAGCACTATCATTATCAAAGTCATAGGGATGTCCTTTTCCTGGCCCCAGCCTGGAATGTCCTTTCAAAGCTCGCTCACGATGAGCGTCATCGCTTTGATCATCCCAGTTCGAGCGCCAATTTGCAATTTCAACCATCCCCCACATGTAAGATGCGACAAGTCGCTCCTCAAAACGATCACGGCATTCAGCTGGTTCAAACGACCACAAATCGAGTCGTTCATAAGCCGCCGTCTCGTCCTGCTAAACAAGCTGGCCAATAGATTTCTCTTTTGGGAAATCTGCAAGGGAATCACTGGAATATTTGTCACGTCGCGCCTGCTCCTTCCTAGTTAGTGCTTCGGCATCCGAAGCAGATGAGGTACTCAATACCCCACCCACTGGGGATGATGCCTCCACTGCCAGGGGGGGTGTTTCAGACACACTATGTTGTTCTGCTGAAGCTTGGTGCATTGGTTCGTCGCGAGCGAGGGCAGCATCATCCAACTTGGTGGATGCCGCACTTGACTCGAGACTCGCTGAACCAAAGCGTACCAGGCTTTCAGAATCTCCAAACTGCTCAGGTGGTGATGCAGTCCTCAAGACCACATCACCCCCCGATTCAGGTTGTTTCTCTTTAGATGATGACGCGGAGCTCAAATCCACGTCAGCATACTGAGGTGATTTGACGTCGGCCGCACCCCCCTGAATCTCAACTTGGTCAGGGCAAAGAACTTGCCGAAAGAAGTCATGATTGCCTTGGGGATTGCTCTGCGATCGTTGATCATGCTCGTCAGGGACAGCGATGATAACGTGCTTCAAGCAACCACCAAGTTTCTTAACCTCTTTCAGCAACACTTGACTTACTTCATGTGCAGGGTGGAAAAAGTCTATGCAACCAAATGGTGGCATAACGACTGTGTTGCACCCTGTGCTGATCGCCGAACTGAAGACCATTCTGATTTTCTTCTCCAATGTAACGCGCTGAACTGCGTCTCGATAGCGAGGTTCTGCGTCATCAGAAGTCGGTGGATGAGCATTCATACCTATCATGATTGTAGTGAGGTGACTGCGATCCTCAAGGAACGGAAGGCCAACATTCACAGGTCCGCGCATCAGGGCAACATCCTGGTGCACGAGTGTGTGATTGTTGTCAACGTTAATGGGATATCGAGTGCCTCCTTTGATGTAGGTTTCCACGGAGCGGCAGATATCGGTTCTGCGATACACTTCAGCTTCAAATGAAAACGCGCCGATCGCAACTCCTCCACCTGGGGAAGAAGAGCAAGGAACGACCACTGCTACTTTGAGTCCATCGGAACTTGACACTGCGCTGGCCACTGAGAGACAGTCAATTTTGACCACTGAAATGGCACACACGCCGTCACTAGGCTGGTATTCGTCATTTGTGTAGACTTTACCGCGACCTGGCTGTTCCAATTGTCTGGCAGATGCGAGGTGTGTGTCCACGCCATGGGCAGTAGCCTCTGTTTGCCACCACGACTGCATGAGAAGAGATCGCCGAATGATGGCTTCTTTTGCCTCGTTCCATGCTTTGATCCAGCCTGCAGGGTAATGCTTATTTTGGGCAATAGTCTTCGTCAGGACCACAGTGGATTTTGATTTTAGTCTTGACACTTGTTTGTAGTAGGCAACGTCCTCAAGTCCGAGAGGAAGTTCCTCGACTTTGATGTCAAGGCATGTTTTAGCAATTTCCGGATGCAAGAGGAGAGCAACAGATTCTTCACCACTGCGTTGAATGGCGGAGAGGACGCTAGCGACCGGCATGTCGACTACGTTTTGATTGCCGAGCATCTCGTCATCGTCTTTTTCTTCGTCGGACTCAACAATTTCCATCGGAGACTCAACCACAAGTTCTGGTGTACTCACAACCCCAGAACTTGCAGTGATACTTGATCAATGGGAGAAATAAGAGAACCTTGGACAACTGGATGATAAGGATGATGTTCGAGTGCTGAGTCCCAATTCCATTGAAACTCGTCGCTTGGCATCATTTCATCTGGAGTTCGCAATTGAACCCACAACGACTGTAATCTGGTACTCCTTTCTTGACTGATCCACTGATCATTTCCCGAAGGCACAAAATCCGAACGATCGACCTTAAGTTCCCAAAGACATCTCATGAAGAAGCCATCGTTGAAGGTAGGACATGATCGAGCGTAATAATAGCATTTCTCTTTCAGGTGATTTCGGAACATGTAGACGCCAGGCTTTTTGTCAAGAGTCCGTTGTCCAGGATTGGCAACATTTGATTCACACAATTTTCCCATTCTGAACGTTCGGAACAAAGCCTCGACTTTGGTTCCATGCCACGCATCCTCCCATTGGGCCTCTTTAAAGGCATAAGGAGATGTGTTCAAGGTCGTCGTAGGCAAAGTCTCTTCTTCATAATCTTTCCACGGGAACACAAACCAGCCCTCAGGACGTGCAACAGGCATCTCGAGTCTGTCCATCATAGAAGTTCCGTCTTTGAATTTCCGAGTTTTGAAAAATCCTTTGATTTTCTCCACTTCAATTTCGCCGATAGTTGGCCACTTTTGCTTCAGCTGCCAGAGTGTCTTTTTGTTTACTATCACACCTTGTGTGTAATTGAGAGTAAGAGAGTTTCCACACGCACGTTGCTCGTCAAATGCAGGTCCGCAAGACCCACATTCGGCGCGCAGCTGCGGCTCAATCATATCATGAGTTGCAAAGGAAACTGTTGTGAAAGGAACTCCGTCACCGGGAAGAGGGAAGTCGCAGGCACCGACAAGTTTCTGCGGAGCTCCCGTCCAAGGTGATTGGTCGACTTCCTTTTCGACACTGGCACTTGATCGCGAGGGAGGTAGTCCAGGCGGAAGAGGAGGAGGAATCACCTCGGGATCCTCTTCCTCCAACTCCTGATATTCCTCGCTGTCTTTGGCATCACTGGAATCACAATGTGCTCCTGACCAGTCGTGGGGAAAGAAGGATAAATAGTCTTCCTCTCTGATTCGATATTGGACATAACATTGTGGGCAGTAGGTCATTCCAGAAGATACAACCATTAAGCAAGCAGGGCAAACTCTTGACCCTTGTGCAATGAGACATTCCGGAATTTCTCTTTCGAGCGCCTGCAGGTAATAGTTATCGCGGCGCAATTTGTCCTGGCAGTTTTCAATGATCACCTCTCTTATTTGCGGATCGGTGGACAAAGCAGCCGCAATTTGTGTGGCTAACACTTGCCTTTCGGCATTGAAACTTTTCACCAGCAAACTCTTCATGTCAGGCGAGTATATCCACTCCATCTCGAACTTTTCATCCCTCTCGCTCCACCACAGCTTCGACATTCCGTCAAAGTATTTGCAGGGCACTGTATTGGTGGACAGAATGATGCCGTTTGAAGAGCAGTATCGCATCCCACACTCTTGGATTGCGGCAAGGCTCACCGACACAACAAGGATGGTCATCCCTGATCTCTTTAACCAAGCAAGCTTTTTCTTCATAAGATCATTGCGGGGGTCAAGCGGAGCAAATGGGGAGAAGTGAATGTCCATACGACCTCCTTCTTCCATCAACGCCTGTCCTGGCTTTAATCCATGTTTGACAATTTCTGAAGCCAAACTTGGATTGGTCATGTGGAAACAACCGGGAAACGTGCGTATGATTTCCGGGGTACACTCTATCGCGAGCCGGGTGGGGTCAATAATGCGGAGCGCAGAATGACCAGATGTGACCCGAAAGGCCAGTGGCCTGATGTCGCGAGAGCTTTCATGATCGTATTCCACCATTAGCTGTAACCGAACTTTTTCACTTGAGCGAAGTCTGATCAGCGATTGTAGCATAAGATGACCAATGTTCACATTCCTCAGGTCTTGAATTTCCCGAAGCATTCTGGTCTGCATTCGTGAATCCCGTGATGAGTTCCATCTTGAAGTCGCTTCTCCTGCAAGGATCTGGTAGATTCTCTTAAAATGAAACCACCCACCGCTGTCGCAGGCCTCACCACATTCGTAGGTGGCACCATAGTGCCTTCCGAAACCTGTCAGTACCTTGGACACTAGCTTTCTATCATCACGACTGAACTCCGACCGAGCCCATGTCTGATAGGATGTGTCTTCAAAGGTTTGATTCCACAGACTTTCGTCGCCGTCAAGAATACGTACTCTGTGAGTTTGCTTCTCCTTATACTGTGACAGAGGTTCCCAATAAACAGAAGTCGTACCTCCGGCGTCATACTTTTCCTCTATTGTGCTGTCGGATATGGCTTGCAACCCGTGATCGTTGGGTCGACCTCCAAGTAACTGCTCGTTAGTCTCAATCCAGTCCGCCAGACGTTTTTGACCGATGCTGTAGTACGATGTTTTGTTGGGTTGTTGACCAAATCCTCGTAGCTGCAACATTACTTCTGTGGCTGCAAGTGTCTTTGACGCAACTCTTTCTTTTTGTTGTTTCGGACCAGCCGGATTACTAGGCAGAGGCATCTTACCCCCCTTTCCCTGTGTTTCTTGCATCGCAGGAGACTCAGCACCTGCTGATGCCGAAAAGGGCATGGAGGTAGGTTTCTCCGACGTCGATGATGAAGATGTAGCATGTGTAGCTTGTTGTAATCCAGACGATGCCGTCCTTTGTTTCTTTTTCAGATTTTCAACAGCAACAAACACGTCGGCATAATCAGAATTTCGTTCCTTCATTGCCCGTCGGAGAGCACGATGAAGCACACTGGCTTCACATACGCAGTCCTTGATTGGTAGCCCCGACATACATCCCATGCATTCTTTGTTCGCGGATGATGGAGAACTCAATTCTCCACCTTTTGGAGATCCTTCGTCGTCAGAAGAAGTCCGCAAGACTTCATCGTCTTGTGAAACATCTCCAACTTGGTGCTGCCCAATGTAACCATCACGCAATTCGATCTTTAGCTTCGAAAACGTGTCAACCAGGCTAAGAACTTCTGCAGAATAACCCCTCCACTTCATGTACTTTGCTTTGTTTCGTGGTCGCTTGGACACAAGCACAGACTCATGTGGAAGGTCTTTGAATGACAGCATCGATGCTTCGATCCTGCTCCACAGTCCATTCGGATCACGGTAGAGATGACCGAGCTCCTTGGAATAACGATCCACTATATAGCAGAAGCCAAGTGCAGTTTCAACCATGTCCCCCAATCTTTCACGACACCTCGCCAGATCAGTGCCATGGGCACCGGCAAGATGTACTAACCAATCCGTGTAGACTTGGTTCATGGGATCACTCGTGACCCTGTAGTACGATCTGCCACGATCATCCACATGTCCTTCGACCGAGTACTGATTTAGCTGTCCCGACTTGACCAATGCTTCCACTTCTGCTTTTCCGACCCGAAGACCGCCGACGTAGGATAGTTCTTTGTTGAGTACATTACACTCGAAGTTCTTCTCCAAAGTGACGATTATCGTGTAAATCGAAGCTCCATCAGGCACTGGTGTCCATGCGATGTTGGAATAATTGAGAAGAGAAGCAGCTGTATGCAACGGATTCAACTCGTACTCTCTCATCTTTTTCTCACAAAGAAGAGCATTGCAACGAAGACACGATTTCGTGTTGTTGCACAAGACCTCACCGTCTTGACAGCTGTTGTCTCGGCTCCCTCTGATCCAGTGTCGCGATTGTCCGACATTTCTAACTTCCAGCATTTCACTCATCTCAGCTTGTGAATATTCCACTTTCTCGCCCGAAGCAGGACTTGGAGGGAACTCAATTCCCTCCACTTCCTCCGACTCGCATTGGAATTCTTCTTCTTTGATCTCTTGCACCGTTTCAACAGGCCATTTCTTGGTCTCGAGAACGTAGCGGTTGAGAGAAACGCTCTTGGTAATTCTTTCAACAAGACCGAGCCGAATGGAAAGACCGACAAGGACTTTCTGTCTCATCACCGTTTTGTCCACAATCTGCGCCAGAGCACCCATTTTATCCGCCACATCAGTGCGAATAACCACAAAAGGCTGCTTCGTAGTCCAAAATGCTGCATGATCCTGCCAGAAGCATGTGCCTAGATCACATAATGCGCCATTTTTCATGCACGTCTCGAACATGTAGCGAACCTTGTCTCTGAAGCTTTCTTTGTGATCGTTTGTCCCGGTGCTGAAGTCTGCAAGGTTGATGTTAAGAACGACAAACGGAACATAGTCGTGATTCGCAAGCTTTTCGACAACTCCACCAAGTAGTTTTAAGGTTTTCACCTCTGGAATGATCAGACGACCATCGTCCCAAAATTCGTGAAGAGAGAGAAAGATGTGAACACTCTCACCATCCGACTCTTTTCCACTGGCACGAAGGTTGCGTCTCCAATCACGTTGTTCAAGAAATTCATCGATCGCCTCGGCACACTGTTGAATCGTAGCCGGAGATTCGCCATCAGAATTGATGTTGACAGTGGTCAACGCATCGTAAACAAAATGTGTCTCCATCATTTGGCCGGCGCTGCTATATTTGCCGTCCAATGAACTTCCAGATGTTCGATCAGCAAAGACGACAATGGGTAGATTGCGCAATGAGTTGTAACACAAGTCGTCAACAAGGAGCACTCTGAACATGGGTTGTTCAGTTTGAATAACACCAAGGAAGATGACGAGTTCATCAAGTATGGGTGCATCTAATGTTTCACCAAGTTCGAGGCGGCAAGCCAGTTCCACAAGTAGTGGAGGCAGGCAAACGAATCCATCTTTCCACCCAAAGTCATTCAGGAGCACCGAAAGGTTCCTTAGGCTGCTCCGTACGTCTTCGGTTCTTCTGATTGAGATTATTTGTTCTGCCTCATCACCATGTCTCGAAAGTAACATGAATTGTATCATCCTTTTGATATAGATGCTCCATTTTCCCACTTTATTATGACAACGCCAAGCTTCGTCAGGAGTCTCAATGACTCCGCCAACCTCGTATGCATCGCCGTGTTTAAGGAACACTTCTGCCGTTCCTACGGATCCTTTGAGAGGTGCACGTGAATACTCTGATGAACGGCTTGGTCCCCAAAATCCTAAGTCACCACCGGTGCGCTGCATTTTTGATAGCAACTTGTCAACTCCGTTGGCTATTATCGCATCTCTTTGATTCATCTGATTTTCAGCGAGCGGTAAATCTGGTGTTGATGACACAGCGCCGGCAGGAGCACTCAATGCTCCAGCCCCCGCCGAGGTACTCACAACCCCGGCGGGCTGCGTTTCCAAATCCGACATTGCCTTAGCTTCATCCAACGTCTTCGCAGCTGCAACAGATCTCATTTTTCTTGCATGGGAATCTTCTGACCAACTCTTGATGTAATTCTTCCACTGATCGTAATTTTCAGACCATGCGTATGTTTGTTCAAGTGCAACAAGAGTGCCGTAAAGGCGTGTGGCCATTTTCTGCAATCTCTCATCGTCCTCGTCCGGAATTTCCTGGCATAATGCTTGCCATGAGTACACGTTGACGGTCATGGCAGAGTAGAGGAGATATGTCACACCGTCAAATTTTGGTTTGGTGAGCTCCAATTCGTCCGACGCACGGGCTGCGTCGTCCTCGTACCCCTTCGCCAACTCGGCCCAGTCTTCAGGCCACGTGCAGCGTTCTCCCAGTTGTTCTTCAATGCCGCGCAATTTTCCTTTCGCTTCACGAATCATTGCTTCGAAGGTTGTCACGACCTCCGTTTCTCCGATACAATTGTCACAAAGTATTTCAATTGTGTAGAAATCCGAGCGCAATTCAGCAATGCTTTCGATGGTTTTAATGACTGCGGTCACGTTTATGGCGGTTGTCAAACCAGACCATGCCAACTCGTTCCAGGAGACTGATAGTAGGTCTTGACGAGGGTCAGGGTCGTTCCAGGCCATCGCAAGAGGCTTCATGGTATCGCATATGTCAATCAACCGCTCCCGCACTTCTTGCCATACTTCCGGCGTCATCACCCGAATGATGCCTTCGGCACCCAATTCGATCATTGAACCAAGAACTCCACTGGATTTGATGGTATGTTGCACGAGTTGTCGAAGGGTCCTTGACGTTGATTCTCCGGAAATTGTCGCAGCCACCACGCGAGTGTGATAGCGACGAGCAAAGAACGCCGTGTAACGCTCCTTTCCCGGACTTGGAGAGAGGATGACTTCTCCATCTCTTTCGATGTACTGGCATGGTGTTTCAGTGTTCGCCTCATAGATCGCAAACAACACCTCAATAATGAGTGCCGGAACAATATTTGCTGCTGCCAGGGCCCATTGTTCCAATGAGACTCGTTCTGAAGTCCTCACGACTCCAGCAACCGCGGTACTCACAACCACGGTTGGCCATTTTGCAATGCATTGGGCCTCCAACGGAACTCCAGGAAAGTAACCTCCCGTTCCAGTCATGAAGGGTCTTGCGTGAATTTTCATTTGGCTGGGCCACATTGCCTGAGCCGCATTCGGTCCACCAATCAAATCTCCTGCGCCACCATCGGTCTGCTGCTGCTGCGCCATGGCGGGAGCACAAATCAATACTGCGGAGGGATTTTCCTTTTGCTCTGAGTACAAGCTGCGACACACCAATATCTTTCGATTGCTGAATGAACAACTCGTGAAGTGTATGTGGTTTACCATGTGTATACATGCGTGGTCATCGAAAATAACGATAACAAGTGACCCAATGAGTGACGAAACAGCTCCTTTAGGTCCCAAAGTCATGGCTTCAATGGAATCATACTCTTCTTCAAAGTCCCAACCTTCGTTCCATTTGACGTTGACCATGTCACAACACCTCTCAGCAATGAACCCGAGGTCCCCGAGTCCAGACCGAATTGGTCCTTTCTCCTGAAGAGTATTGTGCCACGATCGCGCGTTGCTTAATGGAACGTCGATTTCCTTATCATCAATAACAACGGCAAGGTGATTGAGGTATTCATGCTGTGGCTTTTTAGTGCGTGCTTCAAAGATCCAAACACCACGTTCTATCCATTCCATGACGGGGGTGCGGGGATTTTCAAGATCGGTCCAAATTTCTTGGTTTGCTGTGCATTCCCATCCTGAGGTCCTTTTAAGCCAAACAGTTCTTTTCGAAAATGCCACATTCTCAATCGTCCGGTGTAATTTTGGTTCTCGTACAACAATGTACCATAGTCCTTCACGTTCATGCCAGCCATAGCCTGCATCCCAATGACCCAATTCTGCGGGCATTTTCTGGTCCGAATGTACCTTCTTTCCGGTTACCGGTGTAGATTCAGTAAATATCAACGAATGAAGATTGTGAATGTGCGGCAATTTTAAATCCTCAAGGCTAACAATGTTGATTTGTTCGCAAAGATTGGTCCACTTTACGGGATCTTGAAAGGCTTTCGTGTAGATGTCTGCAGCCATCAGAGAAGTCGAAATGTACTGAACGTGTACATCGTCCCTCTTGCACTGCTCATGCATGGAGGCTATACATATTCCGTGAGTTTTACTAATCTGCCTCATTGTAGGGTTCCTTCCCGATCGGACAACCGCGGCCATAGCCTGGTTGTCGACGTGAAAATATAGCACGGTTTGCACCGGCTCTTTGGATTGTGCTTTGTGTAGTAGATTCATCACTCCTATGATTGGCAAGCCTGCTGTTCTGAGGGCAAGGCTGCCCGCGACCAGTTCGGCTTCCGTGGTGGATGAACTTACACATCCTTGTCTCTTACTTTGGCCCGACAATGGAAAACTAGTATTGGGTCCTCTGAGACAGAGGTGAACTCCCGATGTAGATTTCAATGTTCCTTCTGTTCCGGCGAAGTCAGAATCCGAAAACAGATGAGGCTGAATGTTCTTAATCTCGTCACCTACCCAACCAATCATTTTTCGATTTTTGGTGGTGTTGATGTAGCAGACAAGTTTGTACAGCTCTTCATCATGCCTCTTTTTCCATTTTGTAAAGTGTTTTGCGAGTCCTTGAACCGGTCTAAGGAGGTCAAATCTTGCCATTCTGGCTACGTACATAATTTTCATGAGTACACTGCGGGCTCCCTCTGCGAGTTGCCCTGGTTCATCACCCTCGTCGATAGCCGAGGGACCGTCCCCCCCGACTGCGGAAGCGGAGCCTGCAGAGGTACTCAATACCTCAACATATCCGCACCACGAACAACATGGCAAATCACCTTTCATTGGATCTCTCGCGGGTCCGTGCACCCCTTCGTCAGCCAAAAATGGTGTCTTAGCTTCTTTGAACTTTATGTTCTTGCCGGCAACTTCTAAGTATCTTGCAACGCATTGCTCCAAGAATGACTCCATGTCGTAGATGATGCACATGGCAGGGATTTTCCCCGGAAGCTCAATTTTGACTCTGCTTTGGTTACATCCCAAGTACATGCCTAGGGGTCCATCAGGGCCAATGCTCAATTTAGAGCGAAGTAAAGCCCAACCCTTGGCAATGTTCTTGTCTGGACCAGCCAGTTTGAAATCATCGACGTAAATTACCAGAAGCAAAGAGAGTTCAGAATGGAAGTACACCGATGGCCATTCTGCACCAAGGGGGCGAAAGCCAACGGACTTCACATCTTCGTCACACTTGAGTTCCCACATTGTGACACTGTCCGGATGGCCATACAAAGCCATTCGAAGGATAGTCACTGGATTGGTCATCGTGTTCCATTTCTTCACAGCTTCCAAATAGTCTCTTTCAGCATCGGGATGCTCAAAGATCATTGTTCTATCTACAGCAGTGTAGGCGTCCTTTGGCAAGTTGATCCAACAAGCGTCGCCGCCCAGAAATGCTTGGATATAGGCC
>OOGG01000004.1_pt1 | contig 16375 bp, 15 predicted proteins | sample 1670291 | NCBI WGS metagenome assembly OOGG01 (sample SAMEA98140168, study PRJEB22522) | marine metagenome | biome: marine biome; feature: marine water body; material: sea ice | place: Arctic Ocean | collected 11-Sep-2015 | depth 0.5 m | reverse complement strand
GGCCTGTTAGGTTGTGAAATACTTCCCTGGAACACGGGAGATGAAGACGTGTATGACGTTTTTGAAATCACGCGCGATTCTCCTTGGAAACCACGTCGTTTTCGCGACGAGAACGAGAGCAACGCAATTGCCCACAATGCTGCTGACTCCACCAACATCGCCCCTGAGCCATCCCACACAACCATTGAAGCCCTCGCAACCTCTTGCCTCGCCGGTGCTCCCCCTAGCTTTCCACTCCAAGGGGTGTACGACTACATCATTCCCACTGACAGTGAACGAGAGCCCTACTTCTTTGACCCCGAAGATGCAAAAACGCATTCTCTTGGACACGCTGCCACTCTGGCCATTGTCCCCGATTGTCCTCCCGACACTCCCGCCGACGACCTCATTTCCTATCTCAGCTATCGGGAACTCACCGGTTATGATTCTTATGATGGCTACTATGACGGCTATCCAGATGATGCCCAACATGCCACGCCTCCTGCGGTCGCAAACACACAGGGCACATCTGTCCTCGATCTAGGGGAGGATCAGTTTGACACCCGCGCCTACACTGCCAGCACCCATGCATCCTGGCATCGCGTTTTGCACGACAATCTTCATCCCAAGGAATTGCAACCTTACCTCGGTTGGGCACCATTGCGGGTCATACAGCGAACTTTGGAAGTCACCACTCAGCTGGCAAAAATGGTCATCCGTTACCCCATGCGCCGCCACATCCGCTCACGATTGTCGCACATGCGTGCTCAACGTTTGAACGAAGTCGTTTCTACGGACCCCATGTTTGCAAATTGCCGATGCTTTGGCTCTGATGCACTAGAAACGAAAAGCCCCCTTTTTTCCATGCAATCAGGGACACACATGTCCCTGATTGCTTCCCGGCTTTCACGCACCGTCTGGTGACGGCAAGTGCAATCAGAGGTCGTTTCGTTAGTGATCCGGCACTAATCCTCTCTTTGCACATGCAATCCTTCCTCATTTGTTCGCTGTTTGTGCCACACATTGCCTTCTGGTTTTTGCAATCCTTCCCCTGCGATCCTTCCGCACTCCAATGACCTACCTATGAGCAGGATCCGTCCAATTTTTATCATGACATTGTTCCACAAAACTCCACACTTTGCTTCCCGTCTACCTCGCTATTCAACACTAGGCGCCCGTGCTAATTCCCAAACCCCTGCAATCTTTTTTTTCATTTTTTCCGGGTGTCAACACTGTTAGGCGCCCGTGCTAATTCCCAAACCCCTGCAACCTTTTCTTTTCTTTTTTTTCCGGGTGTCGCTGTGATTTTTTTCAAAATGTTTTCCGGGCACCCCTGTGATTTTTTCAAACGTTCATCGAATGTGCGTGCATGAAATTTGGCCGCATCTTCATTCTCCACCGTTTTCATTGGATCTGTTCACAGTCCTTGCGGTTCTCTTTCTTTTTCCTCCCGCCGTCTGTCCCCTCACATCATCCTCTCCCAACACTGCCTTTGTCCAGCATTGGTTGCACAAGGCATGCCTGCACTCCACCTTTCTGTTGTCGCCGGTCCTTCCAGCAATGTTCAAACAGCAGTGCACCGGTTTGTCTTTGGTTGGCCTCGAAGCCATGTCCGCACCCATGCGTTTGACCTCCTTCAGGTTCGCCGCAAATGCCCTTTTGCAACCATCGCCGCCGCACATCAAACCATGCAGGTGTTCCCCAGGTCCACAAAAACCCGGGTTGTCCTCCATTTTGAAAGATTCTTGGCAGTTGTGGTGCTGGCAAGGACGCGATTTGGCTGCACTTGCCGGTGCTTGGATTGCCTTTTTTGGCCTTTGTTTGGATGCCAGCAACAGGTCTGAGTGCGGTGGGAAGTTCGCTCGCTCCTGAATGCACCTGTCAATCAGGGCCTTGGCGCCATCCTTCACCAAGTGATGCCTCTCCGCCCACTCGGGTTTCTCGTCCTTTTCAGGTGGATAACCGCACATGGCAACACGAAACCAAGGGGTTCCGTCCACTTTCCTCAGCTTGTGCGTCATGATCACCCACTCCTTCCAATGGAGCAGTTCCTTTTCTTCGTGTTCTTCGTGTTCTCCCGACTCTTCTTCGTCGCTGCTGTTCTCCTGATGTTCACTGGACTTCCCTGGTTTCTGTTTCGCGTCTTTAATTTTCGCTGCTTTTGCTTCCCTGGTCTGTTTTCTTTTCCTTTCCTTTTCGTTCCTTGCTTCCGTTTTTGCCACTTTCGCTGCTTCGGTCCGGGCCGCCTTGGCTTGCTTCGCCTCGCCTGCTCGCTTGGTTGCCTGCGCCTTTGGTTTGCTGCCATCGATCAATTCCCGGTTGCTCCGCGACTGCTCAAGCTGCCTTTTCATGTCTTCTTCCCTTCGCCTCATTTCCAATTGGTTCGCGTTCTCGGCAAGTTGATTCTGTAGGCTTTTTATCTGTCTTGACTTTGGCAAATCTGTTAGATTCGTTTTGGTGAACAATCGTCGCCCACTCCCACACCGTGCTTACCAATTTCTCGTTCGTCGTTCCTGGTGCCTGTTCCCCCCGGTTAACGAAATTACCAAGGCATTTGTGAGCACATTCATCTAGGCTGGGCATCCAATCATCACATGTTCCACCACGCGCTGCTTGCCAATTCATTCGTCTCTGTCCCCGGCATCGGCTCCCAACCCTGTTCGCAATTTGCAATTTGAATGTGTCAGTCCACGCATCAAAGCCGCGGCAGTCAAAGAATTCTTTTTGTAACGCACCTCACTATCCGCACCACCTAATGTTATTTTATTTTTTCGGCAAGCTGCCAATGAAGTTGCTCGCCCGCCCTTGCTGTCTCTCGCCTCCCCCCGCCTCACGCCGGCCCAGATTTGCATTTCCGCCACCTTGGCTGTTTCCACGGGGGTGTTTCCCTCCCATGATGGATGCTCCACTGTTTCGTCATCAGAACTGTCGTTAACATCCTCAGGGCCAGTCACTGCTTCCACTTCCTCGCTTTCATGCATGCCCGGGTTTGCAGCGTGCAACTCTGTGTCTCCTTCCTGTTTGACGGTGGAGTTGTGATTGCCTCCGTCTTGCTCATGTCTCATTTCTTCAATGCTTCCAGCACCCGTTTTCTTTATTGCTGTTTGCTAAAGAAGAGACAAACCGGACTCATAGTTAGTGTCCATTTCATGCAGCCATTTTCAACCTGTCACTGGCCTTTTTTTTTTTCACTTCATATTTACCGTGCTCTTGTTGCACAGGTAGAAGTCTCCCTTCTTCCGGCGTCCATTCCTTTTCCCCTTGTGAGTCTCTGGTGCGCTCATCTGGATCTTCCATGTGAAGTTCCTGTTGATGTTCTTCACTTGTGCAATCTTGCACATGGTAATTTGTGCTCTGTAGCATCCAATCTTCTTGTCTTCCTCCTTTGAGTGTTCTTTCACATGCTCTCGCCGATGCTCCTTCAGGAACTCTAGCTCCCACTCATGGCTCCAGGCAGCATTGCTCCCCTCGAAGTCACCAAACATGATTTCATACATTTTCTTTGCGTTTGCATCACACGGGTCTGTTTCCCACGCCTTGCTGATGTCTGCATACTTATTCACACGGTTGCCGTCTACCGTTAGGTTCAGAGCGTGAGCCCGTCCGAGCATTTTCGACCTCAGTTTTGTGGAGGCCCACAGCCTCACCGCCTTTCTCTCTTCATCCAGTTTTGCCCCCACAGCGTCTAGCTCGCTTGGGAGGTGAAACAGGCCAGGATAGTTCTCGTAGACGTCCTTGTGTTCGTGGTTTCCCGTCGCCTTGAGGCGTTGTTTCCTCACCTGGGAGGGACATGAGGTCAGTGCATGGATGCGCCAAAAAGGATGGACAAACGGGATATTTGAATAGCAAGAGGGAATTGATGTGCCGTGTGAGTACATTTTCTGGTGCCAATCTCCATCTGTAGCCCCATTGGGGTTTCCTGAACAACAGTGTGTCCCCCGGTCGCTCAACCCTTGCTTCACTGGTGCGAGACCACAGTCACCGCCCGTCATTGGTTTTGGGGTTCCGCCGCATCATCCGCTCCCAAATAATTTTGTGCCGACTCTGGATCCACGAAAGTCTGCCACAAGGCGTTGCCGACGTGTGTCAGTTTATTTTAATCCAGCTGCGTGCCTTTCCCGGGACGCCTCCGTCCAACACCCTCCGCATGCTCAACATTTTGCTCATGGTGTCTAATTGTGCAATCCAAGGATAAGACACCCAATCTCCAATGATGAACCTGCTTGGCGCAAACATTTTTGGGTTCCAATGCGTTGCACCAGTGTTTGAACCGCACGGTTACGTTCTTAACCGTCCCTGCGTGCGTCTTTTGCTTTGTGAATCTTCCGTTCTTTTCCTCAACTGCCGTCTCACTTAACATTTTTTATTTCTGTTGTGTGTGCACTCTGCCTTTCTCTTCGGCCCCGTGCAATTGTTTGTTCTGCGAGCATGGTGTCAAAGATTTGCTTTGGTCCATGCTCACTTTTTTCATTCCTTTTCATTCCTTTTTTCATGCTGCCGCTTGCAATTCGTGACCACAACAGCCCGCGTCACATCACCACACGGTCCCCGCAGTGCAACGCCTTGATGGCACCGTTTCACAAACCCCCTTTTTTTTCCCGAACTGCATCCTTGTTCACGATGCCGTCCCATTCCAACATCGACCGCAGCTCTTGTGCCCCCAATGCAATGGACTCCACATCAGTTGTGGAGCTGTGTCGCTTTGACAACATCAACAGTGACATCCAGCAGTTGTCCTGTGAGTGTGTCTCCTGCCCGACTGCAACCCTCAATTCTCCCAAATTAGTCTCATTTTCTTCCGGCGGATCCGGCCCTCCTTTCTTGGCAGAAATCAAGTGCAAACTTTGCCCTTCCTCCGCTTGGAACATTTGCGTGGAGTGCAAGTCGTCCACAAACAAGCTGTCAACACCCAGACAAGTGACTGATCACATCCGACACGCCCATCACAGCTGCTGTGAGGATTTTGTGCGTCAGCGCAAACGTCGGCGCGACAATTCTTGGCCTCCCGATGACAATCCTCACTTGAACGAAGCAGCGCCACCTGTTTTGGATTCGTTGCCGCCCACTCGTCACACAACAGTCCAATCCGGTGTTAGTTCGTCTCTCTGCTCAGAGCCCACTGGGGGTGACGAGATCGATTCCGCTGCAATTGCTTGTGCTTCGGATGATGACACTGGTTTTGCGGGGGGACCGGATGATCAACAGGCACTTGATTTAACCGACCCCCGGTTCCCGCCCCTGTCTCATCCTTTTCAGATGAACGCTTGCGGGCACCTGCCGTCCCGTGATTTTTTCTTTCGTGACAAAACGGACGGTCATGGGATGAGGTTCCTTGCCGCCAGGGCGCAATTTGGATTGAGCGACATAGCCCTTGATCAACTGAACTCTCTTGAGACGAAAATGATGATGCAAACAGCCGAGTTGGCCTGCTCATTGCCACAGAATGACAGAGACCGACTAGCCCACTGCACCAAAACCGTTTGTGATGTTGTGAAGAATCAAACCTTGGAATCGTTGGACGTGGAAGCCGGCCGAAAGGAACATCGTTCTTGGACCCTCCTTCCTGTCACCACTCCATTTGAGATGCGTCGACAGATGAAGGATGGATCTAAGGACTCTGTGATGCACACTGTCCCCCACGTGAACGTGATGGAGGTGGGTTCTCATGCAGTCTCGCTGCCATCTGATTGTCTGCAGGACTTGATGGGACATGGCTTTCCACTGGATTTTGTTCCTAACGGTTTGGACGCCGCCTGCGCACCAGAGTTTCCCGTCACCGACATAGCCTCCTCCGCCACTTGCCGAACACTTTTTGACATGAACCAATTTCAGCATCCAGTTGTGGCAGACTACAACGTTTGGATGTTCGAGTGGTCAGATGACTTTGAGCCAAACAACTCCCTCACCAAAAGCAACAGGGGCGGTGTGTGGGTGAAGACCATGACAATTGGTCCTCCCGGCACCCGCAGCCACCAGTTGACATGCACCTACCCTGTAGCAATGGGCCCGAAGAACTCCAGTCACGAGGAGGCAGAAGTTGTTATCCGTGACGACTTGTTAGAGCTGGCCCGTCCAGAAGGCATTGCAATTTGCTCCAAAAAGCATGGCGGGTTTGTTCGTATCCGAGCAAAACTGTTCGTCTCTCTTCAAGACCAGCCTGAAAGAAGAGGGGAGAATCACTTGACTGGGGGCAGTTCCGATCTTCATCGCCGCTTCGGGTTCTCCTTCCCCTGGCAGGACTTCGAGGAGGAGCTGCGCCCATGCGGTCACTGCCGGGACGTCCTCTTTGACAAAACCCTCGCCTGGGTTGTCCCGCAGTGTGTTGACTGCACCAATTTTGCTTGCGACTTGAGTCATCCCCTGTTGCAATTGGCACCACCCGATGATGAACTTGAAGACGAGCTGCAGTTCCGCCACCCAGGTTTGTTGGAGCTAAGTTATGGAATGCTCAACGATGCAGCATCATTGGCCCACGAACAGCACGTGGACGGGCTCTGGACCGACAAGAATGTCCACAAGTGGCTGAAAATGCATTGCATCAAGGAAGCAACCGGAAAGCTGCTCCTTCGCCACGCTGATAAATGCAAAGAACACGCAGACGTGATGGGTGATCCAGGGTCGAGTGACGCTCTGAAGGCAGCTGTGCTGATGGAGAAGGAGCGCAATCCAGAATCACATGGCCCCTGGCCTCACCCCGCTGTTTGGAACCGTGGAGTCCATTTGAACCAACACCCTGACACACCCATGCATTTGCTGTGCCTGGGCGTTGTGAAACTTCTTCTTCTTCGGGTGGACAAGTGGCTATCCAAGAAGCAGAAGGCCAGGCCCTTCCTGAATCAAATGAAGGGCATGCTGGAGAGCACTCAGGAGTTGAACCTGTCTTGGCTCCCCATTCTTCCGTACAAAGGAGGCAAATTCGGTGGCTGGGTCAGCGAGAACTACCTCAGCATGTCGCGTCTTCTCTGTTGGTTTTATTCGGCACTTGATGTGATTGCTGCCGATCAAGAAGTGTGGGTGGAGCCCGATCGACCAATGAAGGACTGGACCGGTGATGACTGCAAGAATTGGCTTGGGCAGCGTGGGTTGCTTGAGACTGGTCACGCCCACGAGGTCCGGGAGAGGGTGTCGTCCTATCGTCTTTTGCCGGCTAAAGAACAACCAGTTGTGGTTGAACAACGCGGTGGACCAGTGGAAACGGTTCAACTAACAGTGGAGGCACTTGATGACATGATGGCTTTGCTCATGGTAGAACAAGTTGACGGCGAGTCATGCTACACAGAAATGGAGAGGACTGTTCGTGTTTTCTTAACTAGGTTTGCCGACATGGAGGAGAACTTGAGCAAACGGAATGCGCTTCCAAGCTGGCTGTCGTCTTTTAATTGTCTGTGTCTTCTGAATCTGCCTGACATTGTCCGCCGCTGTGGGCCGATCCGCAACATCTGGGAGGGCTCCTGGGCCGGGGAAGGTTTTCTCCGTTTTGCAAAGCCGTCAGTGACGCATGGATTGAGAAAGCACTGGGAGCGGTCGACAATGAACAGTCTAATGAGGAGGAAAGGTCTGGAGGTGCTTGTCGGATGCATGCAGGAGGGGAGTGCCAATCCCATGATGGAATCGGACGAGGAAGAGGGATTCGGGCATCCAAAACCAGTGCCTGGGCTCTGCAAGTGTTACAAAGGCACACGAGAGATGGATGCATGTCTTCGGAAAGGAAACAAAGTCATTAGCTGCTTGGTTGTTCGAAACCGTTTGGGAGTGGCGTGCCGTGACGCACTGGGGACGGCTGTGTTCGCACCCTTGACCATTGGCCAGCATCACCGGACCAAAATGGGTCGCCACTGCTTCAAGTTTGAAAGAGACCAGGAGCTAGCATGCATGCCGTTTGAAATTCAGGAAATAGTGGAGGTCGGAGTGTTGTTGCCCCTCATGCAACTTTGTGAGCATGAGGATCCTCTGTTTGTTCGTGGAAGCTGCACCATGGTTGACCGAAGTCATCGTCACCTCGATCGAGAGGGCAATTTGACCGGTGTCAGAGAAGATTGCGACGAGGAGGCAGATCGCGACGACGGCGATGAGGACCTTGATCCGCACAACATTAGTTAAACTATAGCATTTTCATGCATGCAATCAGCTGCAGGTGCAAACAGAGTTCAAATCGCCATTCCTTCCACCCTGCACCTTCTGCGGGGTGAAGTTTCCCACCCGGCATGTGCCCTCTGCAAGGTGCAATTTCAAATTCACACTGTGCGAAAACCCGACCACCGCCAGACCATCGTCTTCTAGCTTCCGCTGTCGTTTTTCAGTCTTCACTTTTCTGCACTTTTCACAAAAACACCCCGGGCGATTTCGACAATGATCACTCGTCGCAAATCGTTTAAACTCCCGCCACTGGCAATGTCAGAGGTTCCTGATGTTTTGAAAGGGGCCACCGTGGGGTGGACTAATTGCTGCACTACAAGTATCTAGTTGTTGTTCATGGACACTACTGTTGTGGGCTATTACATGCATTAACCCGGCGGATGCATTTTGTGTGCGGGAAACCACTTGCAGAAGATTAAGCACCACAGGGCGTGGTGGACAGCAAATCACACCGCTGGCAAAAACACGCAACATGTGAACGTCAGTCGTCGCACATGGTAGTGAAATGCATCCGTTTTCCAACCAAAGCACCAGCGCCATCTACAAAGGAGAAGTAGCCTGTCCCGGAATTGTGTTTGGACGCAATGGCTGTCGGCGTTGGTTCAATTGTCTCCGACAATTTCCTGTCATGGAACAGCAGAACATGGTCGTGTTTTTGTAGAAATTTCTTGACTTGGATAGCGTCTGCAACCAAGTTTTCCCCAACGGTGAGCACTGCGGCCATGAGGGAAAACAACACTGCCTTTGCTTTGCTCTCGTGGCACCGGATCCCGTCCTCGGCCAACTCAGACAGCGGGAAGAAACTGGAAAGAAGCTCCTGACTCAGATCTAATGTTGGACTCCAGGTTTTGCTTTGTTCGCTGGTCCCTGCCGGCACAACAAATCCGGCGGCCATCATGGTTACCGACCTTTCACCTCCCTGGCGTTTGCAGTGCCTCCTTGTCAGCCGCAAAAACTCACGCTGACAGGGGGGGAAAGACAGGGCATGCATGGCAATGTCATTTAGATGCAAGGGCATCATGAACTGTTTCCTTGACGAGACGCCTAGAATTGGGGAGAACACCACCCTCACAATTGTGGGCACCTGTCTTTCTCCCAGAATAGCCTTGTGTCTAGCCGCTTCGGCCGGAACAGGCTCGGCGTCTTCAACCTCGTCCCTATCCTCAGGGATTCCGTGGTGAAGTGCTGGAGTTTTTGTCCCAATGAGTTCCCTGCAGGTGGAGTCCACCTGGGCGTCACCGTTGCCCTGATCAGAGACAGAGAACGTTCCACACTCGACCTCGTCTCGTTCCTCCATCTCACTCATGCAGTTGGGTCCTTGGCCCAACCGATCAGCCCTGACTCCTAATCCAAATTCAATGCCCTCTAATTCAAATTCGTCAAGTCCATCTTGATTCTTCTTCTCGTCCGACCCCACGCTAGCCTCGTAGTCAGAGTCCGCTAATTGGGACTCCTCCACTTCACTTTCCTCACTCTCGTCAAAGACGACACAGGCGGCTCCTTTCTTTCTCTTCTTTGGCTCGCTGTTTTTTTTCAACTGTCTTGGCACCACACTCGCAGGAGGGTCTGTCATCATCTCTTTTCTCATGCTCCGACGCAGTGGCAATGTGGTCTCAGGCAACACTGGCAGAGCTTGTTCCTTCTTTTCCTGCCCATCATCCAGCACCGTTCTCACCTTTCCAAGGTGGTTTCTTGTGCTGTCTTTGAGGCTATTGAAACTAACCCCGGCGATCCTCCCACGCCCACGCCAGCAAGAGAACGTCACCGGATCCAAATCAGGTTTCTGATTCAATGAACAGAGACTGGCCAAGGAGCTAATCTTCTTCTGTCCTGAAGACGACACTTGCATCAAATTGAATGCGTGGTCGAATTTGCATGTGTTCTGGTTTTGGTGCAAGCTGTCCCTGCATGTGCTGGCGGCAGTGGTCGTCCAAACAAGCTTGTCCAATTTTCCCTTCTCCGTCTTCCTCCTCCTCTTCTTCGTTTTGTGATGCAACTCCTTTGGTTTGTTTGGGACAACAGTTGGAGATGGAGGTTGAGTCAGCTGGGCCTGACCAAATTTGCACACTGTGTTCTCTGCAATGAAAGCGGTTGCTCCTAACCTTTTGCAGAGACATGCCAACAACTGACGGGTGTCTTCCTGGTGGTCGACCATCCCTTCCCATCGTTTGAGATGGGCACAAGAGTGTGTCGTCGAACCGATTGCTGCGTGCGAGATGAACTCTGGCGGCAGACAACCGCAAAGGACGGCTACATGGACTAAATGTTGAGCAGTCAATGGCCCAGCGCCACAAACCCCCCCCTTTTCGCATCCCTGGACCAACTTGGCAACGGCACGGGTGTGACAATGGGCATCCGAGGCAAGCTTGGAGTCAAGGAGCGCACAAGCCTGGTGAAGGCGGATGAAATTCTTGATTGACTTCACAATGACACTCTCTGTTTGCCTGGTGTTGTTGTGTGGCTGGTGACGCTGGCCTGGTGTTTTCAAGCTCTTTGAAGCACGCTCCTCTTTGTCATCGAACATGCGAGCACACATTGCCAAGGCTAAGTCGGCATGACCCAGTTCTCTGATTTGCTTGGTTTCTTTTGTTTTGAGGGAAAGGAAGTAGTCGGTTGCACGGACAAAGAAGTCTGGACTTTCGCTGGCGACAGTGTTAGTTAGCACCGCGAGCAAGTGCCAGAGAGAAAAACCAAACTTCTTCTGGAGTTTAAAGGCACAATCGACATAAATGCTATAAAACACACATTTGTCCACATGAGGCTCCAGCCGTTTGGTAGCATTGCTTTGGAAAACCAGAAGGCGAGGAGAAACGCACTTGCGATCCTCCGGCAGCTCCTCATAGAACTTGACCATTCTTTCCACCAACGGCATGCATGGACACCTGCGGCGGATGGATCCTGCAGTTGACTTCCTGCTGCAGCCAATTAAGGATAGCCTCCACCATTTGCCATCAGAAAGCAAAAACCAACATGAGCAGTTGATCACTCCCTGGAAATTTTCGCTAACATCGTTGTGCGAGTCCACATGGGGCAAGACCATGTTTTCTTCATTGGTCAGAGCCACTCGAAGGGTCTCGATGCGGTTGCCTGGTGCCAGAGTTCCGGCGAGTAGCCCCTGGCGCAAAGAGTCGACACACACTTTCCCTTTTGCTGCTGGCTGGCATGCCAGATCAATCATCTCAGTCATCCCAAGCAGTGCCTGGTGGAACATGGCCTCGCCATTGCGTTTCAGTGGATTTGGCACAGCAACCCCCCCCCACTCGTCGTTCCGCTTGGAATTAAGATCCGAGGCAAACCCCACATCGATGCACTTGTCACCGCGGTTCGCGTCCTTTTCCTCCGATGCGAAAACAGCGTTAGCCAGACTCTCAAGTGGCATTCCGTCGGCAACTGCCTTCATCTTCTCCGTCATGTTGTTGTGCACATTCAGGTGTGGACCAACATGGTCCCAGCCATTTCGTAGATGGACCACTTCCAGGTCGGGTCTTCTCTGGTCTTCAATTGCTGCAAGAAAGGACGGGAGCTTGGCCGCTGAGACATGACAGTGCGGTGTGTCGAGCCTTGAGGCAAAGTGCACCTAACCAAAACGCATGACACGCACAAGCAAAACGGAATTTAGTTAGAAGCCAATTTAGTCAGAAGCCGCAACAAGCACGCATTGGGGAAAATCAATGTTGTTCATGTGCCTGTTCACGGTTAGTGTGAATGAGCAGGAATTTGCCAATGTGTTTCCAGCGAGAAGGTGAAACAACTTTGCCGAGTTCAAGAGACGAAGCAGCCTGGGCAAAACACTTGTTGGTTGTGTTTTCGTTGCACAGCTCTCGTGGTGCCTCAATTGCTAGAAGCGGCTGGTCAGGCAAATTTGGAGGAGAGCCTTTCATGACTGGAGGTTGGATGGAGGCCGGCTGGTCAGGCAAATTTGGAGGAGAGCCTTTCATGACTGGAGGTTGGACAGAGGCGACAACCAAGGAAGAGCAACAACAGAACGCTGTTCAAGATTCAGAGAGCCAATCGTGGTCGACGTCCGATGTGCAGGTCGCAGGTCTCGCGAGGACCCGAACTGACAACAGGAGGTGCACACACGTTGCTGCTCCACAATCGAGATGAGGGAACGGAGGTTGGATGGGTGGATTGCAAATCGAGATGAGGGAACGGAGGTTGGAAGGACCGAAGCGACAACCAAGGAAGAGCAACAACAGAACGCTGTTCAAGATTCGGAGAGCCAATCGTGGTCGACGTCCGATGCACAGGTCGCAGGTCTCGCGAGGACCCGAACTAACAACAGGAGGTGCACACACGTTGCTGCTCCACAATCGAGATGAGGGAACCGAGGTTGGATGGGTGGATTGCCGATTGATTGTGGTGACAGGGGGTGGAAGCATCAATGGATGGGTGGATGGTCATGAGTGACATTTGACAGTGTGAAGGTGGCTCTTTTCCTGGACAATTGTGGTTGGGAGAATGACAAGCGACTCGCCACGCGGGCGGCCACGGATTCCATCATCACGTGACGCCAGGGCATGCGTGCAAGCATGTTCGCCATGTTTGCCCGGTTGAATTCGACTGTCTGTGACAGCAAGAAATTCAACGCCATTTTTGGGAAGAATGCGTGCATTCGTTCATGCAGACATGCACTTGCTCCAGGCAAGTCTCCACCAACCAAGTGGTCAAGGAAACGTGGGAGTGAGAAACGGGTTGATCGGCGGTTGGGAAAACCAAGAAAACAAACCCAGATGAACAGGGAAACACACGGAGATGGATTAACACTCACAACGGTGAACCAGGCAACACATGCCCCACGGATGAAACAAGCATTTGCAACATTTTGTGTGGGCCCAACAACCCGCAGCCAGGGGCGATGAGGGCGGCGGTTCATTGAGTTGTGGGCATGGATGAAGCTTTGAACATTTGCAAGCAATGAATCCTTCAGAGGCTCAATTGGCTAATGTGGCATGCTTGCCCAGCAGACTAATTATTTAAAAAGTGGAAGATGGATGACAGAGAGTGGAAACGAAGGCACCGCATCGATCCTCCATGGGCATGCTCGGTAGCTGGTAGCTGGATTGGATTCGCAGTCAGGGACGCTGAGGGGCGGCCGTTCATTGAACTGCGGGCATGGATGAAGCTTTGAAAATTTAGAAGCAACAAAACCTTCAGAGGCTCAATTAGCAAATGAGGTTTGCTTTCACAATTGACTAATTATTTAAAAACTGGAAGATGGATGACAGAGAGTGGAAACGAAGGTGCCGAGCCATTTTGGACATGCTCTGTAGCTCGATTGGCTTTTCCGGGTTCGCTGTGAAACCGCCTAAACCAGTTGATGAGAACGCGTCTACTGTCGGTTGTACGAATTCCGGCACTGCCTCAACAACATTTAGACGACACAAGGGGGTGCCGTCAACGGGGTGTCGTCAACGATGGCTGAAGTGCTCAGGCGGGCATCCACACATGCCTCAGCATCACTGTCTGCTCTTTGCAATCATTCTGCACTGACGTTCGCTGACACATCATCTTCCTAGAATGGCCAGGTGCAGAAAGAATGGGTGCAGGAAGAGGGGTCGTCATCCATCTGCTTTTTGCATCAATCATGCAAGTGGGTGGATTTGTCCAACACCAAAAAACAAAGTGGTGCACCCAACCTCCACCGCAGTGCAGGGGAGGGGATGTTTCGGTGAGTTTCAATTCTCGAACAAAGTGGCTTTTGAGATGATTTGCAAAATAGCATGCAAGGATCCAAGGTTGAGGGATCCAAACACAATCGTGACCAAGTGCCGGTTCCACCAAAATTGCGAGGGAACGGAACTCCAGCCCTTGCTAGACCTAATCGTGCGAGAAGCAAGAGCAAGTGTCAACTTTCCAATTAAAAGCAAAACGAGAATCCAAGAACCCATGCTGGTGGTCGCACCTCCTGTGAGCAGCCGCAAGAATTCCTGGACCTGTGGCAGCATCCACCGAGATTTCGACAGCATGGAAGAATCGGGCGTGTGCACTTTTTATCTGTGCTTGGAGGACCTGACAGAACACAATGGACCCATGAAGTTGTGGCCCCACAGCAAGAATTGCCCGTGTGAAGCACAACACCGGGGACGAGGGATCGAGCGGATGAAATTGAAATCAGAAATTCTCCTTGGCGGCCGAGGTGCGGTGTTAGTGTGGGATTCAAGGCTGCTGCATCAGTCCCTTCCTAACAAAAATGAAACAATGAGGATGGGGATTGCTTGGATGGTCAATTCCTCCCGCAAGCCAGCGCTTCAGCGAGTTGAAAACACAGACAACCAAGGTGCAGGATGAGATCAACGAACAACCGACAGTTTGTGTGCAGTTGCACACACAAAAAACATTTTGAGGTGCAGTTGCACATTTGAAACACATGGCGGTTTGGAATGCATACCGTTAGCATGCAGGTGGGGCAAAACACCATTGGGATGAGCAAGTGCAAAAAGAACCGAATGCTGGTAACCGTGTTTGCATGCACACATGCTAAAGCTTCATTCACTCCACCCACTCCTCTTGGAAAGTGCTCCCCAATTTGTCTTTCAGGTGTGCCTCGCAGCAGTCGCTAAACACACCTGCCTCCTTTTTCATTTTGTTGAATGAAGACCGCCACGGTCCCCGGGTATTTGGATTGTCAGTTACTTTTCCACTTGTGATTTCATCCCTTTCCCAATTGTCTGACCGTCTCCCAATGATCATGTGGAATCGATAGTTTCCTTTTCCACCGTGCACCCCCGAATGAGTCACATGCGAAGGCAAAACAAAGAAGCATCCAAATGGAACACAGTGACATTCACCTTTCCCCACCCCACCGCCGCTCTCTTTAGTTTCATTCCATGTCATCAACATCATTCCTTCTCTCGAGAGCGGCATGTGAATGATGAGACCCCAGTTTTCGAAGTCGGTGTGTGCCGCCTGGTCGCACGCATTCATGGTTCTAGCCATTCCAGGAAGCACTGAAAAGCGTTCCAAAAATTTAACCTTGGTGTCAACCTCCGACGCATCGGCAAGAAATCGCCTGGTGACATTGAAAGCAAAGTCGTCAATGCGATTTTTCACAAAGTCGGTGAAGACACTGTCCTTAGCCTTCCAGTCTGGCACATTGTTCTCCTCTCCGTTCTTCTTGTTCCCCCAGTGAAACATGTGGCATTGACCTTTGCCAGAAGCCTTCTCCTTTAAACCCTCCCGCATGTGGATGCTTTTCCAATGCAACTCCTTGTCCATGTCGCGGAGGCGCCCCCCTTTCAACTCCCTCAATGTGTTGGCCACCGACACTGGCGGGGAGACTCCCACGTAGCCACGGCTGGTGCTAGCGCAATCGTGTTGCTTCACCGCCAGCGCTTTTACCTCCGAATTCTTTTCTGTCCCCAACAAAGCACAACTGAACCAGGATTCCTTCCTGTGCATGTCTGCACACACAAGGCTCACTGGGTGCTTGCTGCATCCACCACGTCCCGTTTCTTCGCCGGTCATGAGTGCAATGACACTGAAGCAATCATTTTCAGGCTTCCTTGCACTCCGGAGCTTTTGGGTCCTCTCAGTGGCAGTCACAGGCTTGGAACGGCACAGTTTGGGGGACTCAACCTCCTCCACCACACTCGTGCTGTTGTGGCAAATTAGCAGTCACCGAAAATTAACAAGCGTGCCTGCAGACGTGTCAACGTTCCTGAAACCGATGAGCTTCCGTGCCTGAAACAAATGAGCGTAGCAGAAGGAGATAGGACCGAGAAAGAGATGGTCTTTCACAGAAGGGAATGAATTTTAGCTCAAATGACAAAATATGTGGTCCAAGCAAAAGGAGGATTGATGATGGCGCTCCATCATGTCAGGAAAATAGGAAAGTCCCAGGAATGGAGGGGCGTCCCAGGAACGGATGGGCGTCCCAGGAACGGATGGGCGTCCCGGGAACGGATTGGCGTCCCAGGAACGGATTGGCGTCCCAGGAATGGATGGGCGTCCCAGGACCAAATGAGCGCGGGAAAGACTGAAAAGCACCCTGAGATTGTGCAAGACGAGGCATGTCGCGGGAAAACCCAACAAGTGCCGATGGGCGTCCCAGGAACGGATGGGCGTCCCAGGAACGGATGGGCGTCCCAGGAACGGATGGGCGTCCCAGGAACGGATGGGCGTCCCAGGAACGGATGGGCGTCCCAGGAACGGATGGGCGTCCCAGGAACGGATGGGCGCGCGAAGCACCGAAAAGCACCCTGAGATTTTGCAAGACTGGCGGGAAACACCAAAAAGCACGCTGAGACCTCTGTCAACA
>OOGG01000003.1_pt1 | contig 16534 bp, 3 predicted proteins | sample 1670291 | NCBI WGS metagenome assembly OOGG01 (sample SAMEA98140168, study PRJEB22522) | marine metagenome | biome: marine biome; feature: marine water body; material: sea ice | place: Arctic Ocean | collected 11-Sep-2015 | depth 0.5 m | reverse complement strand
TCACAATACTCTATGCCAACTTCTCTGCGTGGTCGACGGCGGTCCAAACCATGGACTCACAAGAAGCTGAATCAACGATTCATATACCTAAATTCCGGCAAACAGATGCGGGGCTCATGACAGCAATAGCTAGTCTCGAAACTATGCATTGAACACATTGGATTAAAAAGTCATCTACCTAATAATAATTATTAGTCATTACTACAAATTAATACACATTCATGGTGATTATTCTTAAGTTGTGAACCTGCTCATGGCCGCTGCACATACACCAACAGAACAACATGACTCAGGTTGTACTCCATGCTCGTCAAACGCATGACTCGCGTGTCGTCATAATACCAAAAGTATCCGTCCGACGCCTTGCAAGCACATGTGTAATGTCCCTGGTTCATGTGTTTTCCTTGGTGATAAATAACCGCTTGCAAACACCAGTTCCCCAGCTTGTGAACAGTGCCATCGTCGAGCTGCAAGTCTTCCGTCGTCAGAACCATGTGCCTTGAGAGACTTGTCAAGTTAGCTTGTCGTCTGACTTGCATAAAAAGCACCTTGGGTCGACCGACATGCCGTCGTTGCTCCCAGTAGTTTGGCTTGTTGCAGCAAGATTGCACATACTGCGTAGGTTGTTCACGTGCGCAAAAGGTGTGATACAGCTGTTGTGGTGATACTCTGTTTGGGCTTTCCATGACGGTGCCGTTTTCTACCATAGGCAATGGCAATTTCAGCACGTACGCAGCCGAATAATCCATCGCTGCGCGTGCGCAATTAGCACATTGCGCCCTTCGCTCTTCAATCGTAAGAAATAGACTGTCCAGGCTCGTAACTGTTGCAGTAATTTCTGGGAAGCGGATTCCATACTCAGGAGGCAATTCCTTTGCTTTGCCATTTTTGATTTCTGCTGCACGTGCTTTCGCTATCCAGCTTTCCAAGAACTCCACAGCATCATGTTGATTTTCGTCAGCAAACGCTGCCCCGACTAAGTGACGATCGGTTGCAAGCCGTGGCAACCGGGAGCTACCCAAAGAAGACTTGCTGTCCCATAAAGCACATAGCACGCAGCGAGCTGCATTGGTGCAAGGGACTTCACTGTGTTTTTGTAACATGGCTGTGATAGGCTGCAATCTCAAAAGAACTTGTGCCACTACATTCACATAACAGGTGTTGCCCACTCGTGCAAAACCAACGTCTGACCTGAAAACACGCTGAGGTATCGCAAAATCAAAACAACGAGATACGAAGTTGGTAGCCTGATCAATATTCATTTGCCCAGGAAAAACGTCATTCGAGAAGAAGCTATGTTGATCTCCGAAAATGCATTCCCAACGATCTTTGCGTTTTAACCTGCGTTCTTCCAGCAACTTGGCCTTCTCCCTGTGCATTTTGACGGTCAGCTGTTGTCCCACGTCTTGTTGGTGGGAGAGCCTCTCAAGAAATTCTTGCCTTGCTCGCATCTCAGATGTTTTGAGCACGACTTGCTCGTCTCGACAAAGCTTGCCTAGAAGCATGTTGACATGTCCCTTCAACCTCCCCGGCCGATGAGGCTGCTCTGATGCACCATTGTTCACCCCTAGGGTCACAACACCGCGCAGGGCGTAATGATCAGAGAGCGCAAACTTGGACGTTCCTCCAAAGCTCTGTGCATGTCCAACGAGGGCAGCCGAGACATAGATGTTGCCATGGAAGAAGATGCGATCAAAATTGAAACCAAGACCCCTTGGGCCATCGTATCTGAAACGATTGTGTTGTGGATCCCAGGAAGTGCCATCATAATCTGCCAACGACGCATCTGAAGACGAGCCCTTGGATTTCTGGGCGCCTAGATGCTTGGAGAAATCCAAACCCGACTCTTTGATGACCTGTGTCATAAACTTCACCTCCTCCTGCCGTATGTTGAAATCGCCCAACAGGAGTATAGATTGTGGCTGCTGGCGTTTTGTTTGCAGTTGTTCACGACATGACATCAAAATGTCTTTGAGCTTGTTTTTGCGAGCGATGCCATTGTTTGCATGAGACCCGGCGGGCAAGTGCACAGCCACCACAAGCAGTCGTTGCAAAGCATGACCGCAGGCGCCTGCACGGCATGGCTCTTGATTGCAAATGTCTATGAGTGCTGCGACACCGGGTGCTGGCGTTTCATTCAAACACTCCCAATGTTTGACCGCGTCTTGATTTCGAAGTAACAAATGCACAAAACCAGAATGGGACCTTGCTGCTCCGATATGAAGATAACCACCACATCCGACTAGAAGAGGACTAGGCGAATCATTGGGCCACTCCTGAAAGGCCAAGAAATCAGGATGCCATCGACGAATCTCAGCTTCTATTGCCTGTTGCTTGTCAGCAACGGTCCAAGCAATCGGTGAATGTTGTGGCATCTCGAAGACGAACTCATCACCATCAGCAGGTGTGCATGCCACATTCCATGTCAACGATGTAAAGTACTTGTCACCCTCAATTTCGATCTGTGGTGGTCTCCTGAGATCATCCACAGCAGATGGAGGGCAAGAGAGCAAGGCCCGTGAAATCACTACATCTTCATGGCTGTCAGCATGCGCAACCCAGATTTTGAGAAACACTTCTTTTGCAACGACACCAGCAGCAGCACCGTGACTAAAAGCAGCCAAGACATTGCGTGTCCCTGCTTTGAACGCTGTCGTTCGTAGCCATGCGAAAGCAGCCCCAAGGCGAGCTCGTGGCGTGATTGACAACTCCTGATGAAGCGTTGCTGGGTTCAGATGCAAGCCCAAATGCTCGGCCACAACTTCTGCAACCATGCATAGCGCTGTTGGAACAACGTCTTGTTTGTCCTTTCTGGCCTGTTTATGTGGGAAATCACTGACAGTACAGGTCAAGGACTGAGCCGAAGGTTGAAATGTGTCCACAATAGCCTTAAGGAGGTTGGTGGCGATGAAATTTGATCTTGCTTTGATCTTTTTATCGTCATACCCAGTGATCAGGAATTTGCCACCACGAGCATTTCCCAATGTAGTGCCTTTTTCCGTTGTTATGACAATGACCACGACCTCTGGCCATCGTTGACTGTCTTTGTCAATCACTACGGGCAGCACGACCTTGGTGCTGAGGAGCAAGCTCGATTTCATCCGTGGCCAATCTTTGAAGACGGTGGCAAGGTGCAGGGGGCCGTCGTTTTTCTGCAGAATCTCCCCGAGCTTATGTGAAGCAACATACAACGGCTTGCCGAGCAAAACTTCACGGAAAACCAACAAGAAGAACTCCAGCATGCCTTTTTGTATCGGTGATCCTTGCATGATGCCTTCCTCTTGCAAGACATCAATCTTCCAGCAAAAACCGCTCTCACCTCTGTCGCCGGCGGTCAGACACACCTGCGCAGTCTTGGTGGCTTGTCCAAGCTTGTTTGTGGGTTTCTTCCCATCTAAGGTTGGGTGGAGATGTGGTGGAATCAGACAACCCAAAGCTTGTCGTACAGCTGGCATGTGAAGTTGAACGCGATCCCCATGTGGTAAAGTTGTGTCACCCAGGAGTTTCATCACAACTCTTCCATAACACTCCTGTTTTTGGAGATCCTGGCCTGCTCGTCTCAGCGCTGCCGAATGTAGCATTGCTTTGAAATCCGGCTCTCCTTCAGGCCACAAGTATCGATCCATGCCATGGCTGTCGTTGTGGTAGTTCATTTGTTGTCGTTTCTTAGTTCCTATGAATCTAAGATCCTGCAGAAGGTTGGATGCAAGCGTGCCCTCGTCTGGTGTCCATGGGTCCGCTTCGCAAAAGCCGTATTTGCGCAAGGTATCTGAAAACTTTGCATTCATGCGGAGATCGTAGCGCTGGCGCATACGAAAATTGACCTTGAATTGAGCTTCCTGAAAGGTGTCCCATTCTGGAAGCTCTCGTTCGAATAGCAAGGCTGAGGGATGCTTAACCCGTGTGCATGCTACAAAAGCGATACCAGGTTGCGAAGCCGTGACCTTGCCGAGCTGCACTCGAACTTTGTTCAAAGTCATACCTTGTGCCTTCCAATGCGTGAGTGCCCAAGATAAAATGAGTGGAAATTGGATACGAGACACATGGTCAATGTCTTTGGCGCCAACTACCTCCCGAAATATGGGCACGCATCGCTTCCAGTCGATCTTGATGCCATTTACATCCTCGGTTACGCCCAGAGTTGGGAAGAAATTGCGAGGACGACCTTGAGCATCTTTGCCTAAATTAATGTCGTCAAATTCGACAATAATGCAAAGTGGCCCTCGATTCTTCGGGTCCTGGGCATGTGGGCCGCCATCATGTGGCCAGACATAACCACGGACCACACCAAAGGCGCCATTGACGAGTCCAGCCTCAACCCATTTGTTCACTGTTAGGAGAATGCGTGCGCCCACGCACAACTCCAGCTCTGCTACCAAGCCACGAAACTGAGTGCCCTCGAGCAAAGCATCCACCATGTTTTCCTCAGCCTTTGGCTTGCGGTGATATGCATCGAGACGCAAAATGGGGTTTACAACTGTAGAAAACTCACGGAGCCTTTTGCTGTTCATGTCAGTGCAGCGACCTTCGCCATCTTTGGTCCTCACTACGCCATCCATGAGCAATGGTGCATCCTTGAAACGTAGTGCTTCCAGTCGCCCTTCCGGGGTGCGTTCTAAGTAGGGACGAGACCTCTTAGCGAGCCAATTGCGATCCGCAACTTGCCAGTCACATTCAGCCATGCCTCTAGTCACATGGAAGAAACGTTCCAATTCTCCTTCATAAGCTACTTTTTCTTCTCGGCTCATGTCGTCAGTTCCACGCTCTGCACGGTGGACTTCCTGCAAAACAACAACATCATCGAAGGAGGCGTAGAACATTTCTGCTGCAGTCGCCAACTCCTTGGCGGTCCAGCCTCCTTTTTTGTCATTCCTTTTAGGCTCGTTTCGAGCTTTGCCTTTGTAGGAGGTTGAGGTGTATAATGTGTCATCGCCAATGGGTGGCGCTTGTTTGTTGTCGCCTGCAAAGATAACATCACGAGCACCCAAATCATAACGCCCAAGATCTCGTCCATGTTCTGGAGACCAAAGCCCAAGGCAATCTTGAACCTTATAAATCACTTTACCCACAAGTACCTTCCCCAGCATCGACATCTCATCGAGCACGTGCAGCACCGAATGCCTAAATCTCTCATACCTAGCCTTAAAGACCTTGGAAGTCCGATCGGTGGGGCCACAATAACCCATAGGATTAATGCCATAAGTACGGTGTGCTGTGGCGGCCCCGAATTTCATATTGTAGGATGCAGTACCTGTGGGTGCTGAAAGCACACAGCAATGTTCCGAAGCAGAAGTCGCGTTCCACGCATCGCGGCCATGCATCTTTTGCATTTTTGATTCAAACCATGGATTCTGGTTAAGCCACTGCTGGTACTTTTGCTTCACGCCTGTGACTATGGCTCTGACTGTTCGAGATTTGCCGGTACCTGCCGTACCTGAAAGCATAAGGCGCATGGGCTGATAGTCACTCAGATAATTAGTGGAAGCCTTGCCATGGGAGTCCAAGGAATGCCAATCATGATTAGAAGCTTTCTCGCAACGTTGGCGCAGGTGCAGCAAGGTGATGTCATATGCAAACTTTTGCCAAGCATCAAGCTCGCCGCGTACCGAAGCATCTTCAGTTTGGCCTACACCTGTACCTGCCCACCTTTGCCAAGTCCACTCAAGAGCTTGAAAATCTGAAGGTGGAGCCAAATTGGTTCGAGACCAATCAAACCCAAGGGGATTTATATTATGCTGTTGATCGTGCAAGGTTGCCCCAAAACTTGAACAGCCATTGCTGGAAGCAGCTGGAGCAGGACCGGCAGCGCTGGCGCGTTCTGCAGCAGTTTTGCATTGCCAATCATCATTGCCAGGAGCAGTCCCTTGGGCGGATGGCAAATCTGGCTCGATCATCTCCAATCGTTCATTGGCACCCTCCTCACCGTTGAAGTCATCGTCACTAGAATTGACATCGCTCTCTTGACGAGCGTCACCCTGAGAGACTTGATCGTCTTGATCTGTTGCATTCATAGTGAGATCTCGGAGTTTGACCTTGTGTTTTCTGTAATGCTCCATGGTCTGTTTAATTTGCAAGAGCAACCATCGATTATCCTTGTTCTGATACTCTGTGTTTGAAAGAACGTCTGCAACAGCTTGTCGAAAGTAGGGATTATGACGCTCATATTGTCGAACCATCCAGCTAGGCACCCACTGTTCCAGAATAGGGTCAATCAACATTTCTACTAAAGCCATGTCCCAACCAAACAGCTTGTTTTCGTCAAAAAGCCGCACGAGGTCTTGCACCCCCAAGAAACGAGGTAGCTGGCTCTCAGACGCCGTGTCCTCAGGCTGCGTCGGATCTACCAACATCGATCTGCCAATGCGTCGTTTATCTACCTTTTTGAAGACCTGTCTGGCAAGTTGACGGCGTTCTTGCGTGGGCATGAGACGCCAAAAAGCCACAACAACGCTGCGTGCAAAAGCTTCATGGCGAGGGTTCGCCACGCAAGACGAATCCGCAGAAAAGCTGGGTGTCAACATGAAACACACCTGCGAGGTGCTTGGCTTCAGCTTTCCCCTGTAGCATGGGTATTTCCATGCAAACTCCAAGAAAGAACAGCATCGTAGCTCTTCCTCGGACACTCGGCACTTGGAGCTCTTATCAATGAGGCTTCGTCGCTTCTCGAAAAAGTCAAGCTTGCTGTCGTAGGTAGCAGGCTGATCATCATCTTCGAGCAACGGGTTCTTGGGTGGCTGTTTCAACTGCCTGGTGCCAAACGTGTTGAGGGAAACAACCGGTAGCAAGGGAAAGATTAGAGGCAAGCGCAAGCCCAGCATGACGGCTTCGGAGATGTGATAATCTCGTTCACCAAGAGTTTTGCTGTAGAACTTCTGCAAAGACATCCGCAAAAAACAGGATTGATCATCGGATGATGCGTATTTGCAGACCTGGTATCTCATGCATAAGAAAACCATAGAAATCTATAGGAATCCATAGGAGTCCATAGCAATCAATAAGAAGCCATAGGAATCCATCGGAATCCATAGGAATCCATAAGAATCCATAGGGACCCATAGACAGTCATAGAATCCATAGGAATCCATAAGAATGGATATTACCAACCTCCCATCACCCCAAATTTCAAAACTCTCATTGGTTCCAAAAACAACATGGTTCGAAAATGGCCTTGAGATATCCAAAAAATAATCCCAAATAATTCTTAATAAGTGCTATTATCCAACAAAAACAAGTACATACCAAAATGCAGACCTCTTCGGTTGCCGCTTGCAGGATTTCCTGCCACTTCTTGGAACCCTCTGCCGCCTTCGTGGCGTACTTGCTCACATATTCAATGACCATGTGCATGTAAATCAAAGGGCGCCAGTCAATGTTGCCCAAAGTGGCGAGCAAAATGTGAGGCTCGTGGCTGCAAACCAAGGGATCGTTTCTGGAGAAGCGGGCGTTCCATTCACCATTCTGGCCACGAACAAAGCGACAGGTGAGACCGAGTTCGCGATCCACTAGGTCATGTGGGAAGCCATACCTGCAATAGCAAGCTCCTTCCTTGCCTCGGGCACAAGCATGTTTGCCAATCTCCGGAGATACCATGTTGTGCTTGGTGTGGCGACCAGAAGTCTGAACTAGGCGAGCAACCAACATGCGAATGGGATGCAGATCAATCGGCTCGCCGTCTGCGGCTAGTTGCTTCCTCAAAAAGTCACCAAGACGAATGGCCTCTGGCTCTTTGGTCGTGTATCCAAAAGCTTCTAAGTCATAGGCTCCAACATCATCATCCCAATGGTAACGCACCGCACCATCATCTGAACAGCAAGGATTCCATTCTGAGACAATATGACCGAAAACCCTCTGAAACATCTTCTCTACCTCATCCTTTGTTTCCGCAACATGGACTCCTTTACGCTGTTGCTGTGAGGCGCTAGAAAAATCAGCAGAAAATCCGTCGGCCTCTGTCGTTTCGGTGCCGAATACAGTGTTATCCTCATCAGAATAGTCCTGTGCTGGAGCGTCTTCTTGCGAAAGTGGAATGTAAGATGGCAGCTCTGGAACTGGAACTGCGTCATCAGCTGGGTCATCATCTTCAGCCTCTGCCGGATCTTTGAAGTTGCCAATGGTGGGATGATCGGATCCGCAAGACAAGCCATGAAAATGAGGGTTGCCACCTTTACCCACTTCAAAACGAGCCATAGAGATGAACTTAGCGTTAGGAGAATGCGGCACGATGGTCGGCATGACAATGCGCATGGTCAGCTCGGCACGAAGGGCGAAAATGTAAGAAGCAATATCTGGATTGTCACGCAAGAACAAATTCCTGGTCTGTGAAGTGGAAATTGCGTCTGAGCAAGTTGTAGGTTCTGCGCCGGAGTCCTCAACATTGTCATCTGTGTCAGGCGCTGTTGCCTCAGCATTGGATCTAAGCGTGTCAGGTACAACAGCAGAAGTAGGAGTGCTGAAACGATGAATGTCGTGTACAAGGTAGTACTTAGCGTTCAGAGTCCACCAAAGAGCGCCTCCTCGGTTTAAGCCGACCTCGTCGTGCAAGATTGTCCCAGCACCCATCAGGCGCTGACGAACATCATCATCGAGATCAGCAGTGGTTTTCTGACCGACAGATGGCCTGGTCCATGGAGGCCGCCAAGACAAATGCTTCATGGCAGCATCCAACTTCTTCCCTTCATAAGACCAAGACATAGGTGTTGATCGCACATCTCTGCCAATGGACATAAGCAATCCACCGAGCATTCGGCATTGCGATTCGTCGTCCATGATCTTCCTGATCTGAGCCTTTGAAATGTGTGCCAGACCAACAACCTTGCCACCGATCTTTTTGAGAGCCGTGCGGTAAACACCAAAGACTTTCTGGCGCGCTTCATGGAGCATTTGCGAATTCACCAGAGCCCAAAGCACCCGGTGGCCACGTGAGCCATTGACGAAGGCACGGGAGCAGTGTCGCAGCATGTGTTGCACATACTCCGCCGGAGGCACTGAGAAAACCCGGTCTTCGTACATGTCTGCAACACCCATGGGATACTCCAGTGGGAAGGCGCACACAAGACGGTTTGGCGCTTTGATAGAAACCGGCTCCTCTGAGACACCGGGCCAACCGAGCGTGGTTTGTTCGGCAAGGCGAATAGCTTCAAGGGCAGGGTCCGTTGATTCTGATTTGCCTTCAAAACAAGCTGTAGCTTTGAGTTCCTCATGAACGAAGATGTCAGAGACAATGGCCAATTCAAAACCAAGCGAATCCACGAGCTCTACACGATCACGGTTGAACTCACCCTTTAGCTGTCGCAACGTGCGTTGTCGATCACTGCTACGTCGCTGATCACTGAGGCACCAATCTGCCAGCGCACCAACAGTCAAGATGCCTGCAGCAGCGAGATGAACAGCGAGCGTTTCATGATCAACACCTTTGTTGCCCGAAGTGCCAACATCGCTGTTGCGACGTTCTGTCTGCGGTGGGCTGTCGCCGTGGCACAAGCGGGCACCGCCATGATCATCGTCGCCATGTTCACTGTCAGAAGATTGCACGAGGCAAGGTGGGTTTTCCTCAGGCTCGTCATCATCATTGGTGAGCCACCAATGCACCAAGGATTTGCTCAAGGGCAAGTCCGTGTCCAACCATGCTTGTAGCAGCTTGTCATCGACAGGGTCTCCAGCGCGTGGATCTGTGTCGTCTGTCTCAGGAGCGTCTTTTTCATCAGATGGCAGTTCGTTAACACGGACACCAAGAAGTTCCAACTGTTCGACTGTGGCACCACGAGCATCGCCAGCATCTGGCCAGACACCGACATCAGCGGAATGATACCCGCTCACGCCCCATTCTTGGCTGTCGAACAATCCGGGATGGTAATAACGATGCATGGGTGTTTGCCGCATGTCGTCTGTATCGTGCCAGTGCCCCAACTTGGACAGAGCGCCGAGGATCCGTTTCACGAGATCCCATCTAACTTGCAAACCTTCAATCATCGTGCCTCTGCCCACATTTCTGCGCAGCATGACGCACAGCACCGATTGCAGCTTGCTGGGGTGCCATGGCATCGAAATACGGGACTCTACCTTGCGTATAGGCACGAATCCTTCCTGCGGAGAGGCCTCGGATGGGATAACATCATATCGCAGCTTCACCTCACCAGTAGAAGATTTTGACTCTATGACAGTGCCGGCAAAGATTGCTCTGCCTAGATCATCGTGGGCAAAACGACCCTTCAATTCTGATGGAAGTTCTACCCAGGACTGAATCTCCTCGGAAGCAGCCCCAGGAGGCACCACTGTGTTCACACGATCACCGACACGATATCCATCCATTACACCAGTCCTCTTAGCGAATTCAGCAAAATCCTGAGGGAAGCAAATCACATTCTTCTTGAATTTGTGCATCCGACTTCTTTGCAATGTCATATAATTGACTTGCATGTGATGCAAAGCCACCAACATACTTTCGTGGATTCCAGCCGAATCAAATAAACTCCGCAGCTCGTCTTCTGGAAACCTGAAACATGGATCCATGTTGTTCAAATGACTGCGTTTTGGAACGATGATGCTTTCGGCGTGGAGCAATCGATCTCGCTGATGAACCATGTCCAAGTGGCAAGCACGACAACGGCCAAAGTGCACTCGGTTAGCAGTCGACTCGTGGAGCGTCGGGAAATGTTCCCAATGCTGAACTTCAATGCTGCAAGCAGCAACGCCACGTGGGCCACGCTTGAGCAATTGCAATTCTAATGCAGCGGGTGGCACCCACGCTGGATGGAATGTTGGAAACTGCTCTTTGCAAACTTTACACCTGAAAAGCAACATGTGGCCGAGTATCTCATGCATGGCTTGGATAGCTTGAAGCGGCTCCTTGCGCAAAACCACATCAAACTTGGCCACATGAGGACGCACCGCAGAACAGGGTAGGATAAGACATTTGCCTCTTTGCTGCGAACCCAAAGGGCTCCCGTCCAGGAAATACATTTCTTTGGTCTTGATCTTCAAGTCAGTGTTCGTGAAAGGTGCAACTTCCCAAAAGCCATGGATGTTGTCTGGACTAGCAGCTCTCCATATCAATGGCAGCTCAGAAACAGAAGAGAAGCGTGACAAGCCGTTGCAATCTGCCTCTTGCTTCATTTGCTCGTCCTCCTGCTCTTCTGACCCTGCTTGCTTTTTCTCGGACAGCACGCGCAACTGTAACGGAAATCCCGGAGGAAGAACCTCTCCCGTACAACTGTACCCTGAATTGATAACACCAATGCGGCAACTGCGCAACAACTCACGCGCCCTGGCCGACTCCAACTTGTCCAAATCAGGCTCATATGGTAATATGAAGACTTCTTGGGAAATTTGAAAATTGCCCACATCACTTGCAGCTTGCTGGATGTATTTGACAGCATCGCAGACCGTTGAAGAACACGACAGCTTTTCCCACTTGGAGCCCGCATCCGCTGGTTGTCCTTGCAGCATATGGCAGGCGAATTGCACCAAAGGTTCTCTGCTATCACTGTTCAACTCGGGTGTTACCTTTTCACATAATCCAGAAACCCTGCGACCCGAAGTCTCGGCATGCTCTGCGTCGGCGGCCTCCTGATTCTGCTCGTCCTGCACGTCCTCTGATGGCCCCTGTTCCCTATACAGAGAGAGCTTGTCTTCCTCGTCGGAGGAAACAGCTATGGCTTCGGCCGCCTCATTCTCAAACGGAAGTTCTTCGGCATCGACTTTGCTCTGAGCAATGTCATCAACCAGTGCATGATCTGATGAGGATGCTAACCCTGTGACATGAGCAGGAACATCCTTCGACGCCTCGAATTGTCCTTCATCAATGTCTTCTCCAAATGCCTCGTCTGTCGAAGCCTCCCTTCTGTGAACCTGGTTGGTTACGGCTGCAGCGTTTAGTCTCGTAAGAACACTTTCCTCTCGGCACCAATTTTCCCAATCCTGCAGCTCATGACTCTGCACCTTTTGCAAGAATTCGTCCGTACGCAAAGCCGGGATACATCTCTCATTCACAAGTCTCTCCTGCTGGCACTTGTCGCACTTCAACCAACAAGCGTCAGCAATGATCTGCCGAGACACTCGGTCTGCTCTGCATTGCTTGTCACTTGACTTTGCCTGGGCAAGATCTTCACTCCCGATATCTGCTCGCAAAGAGTCCTCACGTTGTGGAAAGCATTGAGGCCCAGCGTATGGTCGCAGACTTGTTTTAGACTTTGTTGTATAGCTGTTGAAAACTGCACTTGTGCGTTGTAGTGCTAGCTCGTACTGCTTTTCGGTGCAATCTCGTAACGAAGTATTCTGCCTGGCCAACTGCTTGAGCATCTCACCTTTGGTATACCATTGATGAAAACGGTTGTTGCCGTTGTACTGCAAGCTGGTGGCGTCGGATGTCAACTCTTCGTAACTGCACGGGCCAGCGCCTTGCTCCAAATTCTCTGTCACATGAGGATGCTGACGCAGTGCTCTGTGACAATTCGAGAGACACTTTTTGAACTGATCTGCGTTGAGTTGTGTGATGATGGTGAGATGGGGGTAAAGGCGACCGAAGCTTTTGAAAAATGCATGTCGTGTGTACCACATCTTGTGCCGGGCAACCTTACCCATAACTTTTGCCCTCTGGCGTTTCACAAATCTCGCACAGATGACTTCAGCGTCGGGGCCAGTGTCGGGAGGCTTGGCATCCACCAATCCATACTTGCGCGCATCTTCAACTGCATGCTGCTTGCAAAACTGCATTGCGGGCATCGGACGAGACTTGCATTGACCTCCAACCCAACCATTGCAAGCCCTGGCCAAGCACAAATTAAGATCTGGTTTTAAAACAAGGAAACTCCATGGCTGTTGGGCCTTTTGTTTACCTGGACTAACAGAAGAGCTATTTCCAACGTTGGAGATGGCACTAACCAGCTCCGATTCCAAAGCTTTGGTTGAGTTGCTGTAACTGCGAAGACTTTTCGTCCTGTCTTGTTGTGTCTTCGCCACTGTCACTGGCGAGCACAAGTTGCTGTGAACACCTTGTTTGGGTTTGGAGCTCGAAGCCGGCAACTGTGGCATCTCCTGAGAAGGTGTTCCTCGAAAGCCTTTCACAGCGGCAGGTCTACCACGCGGCCGTTTCTTTGGCTGGACTGCCTCAACTGCGCTCTCCGGGCAACTTGACGCTGTAGCATCACGAACAGCAATCGAGTCAGGGTCGCTGCATGCAGTAGGAGCACCTGCAAGACAATCGACGAGATTCGTGGCTGAGGACTCTGCACGCCCTGGGACGCGCTCAACTACACACCCATGGCTACTTGACTGATGGACCATGGAAACAGAATGTTCAGAATTCTCTGCAAAGCGTGGCCTTTTGATAGGCGTCATCACTGTGGTTTCCACACATAGTTTGCTTGGCGGAGCAAGACTGCTGTCGGACTTGACATTCGACACATTCGCGTCAGCCCAAATTTGTCGCCCATTTGGACCCAAGGCGTCCCATTCCAACTTGAGCCGGTGGAGTCGCTGTCTGCTGGAGGAGCGCTTTTTTTGAGATTCAGGCTTCTGCCGAGAAAAAGCAAGCCACCAAGAATCGTCCTCTGTTTGGTTGACTGTCTCTTGCCTGGCAATTGGCACCTGTGATGCTGTCCGCTTGGTAGATGGCCACCATAAACAAGGAGATGGACAAACGAGCAACCACCCTGCAACCATAAGTGCCCACTTAGAACCCAACACGAGCATGGTGACACTAGCTACAACTGTGAAAGTGAGCTGTCGGCAATGTTTGCTGTGTGCCTGAGGTGTTGTCGTTGCCAAAAGCTTCGTCACTCCATAAGATACGCAGAGTGATGGAAGGCACCACCAATGGCAAGCACGCAAAAAGAACAAGCTGGCCACGTAAACAATGCAGTGAAGGAGTTTGCATCGCCAAGATGAGGTCGCGGAAACACGGCGATGCAGCTCTCGCAAAAATACCATCGCAAGTCTTGGGTTGCTCATAAAGATTGCGATGTCACTAGAAGGGTTTTCCTTAGCTGCGCGCCATTGAAGCCATGCAAACCTTTCCTCTACCGCATCAATATTCTTTCTGAACAGCCGACCGTCGAGCCAATCACGGAAAAACATCCTAGCGATTGCAGTCGCGAACATCAAGATGTTTTTTTGCAAATAATGCGAGCTGGGAAAAACGAGTGCCAGGAAACCATCAAAACGTGTTGGCATGTCCAAACAAATTCCTTTTCTGTGAAAAACTTGGGCGACAGTCCAACAATGATCTTGCACAAAAGATTGAACCGGATGTCCTCGTGGAATGCGCAATCCAACAACACGCCATTGCGCTGATGGTGTTTCCCTTACATAGATCGACACAATCGGATACTTTGCAACAGGAACCCTTTTATTCCAACGTTTGTTGTCTGCCCCTTGCTTGACATGCAACACATCGCCGTTCCCGAAAGGCTCGCAATAAGACTTCTTCAATGCATCTCGACGCAGGCAAACTTGAGAAAGGCAGAAGCCAAATAACAAATCACATTCGACCTGTGAGGCATGAGAAAAGGATTCAGTGTTGTCAGGTAAACAAACAATCTTACCCAGCAAGTGCAGGAGAGCTCGCACTTTGGATGTTGCGCCACCACATGACTCCTTAAGGATCATCGTCAGAATATGCAATCTAGAAGCGCAGCTTTCACCAACATTAAACAGCAGTTCAAAAAAACACTGCATTCTACTCTGCATGATTGTTGCTATTTCTTGCAAGCATGTTTTCAACCACGATCGCCAGGTGGCTTGTTGGGCAACTTTCAACCAAAAGTGACGCCTGACCTTCCCTAAGGAAAACAACAACAGGCCTGCAGGAAATGCAGAAAGCCTGGAAAGACAAGCACCACGTGACCCCTGCTGGACGATGATCCTCATCTTTGTCGATTGGTGTTGAAAACAAGCGTGACCATCACTGAGACGACCCATGAAGCATTGCACTCGACTCTGCAATTTGCTTGCCCATTGTTCAGAGCATTTGGCGAACCAAGATCGCCAAGCGACTTGTCTGTCAACCTTGACACAGCGTCGACGCTTCACCTCAGCCCAAGAAACCAACGACACACCTCTTCGAGATGCAGAGAGCCTCGAAAGAAAAGCACCTCGTGATCCCTGTTGGAGGATTTTCCTCCTCTTTGCCGACTGATTTTGGAAACAAGCGTGTGCATGACTAAGAGGCGATTGCCCCACAGGACGTGTTGAGCCAGAACTTGCAATGAATGCGTGCAAACTAAATTCAATGGCTTCTTGGAACCTTGCATTCTCTTTGGCGCGCCTCCGATATCGCATTTCTTGTCTGATACTTTTGCTGAGATGTGCTCGCTCGTTCTTTCCCGAACAGCATTTCCGCTGTAGCAAAAGCTGCGTTAGCAGAACTTGATGCTTTTGTTGGCATGAGAAGGATGTTGCAGCAGACAAAGTGGCATTGGAAGACTGAGAGCCCCCAAGCCCGATAAACTGCAAAACTTGTTGGAGCCAAGCCACAATGCATTGCATTGCTCGATGCATTCGGCTGCTGAGGACATGCTGCGCAGGAAACATATCAACAATTATCGGAATAGAGCCTGAACAACTGTAACAATATTGCACTTACAATAACAGCTGGAAAAACTGATTGTTGCCTTGGAACATACTTCAAAAGCATCTGACATGTGACTGCAGACTACAATCAACGACCATGGAGCTAAAAGAAGTGTACTGGTTTCAGATGCACGGAAGGCCTAACAAGATGTACGGAAAAAGAAAAACCCTACAAAACCATGAAGCAACAAAAAACAACTAAAAAACGATAATCTCACTGCTAAGCCTACTGAGCGAGTGAATGAATCACAGGAACGTTGAGAACGCCCTGGACCCTAAAACCCTGCTTCGAGCCAAATCGAATATGCATGAACATATGTACGTCATCTGTAATTACCTAACGTGCAAATAATACCGCTGTGGGCCCGAAATTGCCTGTTTGGACATCATGGCTAAGATTGTGACTGGATGAACAGGTCTTGCACATTCTGAGGAGACGGCAATTGTGCAATCACAGGGATGCTGCGAACAACATATCCTCAAGAAATGCTCTGCAGGGCACAAACAAACAATTATAATACACGACCTAAACAGCTTTAACACTATTTCACTTGCAATAATTAACGAAAAAAACATTTGTTGACTTGTAAAAAAACAATATAAGAAGATCTGACATGTGACTGCAGACTCGAAAGTCCATTAAGCTAAAAAGAATTAAACGGTTAACAAATGCTACAAAGATCTAACAAGATGTACGGAAAATAAGAAACCCCTCCAAAGCTATGATGACACAAAAAGCCTAACATAGATAAGCTGAGTTGAAGGCCTACTAAGAGGGTGAATGAATCACAGGAACGTTGGGAACGTCCTGGACCACAAACCGCCCTTCATAAACCAAAGACAAACGTGCATGACAATGTGCAAAGTCGTGAATAATAAAAAAATATCCCTAACTAATAATCACTGAAAATTCATAATAATCATCAATAATCATTGGTAAGCATCGTATTCCCTAGTAATCCTTAAT
>OOGG01000001.1_pt1 | contig 43411 bp, 62 predicted proteins | sample 1670291 | NCBI WGS metagenome assembly OOGG01 (sample SAMEA98140168, study PRJEB22522) | marine metagenome | biome: marine biome; feature: marine water body; material: sea ice | place: Arctic Ocean | collected 11-Sep-2015 | depth 0.5 m | reverse complement strand
GGCTCTTATCTGGTGGTCGTGGTGCAGAAGACATTGCCCTACGTCAACAACAACTGAACAGTGGTCGTATTGGTTTAGGTTTATCTGGTGCAGCAATGGGCGCAGGAGCAGGTACAGGGTATGTTAATCCTGAACAATACCAGCGTGACTTAGCTCGTGGACAGGTGGACGCAAGCATGGCTGCGAACGCTGACCAAATAGCCCGTCAACAACTAGACCAAGATATTGCTCGTTCTACTGGCTTGTTTAACACAGGTGCGGGTGTTGAGCAGTTGGGTCTAGGTACTCTTACAATGGGTGCTGACATTGGTAACAAACAAGCTGCGGCAGGTGCTAACCAAGCTAGTGCCTTACTTTCTGGTGGTATGGCAGCTGCTCAGTCTAACTTGGCTGGTGGTTTGAATAAGGCTAACATGTACCAGACTTTAGGTAACTCATTTGGGGGTATGTTTAGTGGTCAAGGTGGTGGTGGCCCTTCTGGACAAATAAACCCTAACGTCTCGGCTCAAGGTGGAAACCAAAAGCGTGGTTTTCTTTACGGTGGTTTTTAATAAGGGGTTAAAATGGCACAGAGTGAAATATTAGGATTGTTTGGCAAGAACGTCCAACAGTTGCGTAATGAGTATAGAGATAGTAACATGATCTCCCCTGCCCAGATGGGTAGCCAAGGTTTGTTACAGCAAGTAGTATCTATGGGTGGTAACGCTGGTGCAAGTCTGGGTGGTGCTCTTGGTGGTATGTTAGGTGGACAAGTCCCCGGTGAGCGTGAGGCAATGGCTGTTGACCAAGCGATGAAAGATTCTTCAGACCCAAGTATGACACAAGCTCAGCGTATGCGTAGGGTGGCTGAGTTATTATCTCAACAGCCGGGTATGAGTGCTCAAGCGATGCAAGCTCTTGAAGCTGCTAACGGATTAGACTTAAAAGAGTTACAGTCCCAGAAGGCACAACAAGACTTGAACCCTGAGTACAAGGACTTTAAGCTCCCAACAACCAAGATGGTTATGGGTGCAGATGGTCAAGTGCGAGCAGAAGAAGGTTATAAGACTCTCACCTACCGCTTAAACCCCACTACTAAGCAGTATGAGCCTTTTACAGGTGGAGCTAGTGCCGCAGCTGGAGGTGAAGAAGTACCTCAGCCTAATGCTAGGGCTACTAAAAACACAGGCAAATCTAAATCCTCAACAGAAGCTGCACAACGGCGTAAAGAGGCAAACAACTACAACCCTAGTCTAACTCCTCGCCCAACACCTCCACCTACCGCAGCCTCCCGTGGGATGACGTATGGATTTGAAGGCCAAGGAATGGTTAACCCAGAAGGATTTTAACATGAGAGAAAACCCCAATTGGGACTTGTTATCAGATACAGACCTCCAAGCGCATATAGAGGGTCGGTTTGATGACATGTCCACTACAGCTTTAGATTATATTAATGGCGAAGATATTGGGGCTTGGGAGTCTTTTACCTCTAACGCCTCTCGTTCAGTGCAGGGTTCTCTTGAAACAATAGCAGGCTTTATGGGTGCTATGGATAACCCTGATACTGCTAGGGCTGTTCAGCAGAAAGAGTCAGAAGCACGTATAGCTGCTGATACAAACCCTGTAGCCGCCTTTGCTGGTCAGATGGTAGGCGCGCTTGGTGACCCTGTTACACTCCCTGCCTTCTTCTTAAAGCCCTTGACGGTAGTAGGTTCCGCATTGAAGACAGGTGCTTTGCGTGGTGTTGTCTCTGGTTCTATCTACGGTGGTCTTAACCCTGTGTTTGAAGAGTTTGGCGACAGTCGCTTAGCTAACGTAGTTATGGGTGCTACCTTCGGTGGTGCTCTAGGTGCTGGTACTGGTGTCCTACTCAAGAAGTTTGGTATCGACATCAGCGCTAAAGACCCACAAAGTCCAGAGTATGCTGAAGAGTTAAAAGAGAAGATGCTTGCGCTGCCTTATGAGAAGAAGGAGCAGATGTTGTTAGAGTGGAACGGTGAGTTAGCCCCAGAGCAACAGAAGTTGTTAGGGTTTGACGGTACTGTTACTCGTGCCGAAGAGCCAGCCTTTGACGCACCCACCAAACCCACTGAGTGGAACAATGACCTGAAGACCTTAGAGACGGTAGAGCGAGTAGAGTCTGATGTTGACTTAACCCTCCCAGCGCAGGTCAAGAAGGCCGTTAAGATTAACAAGGTGGATGCTGAGTTTGCTAACGACCTTGACCACGCCTTCTGGGTAGCTGGTGAGAACAAAGGTGTTTCGTCCCAAGCTGCTGTGTCATGGTTGTCTGAGAAGACTGGTATGGGTATGCGTGAAGTGCAGGGCGTAGCTACCAAGGTGCGTATGGAGTTAGCAAGGCGTGTAGGGACTATGACACCCGAAAACGGCAAGCTTCGCTTTGATACCCCCTCTATGCTAGGTGGTATGCTGAAGGAGCGTATAGCCCCGCCTCGTGTTATTCGTACCCCTGTCCAGCCTAAGCGTATTGATGTTAAGGATGGCTTAGACCCCAATGATCTGGACAAGCTGAAGCTAACTGGTGTTAGTGTTTCGCTAGACGGTAAGGGTGGTGTACAGTTTCGTGATGCGTTAAACGGTAACAAGTTCATATCGGCTGCTGTGCTTAAAGAGCGTATGAATGCTGTTGGTATTGACTTAAACATGCCCGGCTACCGTCAACAGGTTAGAGCGACTCAAGCAATACCTAAAGAAGAATTAACTAAAGTGGCTGAAGATGCTCCTATCATTAAGGAAGCAACAGAAGCTAGTCAAGCGCAGAATGTATCCCGTACCGTTGGTGGTGAGAAGATTCGTATCCCTAAAGCTCAAGAGTTAGTGGATGAGTTAGACATACCACCAGAGAATATTGGTTTACCTAAACAGATGCGTAGTGTTGGTTCTGCTGGTGTTGACCCTAAGACCTACCTAACCCCTGAGTTGATGCCTAAAGCAATGAAGGATTATAACAAATCTTTCCCTGTTGCTGAGAAGTTACTGCTTCGTTTGTTAGAGAATGATGACCCCCGTGTTGCCATCCCTAAAGAGATTGAAAAGGTTGTTTCCGGTAAGGGGTCGCTTGCTGCACTTAAACAAGCTGGAGCTAAGAAGTTACGAGAGATGCTTGAGAAGTATAACAGTATGGCTGACTTTATGATTGAGCGCAAAGGGTTAGCCCAAAACATGAGTGCTGATGAGGTCGCTGCCTTCCGTTGGTTCTACGCTGACGCTATGGCTAACAAAGCTAGGCTTACTAAGGACTTACTGGAGTACGGTGGTAATAACGATAGTTTTGATTCACCTGAAGTTGCACGTATGATGAGAGACTTAATATACTATAACGGTGTTGATCTCTTTTATAAGAACGATGGCACTAAAGCTAGTCGGGCAATGAACGCTAGACGTATTATTTCTCAGACTATTCGAGATGGTCAAACTCCTCAGACCAAGATGATGAGGGGAATATTTCCGGGAATGAGCTGCCAATGAGTGAACAATTTTTATCCAACCAATGTCAGGCGCTTGCTAAACAAATGTTTGAAGTCATGTCTAAAGTAGATAGTGTCGACCCAGCCGCTGTGGACGCAGTAGTAAAGAAATTTATTGAGGTAGGGTTAACACAGAAGAAGCCTAATGGATGGCAAATCTTTAATGAGTATACCATCAATGCTTTGTTGTCTGGCTCTGGTACTCCTCTTGTTAACGCCCTTGGGGGTGCTATTAACGCCTTAGCTAAACCTACTTTAGAGGTTATTTCAACCTCTTTTGGTGGTGATAAAATGGCTCAGAGGGAGGCAAGGGCTATGTTTGACTCTATCTTTGATGGGTTAAAGAGTGACCTTGTCTTCTTGAACAAAGGTGTTAGAACTGGTTTACCTATTGACTTCCAACTTACTCCTAAAGCTTTGGGGATGACTCAGAAAGAGTTTAACATAAAGATGGAAGCAGCGGGTGCTAGGGTTGACCCAATTACTGGTGATGTTTCTGATGTAGATGCTAACAGGTTTTTGGCTGAGAGCTATGACTATATGACTAAAGCTATCCCCGGTAAGTTAGGGGAGGTTATACGCTTTCCTACCCGCTTAACGGTTGGCGTTGATGAGTATTTTAAAGCTAGGCTACGCTCACAAAAGACAATGGCACTGGTCAGTCGCAAAGCATCAATGGATGAGGCGGCTGGTAAAGGTAAGTACGAGACACTTTATCAACAATATAAAGAAAGGGCTTTTGCCACTATCCCTCGTGCTGAGATTGAAGCTAAAGCCACTCGTGACTTACCTGCTCTTAAAAAGAGTGACCCTAAAATATCTTACGAATCCTTGGTTAAAAGATATACCGAAGAAGATCAGATAGATTATGTTGGTCGCCTTGATGCAGTGTTTGGGCGTGATGACTCCTTTGAAACAGCTATCTACGATGTGCGTAACTACGCCACTGACGGTACTTTCCAAATGAAGTTAACTGGGTCATTAGCAAAGATTTCTGAGTTTCGTGGTCAAGGTAGAACAGGGGCAGAAACAGCAATGATACAAGTTGTCCCGTTTCTTCGCACTCCTTGGAACTTAACCAAAGAAGGTCTTAGCTACGTACCCGGCGTTGGTATTCTTATAAATCCCGGTAGGACTAAAACCAATGTAACCTACGCACTTATAGATGGCGTTGAAGTACCTAAGTTTAAAACTGAAGTTATTAAGATGTCTAAGGAAGAAATAGCAGCTAGACAGGTTGTAGGCTTAGGTGTGGTAGCGGGTTTAGGTGCTTTGTATTCTGCTGATAGACTGACTGGTTCACCTCCTGCTGATGCGGCTGGAAGGGCTTCATGGGACGCTAACGGCATTAAACCATACTCTATTAAGGTAGGTGACCAATGGATTAGTTATCAGCGTGTAGAGCCTCTTGCAACCGTTATGGGCTTAGCCGCAGATACCTTCGCGTTAACTGATCGGTACATGTCTGGTAAGATGACACCGGGTAAAGAGTATGAGGAGGTGCTTGAAGCTAGTTGGAGTTTGTTTAAGGCTAACGTTCTTGAGAAAACCTTCTTGCAGGGTTTTGCTGATATGATAACTGCTTTTGATAATCCCAACATGGCTAAGGGTTACTTTGATAACCTTGCTAAGCGGTTGATTCCGGCTGGTGCTAACACAATTGCCCGTAGTCTTGACCCTTATGAGAGAGAAGCTACTGGTGTAGGTTTTGAAGGCACACTTGAGAAAATGCAGCAGCGTATTCCAATCTTGCGTGAAAGCTTACCTAAGTCCTATTCGCTGTACAGTGCTGACCCTAATAACATTGAGGCACGTAAGACTAGTTTGTCACAAGCCGTCACTGGTATTTCTTTGGGAGATATGCCTACTGAATTCCAACAAGGGATGGCAGAATTAGGTGTTACTTTCTCACCAAAGAGTGCAAGGATGTCAAAGGTTGCTCTGGACTCACAGCAGTTATCTGACTACAAGCGGATGATTAATGAGATGTCTACACGTATGTTTGCTGGTGCATTACCTAACTTACAGAAGCTACCTAACGATAAGATCAAACAGACAGTCGCACGTAATATGATGAGTAAGGTTACAAGGGCAGCACGTATGAAGTTGCTGGCTAAGTATCCCGGTTTACGAGAGGAAATTACAGCACAAAACCTGTACGATAAATACGGTCTTGAGTAATGACAAAGCCCCTAAGCAGTGATGCCTAGGGGCTTTTTTGTTACTCCTCCATGTCCAAGGAATCTAAGTCTATCTCCTCAAAATCACCTATGTAGAGAGAGAAGAATGGGACTTTGATTATTAACCCAATAAACACACCTATAAACCTCCCTTCATCATCTCCTACCACATGGCAAACGGTGTCGTTATGCTCAATGTCAAAACCCATACCCAGCCGACTGTTTAAATGGAAACTCATACCTTGTTATCCTCATGGTTAAGCCTAGCAATAATGTAGTTCTTAACCAAGCTGCTTCTTACGATGTCATCCACTGAGAACTCAATCTCCGTAAACTCCTTCATTGCTCGCAGGATAGTTAAGAACTCAAGCAATCCACTCTTGTCATCCCTCTTCTTCAGATCAACCTGCCGATAGTCGCCGCACAAGAAGAATTTAGAAGAATGACCTATACGGGTAATGATGGTATCAAGCTCGTGCATTGTACAGTTTTGACTCTCATCCAGCATAACAATAGCATTGTTAAACGTTGTACCACGAATAAACGAGGTAGAAAGGAACTCCACATACCCTTGCTCAACCAACCTGTCCCATGCGTCCTTACGCTTAAATAGTTCAGCGGTTATCTGCTTGTACGGCTCAGTAAACTGATTCATCTTCTCAGCCGCATCACCCGGCAAGTGTCCCATCTCCCGACTCTGCACACTACTGCGGATAATAACCAACTTGGTATACGGGTTAGACTTCTCCATCACCTCCTCAAGCGCCTTGTAGAAGGCGATGTAAGTCTTACCTGTACCAGCCACCCCAGACAAGGCACAGAAGTAGTGACCCTGCTGGTAGGCATCAAAGAACTCCTTCTGTTTCTCAGTCTTAGGCTGGATAGTCATCATGTCATCCAGACGCATCTTCAACCCATGTTGCGGTTTAGTGTCTGGGTCTGTTATCTTCTTGCGTGTTACCATACTTACTCCTTAACGAATTGGACATGCGCCAGTGGCACAATCATCATCCAACGTATCTGATACGGTGGTCTCATCTAACTCAAAGTCAACAATGTTAGCTACATACTTCTCAAACACCTCCTTGGTTACAACCTCTTGCGGCAAGTACGGGTAACCTAAATCGGCAGCTGTCTTTGTTGGGTCATTGCGGAATAAGAAACTTACACCAACATAGTTATCCCAGTTTTCCAACAGCCAATCAACAATTACAGGCACTTCATCTACATCATAGCTAATCGTTGCTGACACATTCTGTTGACACCAGTTGGTCATTAACATCTTGTATCGTTCTAGCTGGTCAAATGCACTCTCAAGGTTAACCTCCATACCGTTATGTACATCAAACTCAACTGTGTCCCACTTAACGGGCAACGCAACAAGCACACTTTCTTTATCAAACGGGTGGTCAAACACTTTGTATCCAGCACCACGTAGTTTAGGAACAACTAAATCAAACTTGCTGAAGACCACATTGTTGATGATGTACTTACCTAATGGCTTGTGCACACCTTCAGTGGTATCCATAATCTTACTCAACGTACCGCTTGGCTTAACAGTGGTGATGTTCTTAGGACGGGGTGTACCAAGTTCATCTGCCATTGCATAGGCTGCTGAGGTTGCTGTGCGCTGTAGCTCTGCATAGTCATAGGCCTGTAGGTCAGGACGGGTAGCAATACCAGTCAAGCCCACACCACACAAACGCAGGAAATCGTTATTCATGTGCCATGCTTCTTGCAAGATACCATCGCGCAGGTTAACACAGGTTTGGCGATAATTAGCCCTTGCAGCAATCTCAACCGCACGGCGCAGACCAGCACTGTCCCCATGAAACTTATTCAAATCCACTTCAGTTAAGTTACAGAATGATTTGTTTCCCAACAATATCTCTACACACGGGTTACTACCTTTGAACCACGGCGCACGTTTAGTTGCTGCCTGTCCATTGATAAAGCCGGGTTCGCTACCACCAGAGGCAACCATCAAACCAAATATCTTCTCAAGCTCTACCTTCAACGGCTTAGTGTTAAACACCAATGAGTTGTTGGACTGGGCTCGTTGCTCGTTAGCAATCCAGAAGTCTTTCTTAGCAACAGCAAACTGTTCCCACTCATCTTCACCAAACGTAAACAACGCAATCTCAGCAGAGCGGCGTGACGACAACACAGTACCCATCCAGTTAACCAGATCAAGGATGTTCATACGGGTCAGCAAAGACCCTGAGCGGCGGTTAAGCAACTTATGAATAGCTGTGTATGCCTTACATAGGGACGCATCACCTGAGCTTATCCATCCGTATCCTGCAAGTCTGTCACCGGACGGACGTATTTCGGTGAAATCAAGTACAAGTTCACTGGCGGCATACTTATGAGCGACCAGCTTACCGATACTTTTGGCCCAAGCTTCTGCACTGTCTCCAACTTTAATTGTCCACACTCCGGTTGCTGCATCAAATGTCTCCTCGTTATGTGCCACACCACCCTTGGCGGTGCGCTCACTGCGTTTAATGGTTAACTTAGGGATTGGTTTCTGGTATCCGGTCAACTGACCAACAATGGGTCGGAAGCCCACACCACAGCCTTGTAGCAGAAGCCACAAAGCATCCACGCAGTCCATGACCGTCTCAATGTTAGTAAAGCTACAGTTAAATTGGCTTGCCTCACGCTTCTTAGCCACCTCAGTGCCACCAAGCCACAGGGTGCGGCCTGATGTTAACACCTTACGTTCCAGCATAAGGGTGCGTAGTTCGGTAAGTTCAGCGTCAGCGCCAACTCCGGTTGCCATTGTGTCTGCACGATTCCACAGCCACTGCTGATGACCTATAACACGGTCAACTGTTTGTTCCCATGATTCAAAACCGCCTTCAATAAGTGGACGGTTGTATGTGCGGCGTGTAATTACTTGTGCACGTAGGCTGGGTAGGTTATCGGTTGTCATTCATTTCCTTCTTGTTCATAAACATATAAGTGGTCAAACTGTTTAAACTGCTGCACAAAAGCAACAGCTTTTAGAAAATCATCAACGGTTTGCCGTCTCAGTTCTTCTGAGTTATAGCTGCTAACTATAAAGCGAGTGTATATCATATCACCGTATCTCTGTCTTTTTGCTCAAACCACAAAAGAAACAACAAACAGCAAATAGCATGGGCTAAGTGACTCTTGTTTGTCTCTGGGTCTAAGCGGGAATCAGTGGACCAATCAGCTAAGTGTCGGTAGGTTGCATCAATATAACGCTCTCGTGCCTGTGGTACGTGCTTCCAGTTATCCGCAGCATACTTCTTAGCACCAAAGGTGAGCACCTCTACAACCTCTTTAAGGGCTCGTAAGGGCAGCAACGTCCATCTAGCCTTGTCACCGTCATACTTCACCCCCTCAGTTTTAGTCTTTCCTAGCTGGTTCACCATTTGATTCATAACTTCTTGGCCTTTGCTGGCCGCAGTGGGTATGTCATTAGGCACGTTTTTAAGGAAGTCCACAGCCACCCAGCCACGATAGTCATCCCTCTCACACGCATCACAGGGATGCTCTGTTAAACCTTGGTGCTCATAGAAGCACCCTTTACAAACTGTTGGCATATTTACCTTTCAAATACTCCATGCTCAAGAACATCTCATCAAAGTGTCCGTCTTGAACCTCGTTTAGTACAACCAAACCACGCCAATGCTTATTACTAAGCTGGTCCATATAATCTTCGTCATGCTGATAAAAGCTACCGGCAATAATAGCACAAATACTCTGTCCATCAGCCCTTTTACCATAAGCCACTGACCTGCCTTGCTGATGCCCTGCAACACAAGACATGTGTAGCTTAGACACAATTGCAGCAGGAGAAGCGGCAGGCCTGCCCATAGCGCCAACAGGCCAGTAGTGATTAAAGCCCACACCATTAATAAATACTGGGTGCAGGAAATCATGAACTTCCCAATCATAGTCATATCCTAAGTCCTCTATCTTTACCAGCCCTTCAAGCATGGGGTTGTTGTTAACGGCGCGGTTGATGCGGTTCTCATGATTGCCAAGGGTTAGCACCATGCGTGGTTTATAAACCTTGTGTCTATCATACTTCTGTTTCTCTTGTAAATCTTTCAAAGGCTTTAGCAGCATCTGCATGGCTTGGCGGGTAGTGCTCACGTCAATGTTGTAGCGCAGCCCTTCAAAGTACTTACTGCCCTTGGTGTCATGGGTGGATAGGCTGGGCATATCTGCAAAGTCACCAATGTTGACAACAACATCAGGACGATAGTCACATATGGCCTTACCTGCCCACTCCAAGTGGTCCAAGGGAACACCTGCTTTAACCTGACAGTCAGGAATAACTAATATTCTCATGTGTTCTTTTCCTTTAGCTTGTCTTCAATACACTGATCAGTCATGTGGGTGCGGCCTTAATACTTCAGGGGACAGTTTAACATCTTTATTTTTAGTAATAGTTAATCCTAAAAACCACTTGTCTCCGTTGCTAATACCCCACAATCTCCAACCCCAGCCGTCTGTTCCAAAAAGAATTCTCATTCATCCTCCCGCATATTGTCAAGCATGTTATCAATCCGCTCATAGACCCCTACGTAGCCAGAAGCGTCTAGGAAAGCAGCAAACTGCCGCAGCACATCATCCCATTGTGCATCCTCCTCACATATGTAGAAGTGCTCTGAACTGGTTGTCACTGTAGGGGCTGATGTACCCTTCTTAAAGTGGTAATACTGTTTGTTTTCCATTGTCACTCCTTAAATAGTATTGGAAACTGCTGCTGTAACACAGCCTTACATTTATCTGCTACGTCTCTATGCTCTTTCTGAGTTGCTTCGTCACACCTGATGTCAATGAAGTGCATCCAGCTACGCAGCGTCCCGTTCATATACATACGGCTCATTGTCAGCCCCTCTGGCAACACCTTACGGGCCACCTCCTTAGCTATGCCGTTATTCAGAGCAGCGGCGTAGATACCTTTGGTCTGAGCTAACAAACTCTTTTGCATCTCGTCCCACCACCGCTGGAGTTCTCTGTCCTCTGTCGGCAGGCTGTTCTGACGGTTCTTAGTATCCTGTAACCTCACTTCTGAAATCTCGTAGTCAGTTGCAATTGCATACCGCTGACTAAACTCTTGAAAGCTGAAGCTGCGGTGTCGCAGGATTTGACGGGCAATATCTCTAGTACATTCAATCTCCATACAAACGTTAGCCATTTCAAATGGACTCCAGTGCTTGTTGTTCTTCAGGTAGCCCAGAAGCTTCTCAATGCTGGGGTTGTCTTGATTCTCTGGGTTGCTGACACGAGCCATGTACGCAATTAAGCGTTCAGCGTCAGGTGTCGCCCACACAAGTTTAACATTCATTTTATTACCTTTCCTTTAATTTAGCCTTAGTTGCATACCACAAAAGAAATCCCAGTACACTAAGTACAACAATTGTAGGAAGGAACACAAGAAACCAACTTATAGTTATTAATCCCATCAGTTTTAGAATAACCAACACGGCTGTTAGTAAATTAAATATCATTTCTTCTTCCTCTCTGCTGTTGTTATCGCTTTACGAGCCATATCACCTACCGGGTTTAGTAATTCTGCCATCTCAACTACCTGAATACCGGGACGTGAAGATAAAATGTTCATCACCCTTGTAAATTCCTTTAATGCTTTTAATAACTCCGAATTAATTTCAGTCATTTCTTCTTCCTTAGTTTCTTTTCTGCCGCTGTCTTTTCAGCATGGCAGGGCTTACAAAGCACCTGTAAGTTAAGTGTTTCACAATAGAGACGGTCAACATATACATCCCAACTTACAAACCCCACCGCAGGTTCTACGGCTGGGCTCTTATGGTCTACCTGTACATCACCACTAACAAAACTAGACAAGCATGAAGCACACTCAAAGTGCATTGCAAGCTTCCCTGTCTTGCTATTGATTTGACGGCTTGTGAACGCCTCTTTCAGGGCTTTGTACTTAGGAGGCCAACGGCGGGTAGCCGTCCGTAGCGCACCAGTAACAAAGCTTCTGAACCTAGCTGCTGTCCACTCCCCATCATTAAAAGATTCACGTTTCATCTGGCTCCTTTGGTAGTTCCCACCTCTGCCCCTGATAGCGACTAAGCCACAGAAGCTGTCCGTTTTCTAACACCCTCTCAGGAGGTTCCTTGTGAGCCTCGTAAGCGGCCACCACTGCTTTAAAAAGGCTTTGTTCATCCTTACACTCTTTAAGCAGCTTAGCAGCCTTCACAGGCCCAATGCCGTACAAGCCCACAATGTTGTCAACCCTGTCTCCTGTCAGAAGCTGTTTGTAGAAGCTTAGAAGCCCCTCCTCTTCTGTCACATAATACCGCAAATCCTTAATGGGGTTGTAATGCCATCCTGGAAGCTGGTCTAAGTCTTTGTCAACATGAACAATCCATCCTCTGTATTGTGTTGAAGCAATACCAACATCATCATCTGCCTCTTGGTTCTCGCTTACTGAAGCGCCAAGAGCTACAAGCTTGTCACGCAGGGCTTCGTAGTGCGCTGGGCGCTCTACAGCCTTCCTGTTGCCCTTGTAGGGGTGCGTAACTGCTGTTTGATACCTGAAGTTGGTCTTGCCTGTAATGAAAGCATCGTAGTCTTCGCATTTAAGCTGAACATACACGAGGTCTAAAAGCATATCTTCAAGGCGACTACAGGCAATCGTTTCGGTTTCGTCTTTAGTAGAAAACCCAACACGATAAACCATGTAGTCAGCATCAATGAACGCCTCGTTAGGGCGCTCAACCATTACAGCACGTAATCGTCTAGTTCCTCAGACAATTCCTTGTTAGGGTTGTATTCCACAAGCTCTGTAACAATCAGCTTCTTGATTGAAGGGGCGTTGCCGTGCTGCTTACTCATCTTGTGAGTGTAGTAGCTCATGATGGCTGCAACCTTCGTACCCTTGCCTACAGAAGCTGGGTCAATCTCAGTGCCTTCTTCGTCAATGGCCTTATGAACATAGTTACTCTTGCAAACAATGAAATTGCCTTGGCCTTCTTTGTTCTTAATCTTGATACCCATTGCCTTCAGCGCCTCACAGTCTTTGTCAGACAAATCACCAATAGTACATTCATACTTGGTGCTGTCCTCATTGAATGCTTTGTTAATCTTAGTCATCCACTGTGTCCAGTAAAGGTTGCCTGTAATACGCACTGGTTTCATATCGCTCATAATATTTCCTTTTAAAGGGGCTTTGCCCGTTTCTAACACATATTCGCAGGAAGTCCCTACTTGCCGTCTTTCCGACCTGTCACTAAATCAATGGGTTGCTCTCCAGCTTTTCCCATACTTATACTCTCCGTTTAGAGGGCATCTGAGTTTAAAGAACAACCCAGCTTCAACAATACTCTGCACTGCTGCCTCTCCTGTTATTGTAGCATAGTTTTCCTTAGTCTCCCATTGAAATTCATCATGGACATTAGCAACTAATTTAACAGGCCACTTATTCTTTCTAATCTTTTCATCAAACAACACCAGTGCCTTCTTCATAACAACAGCACCAGCACCCTGCAACAAGCTGTTAAGCGCTGCGTGTTCGCTCCTTACAAGTATACGTCTGCCATCAAGTCCGGGAACAGATCCCCCTGACGCGACATCTGCAACTTTATTAATGAGTGCTCGTAAAGCCGGTGTCTTAGCAAGAAACTGTTCTTTAAGCTGTCCACCTGCCTTAGCTGTTCCTCCGACAATCGAACCAATCTTTGCATTTCCTGCTCCGTACAGGAAGGCATAGATAAACGTCTTAGCAGCGTCTCTTGTATCAAGGCCAGCAGCCCTCTGATTGACTGAGTGGACATCTGTTCCATCCTTAGAACTTCCGTTGACGACTGTTGCGACATATTCATCATCTTTCATATAGTGGGATAACATTCTTAATTCCAAGCCGGAAGCGTCAGCACCTGCCAGCACGTTTCCTTCTTCCACAGACCAGCATTCCCTACACTCAGGGCCAAAGATGCTGCTACTGTTTGGGATTTGAGCCATATTGGGTTTGCTATGGGTCATTCTGCCTGTTACAGCACCATTAGTAGTAACCCTTCCATGCACCCGTCCATCGTCTGCTACAGCTTCCAGCCAGCTTTCTATCTGAGCAATCCGCTTTTGAAGCATCAAGTACTCTTCAATCAGCCTAGCCTCTGGTAGAAGGCAATCCTTTAAACTGCTCTCATCAACAATTGGCTTGTTTGCCGCTGGTGTGAATAGTGTTGGCTTCCATCCCAGTTCAATTAGCTTCTCTCCGATTTGCACACGGCTTCCGGGGTTGAATACAACTGTAGCTGCTTTAAGAGGCTTTCCCGTTTTCTCGCTAACTCGCTCCACGGTGTAGGGAGGCCACTGTTCTTGCATTGATTCATATATGCTGTCCAGTCTTCCTTTGACAGTAGTAAGTAACACAGTTGCATAAGGTATATCCAGTTTAAATCCGTTTCGTTCCTGCTTAGCCATGATAGCCGCCACAGCATGTTCTAGCTCCACGCTTTCTTGTGAAAACTTCTCAGTCTCTGTAGCCTCTATCAGGTGCTTGTACAACAAAGCAGTCACATCAATGTCACGCTCACAATACGCCTCCATCAGGCCCATGTGAGGCTTGTCGTAGCACTCCCCCTTGTACTCCTCCCTGCGGCCCGTCAACCACTCCCATGTGGCCTTGTAGTTAATCTTCGGTGTTCCTAATACGCTGCCCCATGCGGCGAGGCTGTGGCCCCCTTCGCGGCTTGGGTTTAGTAGTCGAGAAACCAGAAGAGTGTCGTAGCACTTCTTCAAACTTATCTTCGTCTTCCACAAGCTGTTCAACAGATAGGCATCGAAATTGATTAGGTTGTGACCTATCAGTAACGTAGCGTCCTCTATATAGTCCTGAAATGCTTTTGCCTGATACCATGTTAGTGTTTCTCCCGTGTCAATGTTTTTAGTGCAGCATAGCCAGATTGTTTTATGGTCTAGCGTTGTCTCTATGTCTACTACTATTCTTTTCATACTCTTCCTTTTCTGTCTTCGCATCATTCAACTCTTCATCAGGATTTAGGCACGCAGCTTCCGCAATCCCCGCATTTATAGCAGTTAATATACCTAGCCTTGTCAGTGCAGCCAGCGCCTCTGGCGGGAAGTTAAATTGAAAGTCTGAACTGCCGTCTTCATTATCACGTATCAGTGATACATAGCAGTCACCCTTGATTGTTTCATCTGTTAATTTAGTCATTATAGCCCACTTTCATCAATTAAAGGACATTCATTTAAATAACCCGTGTTCCTGTCATAGTGCAGGCCAAACTTCTCACCCGTTGCACTACCTGCAAAGCGGTCTTTCAACACTCTAAAGGTTGTTGTTTGTCGCTTCACAGGGTCAGCAGCTTGCTTGTCACGCTCAAGACCAAACATGTAATGGCTCCAACGTGCAATAGCACGGCTACCAGTAAAGTGTTTTTCAAGAACTCTTCCACCCTCTTCGTGCGCTTTCCCTTCAGGTGTAGTGAGATGGCTAACAAAGTGAATAATAAGACCATCAGATTGAGCCAAGCTAGCCATGTCAGCCATAATTCCATCAAGTGCTCTCCGTTCGTCTTGTTCGTTTGCGGCCAATGCCGTCAAGTGGTCTAAATAAATCATCTTAATGTCATAGGCCTTGGCAAAGTAGCGAATGATGCCCTTCACTGTCGCCCAATCCATTGCACCAAAGTGCTCCATCATGTATAGCTGTTTGCGCTCATCCAGCCGCTCCACGCTGTCTTCATACTGCGCCCGTGTCCACCCTGCATCAGGAATATGGTAGAGCTTCTTGTCCAGCTTACCAGCAACCCGTTGTGCGGTTTCCACGACATTCTGCTCTAGGTAGATCACCCCCACCTTTTCACCCAGCTTGTCAATATCATAGCTGATCTGCTGCGTAAACACATCGGTTTTTCCCACCCCCACGCCTGCTCCAAAACCGTACAGCTCGCCACGCCGCCGCCCGTAGGTTAGCTTGGTCAGTGTATCAAAGCACCAAGGCAGCCCAGCTACAGGAGGTGTGAGCATTCTCTCCTTGATGTCACTCACTGTCACAATGCCTTCTGGCTTAAACTCCTCAGCCTTCCACCACGTATTTACAAACTCCTTTTCTTTACCAGCCATCAGGTAGTCGCAAGCATCCTTGTAGCCGCTTGCGTGTTTAACAACCTTGCTCTTACCACCAAACAACTCAGCCACCTCCTTGGCCGCTTTCATGCCTGGAGCGTCCCCATCAAAGCAAATCACCACGCTGTCAAACGAGTCAAGCCACTCAAAGGAGGCTTTGCAGTCCTTTAGAGCCGCCGCTGCGCCGTTTCTAACACTCACCGTAGGGTAGAGGCTGCCCTGCATCTGAAACGCTGCCATAGCGTCCAGTTCACCCTCGCAAATGGTTACAGCCTTGCCGCCTGAGCTAAACAACGATTGTCCAAACAACTGCGCACTCTTGAAGTCCCCTTGAATGTTGAACGCCTTGTCTTGAACGTTGCGAACCTTGGCCGCCACAACAACCCCCTTGCTGTCAGTGTAGGGGTAGTAATGATTGTTGTCATCCTGCCTCACCTCGTACTTGGTACATGTTGACTTGTTAATTCCACGGTCTGCAATACTCTTGATTTCTCCTTTAATTTCCATAGCTGTCTTTCTTGGTTTGCTATAACTGGAGGCTTCAAAGCCCCCTGCACCGTCTCCGTTTGTCTTGACGTGGCATATGTGGCAGTAGGTGTGCCCGTCATCGTACAAGGCGTTTCCGTCACTACTACCGCATGCGTTGCATGGGACATGGTTTAAAAACTTACTTTCACTCATGAGTCACCCAGTAATTTAATAATAAAGAAAGCAATGGCAACAAGCGCAATTGTCATAACCTGTTGCTCTCTCTGTTATTGACCATTGTCACAATGTTAGACAAAACATAATGATAACCTTTGGTTTCAACCAAATCAGCCATGTTGTTCAAGACCTCCCATTCATACCATTCGTCCATTGTCTGCTCTTGTTCGTATTCGTTTATGTAATGGTCATTTGCCATATAAGCCTTCTAAGGGTTTAAGTTATAAAAATCATTATTCTTTTAAGAACTTATAAGAACTACAGTTCTTTATAGTTGTCTAGGTAGTCTTTAAAGGGAGGGTAGCATTCATCGTCCATGTTGTCAACCTCCTCCTCAATAACCCCTCCATACATCAGGTCTTTACGGTCTAGTGTCGGTAGTGATGCGCTTGTCTTTACTGAATGATGGCAATTATTACACAAGTCCAGAAAGTCTCTAGTCACAGCGTGTCGGCGTGTTGATTCAAAATCGTTTAGTTGTTTATCACAGCATTGGCAACGCATTGTAAGCCCTCCAGTTGTACGTGTTGTTTCATGTTTATGGCCTAACTTTTATAAGGGTATACAGTTGTACGGTTTCGTCTAACAAGTTGTTATTGTCTTCAATCCACTCTAATGCAAACTGCCTACTATTGAACGATATGGCCACTATGCCTGAGCTAATATGTATTACTTTATACACTTGTTGGTTTATGTTTAACTTTGACAGTTCTAAACACCCCCTTTGTTAATGCTTTGCCGTGTTTCAAGGGGTTGTCATGTATGTATTGTTCCACGGCGTTGGAGGCTTCTAACAAGCTTGTGTAGTTTGTAGGGCCCAGCCTATGCCAACCGTGGGCGTTGCGTGTTTGGATATAATATTGAGTGCTCATGTGTTCACCCATGTGACGCTACCGCATGTAACGCTAATGATTGTGGCCAAATTGACCGCCCTGTAGCCTTCTGCTTGCATGTCGTAGACTGTAAGGTATTGCGCAGGGTCTAACGTGCTCTGGCCGCCTTTAAGGTGCTTAGATACACCCAAACGGGCATTCATAACACGGGTTGTGCCGTCTTTCTTCACAAATACAACTGTAAAGAACTTTCCTTGCGTGGCTTTTAAGACTGATTCAATGAACATATATACCCTTTAGTTGGTTTCCTACAATGTAGGCTGTAAAGCCCGTTTAAAGGCCTTACGGTCTACATTTTAGCACTAGTCTGCTTGGGCGTACACAATCTGTAACTCAAGCGCAGAAAGCACATCGTCTGCTAAGTATGGTTGAAGATTCAGGCCATCCCTGCCCCTATAAACTTCGGTTATCTCGCACCAATATTCACCATCCGCCGCATCGTAGGAATAGACAATTGTCAAATCAGTAAGTGTGGCAAAGGAGAGGTGGATTGTTTGATCGTTTTTCATATATTCTCTGGGTTTAGTTTCTGTTATCAATGCCTGCATCATAGCCTAATTGAAAGGCCTCATGCTCTGGCTCTTCGGGCTCGTATTCGTTCAAATACCATCTATTGTTATCACCTTCTACAAAGCCGTAGGCATAGGCCTGCATCATATCTAATTGTCGTTCGTTAAACCGCATGTTATACCCCTTGAACCAAAACATCAAAATAAGCCAGCAATAGGGCTGTGCCTGCTACAGTGGCCAAAAGGTAGGCCACCCCCTCACATAGTATCTTAAACATCGTCTAGACCCCTTTAAACGGTTGCAATATTGAATACAGGCTTTGCGTCAACGACAAACCCTGTCATGTCCTTTTTAGCCTGCCCTTTGGCAAACAAAGCCACAATAGTATTTTTAGGTTCAGTGTGGCGTATGTCGCTATTATCGCCACCGATACACTCTAAACCCAGAAACTTAGCAGGAATGGCCGCTACGGTTCTAAATACAACCGCAATGCGCATGCCGTTCTTTTTGGCTATAGTCACATACTTTTGGTATTTCAAGACGCCACTATAACTGAAAGTCAAATCGTAATTAACGGGTAGGCTTGTACGGTTTGACAGTTTGGTGTAATCGTAGAACTGACAATCAGGAAACAACGACATAATGTTATCGTATGCAATACCGTTGTGTGTAAGAGGTACAGTTTCCCACTTAATATCACTAGTGCCATTCAAGCGCACCAACGGTGTAAGGTTGTTCTTTACAGCCCGTTTAACTAGTGCTGTGACGTTCTTGACTAGTTGTGCCATGAACGCCTCCCGTTGTTCAAAGAATAGCACCGTCTTGTTGATACGTGCGCTTTGTACGCTATTAAATGCACCGTGTCCGGCGGTATACAAACAAGCCTTTTCACATTCTGCAATGGCCGACATGGCACAGACGTTGTAGCCTGATATGGCCGCCGGTGCTAGGTAAAGAATGCCGGTCATGTAGCCGTACTTTTGGCCTTTGACGGTCTTTGCGTTGGTATCTACTGACAGGAGGTGCTTTGGCATTGTGAACATGGAAAAACCTTTGGTTGGGTTGGTTGGTCTAGCGTTAGTATAAACAATTATTAATAACCCCGTTGTGCACAGGGCTATTGTAATGGTTTAAGGGTTTATAAAACCCAGTCGGTGGGTAGACGGCTGCTATAGTCTTGTGATTTGGCTGTCTTTACCGCATCGTCTAAGTTGTCGGTGAAATAGTCGGCTTCAACACGGTGCACGTTCTTTTCATAAAATCGCACACTGAATTCACATATCTCACTTTCTTTGTATATGTCGGCATAGTCGCTAGAAGGGCGGTTTAAGTAATGAACGGTGGTTATTTTGCGGATAGACATGGTGGGCTTTCTAGGTTGAATAGTTTAAACAGTGGCGGCTTCGTATGCTTCGTCCCAGCCTGTCATAAATGGGGTGATTGTGTGGTCGCAAACGGTTTCACTGGGTGTGCCTTGGTCACATATTAAAGCCCAACCCAGCTCCTTACCCGTTTGATCTTTAATACGTAATTGCGACTCTTCCACGCTGTCAATGGCCTCTTTAATGGCTTTGTAACTAATACTGTTTCTTACTTGCCACTCTTCACCATCCCAGACGGAAATCATATGGCCTGCATGTAGCGTGTATTGAATCAAGTGGAGGTGTGCGTTTCTCATGGTGTTCTTTCTAGGGGTTTAAACGGCGTTGCGGGCTTCTACGATTTTAGATATTAAGTTGCCAAGACGCGCCAGCTCTTCAATGTCGCGCAGTTGTTCAATACTGTTTCTATACTCACCTGACAACGTGCTGTGCATCTCCCAGAATTGGTTCTTAGCGTGGCTATGGGCTACGTTTAAAAGGTCTTCAATGGTTTGGTTGGTAGTTGTTTGCATGATATTTACCTTGTTTTGATTAAACCAGCAACAAAGCCGATAAATGATGAAATAGTGATGACTAAGAATACTAGGCCAAAGACTGACATGTTGTGCACCTTGTTGGTTGGGCTTGGAGGGAATCCCCTGAACCACTGACGCTAGTATGTCACACAAATGTGTTGTTCCGACACCACAACCCAATTAATTTACTAATCAAAACCCTAGGAGGCATAGGTACTACCCAGCGCTACTTGGCGCTTTTAGGGGTGTCTAGATTGACAACGCGCCTGCGCTCGCACGTAGCAACAACTGTGCCAATCAATTATCGTGCCAAGCAATTAGAGGGCTTCTAAGCGCTTTTGAGGGGCTGCCCTACCTATCCCCTTACAAATAGTTATCCCGCGTTTCAGTGGATATCCCATATGGTGAAACAAGTTGTGCACAGGGTGTGGATAACTTTGGAGGGCTTATATGCCTTTGGGCTTATATAAGTGGTGGGCTGTATAGTGGCTGTATAGGGCCCACCGTAGCCCCCGCTTTCCCGTGCAAGAACCGTGCCAGCTTTGCTTAGCCCCTTCGCAGCCCATGCAAGAACCGTGCCAAGTGTGGCCCTGCGCAGCCCATGCAAGAACCATGCCAACTATTTAGCAGCGTTACGACACTATAATGGTAGCGTTACGACACCAATTCTACTCAGTCATATTCGTCATAGGGGGGGGGTGGGTAGCTTGCGCGGGAATACATTACAGGAGCCCCCAAAGCTCACAAAAAGGAATAATGGAAAGGGCCGCAATGCCTCTTTAAAGCCTACTAAATAGGAGCAAGGAAGGGGCGTACCAGTGTGTCTAAGGTATTGATGTATATATGTTTATCTATTCTTCTATGTTCTTAGACATATAGACAATAAGGAATCTGCACTAACGTAGTTCCCTTAGAAGGGCATAGAGTCCATAAACCCCCTTAGAAGCCCTTAGATGCCCTTAGATTGTCTAATTTAAATAAAACAACCATAAAAGACTTGACTTCTATGATTTCTATGATACAATATTGTTTAAGGGCTTCTTCTATGTTCTTAGAAGTGTTTAAGGTTTTTAGTAGTTGTTATTTCTTTTATGTCTAAGTTCTTTATAGTTCTTTAAAGGACTATCTATGACCAAACCAATTACAGACAAAACAGAACCAGCCCGTAAGGGTCGTCCCCCTAAAGCAGCCATAGCTGCTAGGAAGCCCGGAGGCAGGTCTGTACTAGGCCGTCCTCCCGGAGAAGCCTCAAGGCTTCAGGAGTTCAAGGCCCGTCTCATGGGAACCACAGGTGAGAAGATTATTGCCACACTCATTCGTAAAGCAATGGATGATGAAGACAAGGACCAGTTTGCTGCCTTGAAGTTCTGTGCTGAGCGTATTCTCCCTATGAGTGCCTTTGATGCTGCTAAGAACAGCAACTCCACCCCTCAAGTTACAATTAACATATCTGGATTGTCTGATGCCAAACAGGTGTACAGGGAAGACCCAGATAAAGAAGGAATTATAGATGTTTAAACAAATAGCTTTCATCCTCATGAGTTCCCCAGCCCTGCTGCTGGCACAGCCTGTCTTATCTGTTGAAGAAGCCATGCGTCAAGTTGTTGTTAAATGTACAACAGGTTGTCTGGTGCTTTCTCCTGCTGAGGTGGCAAGGCTTGAGTCCTACATCCAAGGAATGGCTCAGGAGGCCTACCAAGCAGGCATAGAAGGTTGTAGAAAAGACAGCCTATGACCCAACTCAACTTTGAGCTTCTTAATTGGCAGAAAGAAGTGTTTAATTCCACTTCCCGTTTTAAGATTGTAGCCGCTGGACGGCGCTGCGGTAAAAGTAGGTTGTCAGCCATCACCCTCTTGATTGAAGGCCTTAACTGCCCTGAAGGGGCGGCTGTAATGTACATTGCCCCAACCTTGGGACAGGCCCGTGCCATTATATGGGATTTAATCCATGACCTTGGCAGGCAGGTTATTAAAAGCAGCCACATCAACAATTTAGAAATAACTCTTATCAATGGTCGTAAGATTATGATACGAGGTGCTGACAATCCTGACAGCTTGCGAGGCATGTCTCTCACCTACGTGGTGCTAGACGAGGTTGCCTTTATTAAACAAGACATCTGGGAAAAGGTTATACGGGCTTCTTTGTCTGACCGCAAGGGACGAGCCTTGTTCATTTCAACGCCCTCTGGCCGTAATTGGTTTTATGACATCTACAAGCTAGGCATGGACGAAACGGATGAGGAGTGGCGTAGTTGGCACTTCACAACCAAAGACAATGAAACCATTGACCCCAAGGAGATTGACGCAGCAGAGCGCACCCTAAGCAGCTTTGCCTTTAAGCAGGAATACTTGTCTTCCTTTGACAACGCCGGAAGCGATGTGTTTAAAGAAGAATGGTTTAAAACAGGGCCAGAACCAAAGCAGGGCAGCTTTGTTGTTGCCATTGACTTGGCAGGCTTTGAAGATGTTGCCAAGAACGCAGCGGCTTCTAAGAAACGGCTGGATGAAACAGCTATTGCCATTGTCAAGATTACAGACAAAGGTGATTGGTGGGTTAAGAGGATTGACCACGGGCGGTGGGACATTATGAAGACCGCAGTGAAAATCATTAAGTCCATCAGGGAGGTGCAGCCCATTGCCACAGGCATTGAGCAAGGAGCCCTTCGCCTAGCTGTGCTGCCCTATGTGTCTGACTTAATGAGAAAGAACAACGTCTACACCCACATTAGTGAGTTAAGCCACGGAAACAAACGTAAGGTTGACAGGGTTGTCTGGAGCCTTCAAGGACTGATGGAGCATGGACGCATCTCCTTCAACGAGGATGAGGATTGGAAAGAGTTTAAGGACCAGCTAATTATGTTCCCCACAGCAGGGGTGCACGATGACTTGGTTGATGCTCTTTCATACGTTTCTCAGCTAGCAGTTAGCACTTATCAACAAGACTACGAGGACGATGAATATGACGTTCTTGATGTAACAATAGGATTTTAAAATGAACAAGCCCGGACTATACGCAAACATCAACGCCAAGCAGAAACGCATTGCCGCAGGCTCTGGTGAGAAGATGAACAAGGTTGGCTCCAAAGCCGCCCCTTCTAAGGCTGACTTTGTTAAGTCTGCTAAGACTGCTAAGAAACCTAAATAGGGGTCAAGATGGCTGAGAGTTTATTTAACCCCTCTTCAATCTATAGCAATTTAAAACAACAAAACTTATTGCCGCAGCAAAGCGCAGACTATTCTTTAGGCAATGCGTCTGGCTCTTATATCCCAGACCGCAATCTTCTGTTTGCTCCTAACGCTACAGATCAAGAGAATAGGAACACACTTGCCCATGAGATGTCTCACGCTGCTCAGTACAACCTTTTTCTTCCTGCTACTAAAACGATTGCAAAGAAGAAGGACAAAACGCCTGAAGAACAGCGGTTTTTAGATGCCTTTAGAAAGCTTCTTCCCTCTCTTAAATCAGGCGCTAAGGTATCAGACAGAAAGCAGGCAATTGATGTACAGGACAAGCTTACTGAAGCGTTGTTCAAAAACAAATCACCCAGAGATGCTTATAACTCGTACAGAACTGAATCACAGGAATTACAGGCGTTTGGAGTTGGTAACATGTCTCAGAAGGGGCAGCCAACAAACCAATTACAGAATCTCCACTTAGACCCAACAATGGCTTCTGAGTTTTCATTACTAATGAATCTGTATGAGAATTTAGGAGCCCCTCTAAAAGAAGAAGCTACTAAGAAAAGACAGACGCTTATTGATAAAGCTTCGGTTAAGCCTGGACGGTATGCAGACATTCCATTTTCTACAATGTATGTAGACCCTTTTAGAGACACAACGAAAGATTAACATGGCTAAAGGTCAAACTCACTATCTACCCAGCGGTAAAGTGCACAGTGGTAAAACACACAAAGAAGGCGGTGTATTAATGACAGGTGAAAAGCACACCCCCGCCAGTAAAGTTTTAACACACACCCCACCAAAGAAGAAAGCTTAAAGCATATGGCAGATAAACCCAAAGAATTTGATGAATCAACAGCAGAAGAGAAAGACCTAGTTTCTTGGGTTGTTGACCATACAGAGCGCTGGCGAGACTACCGCGACAGCAACTTCATGCACTACTGGGAAGAATATGAGCGTATCTTTCGTGGTCAGTGGGCCTCTGAAGACAAAACCCGTGACAGTGAGCGCAGCCGCATCATTAGCCCAGCCACACAGCAGGCCGTGGAGACACGCCACGCTGAGATTATTGAAGCAATCTTTGGTTCAGGTGAGTTCTTTGACATTAAGGACGATCTAAAGGACATAGACGGCAACCCAATGGACGTTGAAGCCATCAAGCTGATGCTTATGGAAGACTTCAAGCGGGACAAGATTAAGAAAAGCATTGACCAAATTGAGTTGATGGCTGAAATCTACGGTACTGGTATTGGTGAGGTTGTTATTGGTACAGCTACTGAGTACAAGCCTGCCACCCAAGCCATGCCCGGCTCCCAAGGCGTAGCCGCCATTGGTGTGCAGGAGAGTGAGCGTTTCTTTGTAAAGATTAAGCCGGTTAATCCAAAGAACTTCCTTATTGACCCTAACGCTGAGTCCATTGAAGAGGCTATGGGCTGCGCTGTAGAAAAGTATGTATCTATCCACCGTGTTGTAGCCAACATGGAAAAGGGTGTTTACATGAAGCGCAACATTGTAACCTCCCCTACGGACGAAACACTAGAAGCCACCCAAGAACTTCGTAACTACGATGACGACAAGGTTAAGCTTCTCACCTATTACGGCCTCATCCCACGGGAATACCTGACAGCAATGAATGGTGAAGAGGGAGAAAGCAACGTTGAATTGTTCCCAGAAGACAGTTTAGCTGATGACTATAGCGATATGGTTGAGGCAATTATTGTTATTGCAAACGAGAACATCTTGTTGAAGGCTGAAGAAAGCCCCTACATGATGAAAGACCGCCCACTGATTGCCTACCAAGACGACACAGTGCCGGGCCGCTTCTATGGCCGTGGAACGGTTGAGAAGGCCTACAACATGCAGAAGGCCATAGATGGTCAGCTACGTGCTCATATGGACTCCTTGGCCCTTACAACGGCTCCTATGGTGGCTATGGACGCTACAAGGCTGCCACGAGGCTCTAAGTTTGAGGTTAAGCCGGGTAAAGCCATTCTAACCAACGGCCCACCGTCTGAAATCCTATTCCCGTTCCATTTTGGTGTGTCTAACGTAGATGCTCCAGCGGCTGCCCAGAACTTTGAGCGTATGCTCTTACAAGCTACAGGCACAGTGGACTCAGCAGGCCTTCCCTCAGCCTCACAGCGTGACGCTAGTGGTCAAGGGATGTCTATGGCTATGGCAGGCATTATTAAGAAGTATAAACGAACCTTGGTTAACTTCCAAGAGGACTTTATGATTCCTTTTATCAACAAAGCCGCCTTCCGGTACATGCAGTTTGACCCAGAGCGCTATCCTTCAGTGGATATGACCTTCTTGCCAACAGCAACCTTGGGAATACTGGCTCGTGAGTTTGAACAACAGCAAATGATTGGTTTGTTGCAGACCCTTGGCCCTGACACCCCTGTCTTGCCTATCATATTGAAGGGTGTGTTGGCTAATAGCTCCTTGAGTAACCGTGCTGAACTGATGGACGCTCTTGAGAAGATGAATCAGCCCAACCCAGAAGCAGAACAGCAGGCTCAACAGGCTCAGCAGGCTGCACAGCAGGCTCAACTGGCTCTTATTCAGGCTCAGGTGCAGGACTTGCAAGCAGGCGCACAGAAGAAAGCCGCTGAAGCGCAGCAGGTTCAGGTGGATACGCAGTTGGCTCCTCAGTTGGCCCAAGCAAAGCTTACAGCAGCGCTCTCAACCAACTTAGATGACGACAATGAAAGCAAAGACTTTGAACGCCGTGCTCGAATGACAGAGCTAATGCTTAAAGAGCGTGATTTGAACATCAAAGAGGATGACAATGTGCGCAACGAGCGTATTACAACCATGCAAATGCAACGTTCTAACCAACAAAAGGCTGATTTCTCAGCCGCAATGGAGGATTAAATGGAAGAAGTTATCATTCTTGCGAAAGAGCTAAAGATTGTAAAAGCTAAAGTAGCATCTTTGATAGCTATTCCACTTCCAGTAGCTGGGCAGACAGGCCTCCAAGGAAACACCGGTAAAGAAGGAAAGGCTGGCAAGGACGGAAAAGACGGTCTTGCTGGTGTTTCTGGAAAAACAGGAAAAGACGGAGAAGCTGGTAAAGCCGCTGTATCTATTGTAGATGCTGAGGTGGATATGGACGGCACTTTGTCCTTTAGGATGTCTGACGGCAGTTTTATTAAAACCACAGACGAGGTGGTTGGTCCTAAAGGTGAACAGGGACTCAGAGGTGACAGAGGGCCATCAGGAGTTACAGATGATGCGCTTATTTATGCAATTCTATTTGGAGCGAATTAATGGCAAGCATCATTCTTACTAACAAAACGGCAAAGTTTGGAGTTTTGGCAAATCTGCCTTTAGCAGACGTGGCTACAACTTGTCCTGCGGTGAGTCCTAATTTCTACACAGCAAACATACCGGCAATGTCTCCTACGGTGACTACAGGTGAGTTTATTATTATAAAGATTAGTCTTCAGAACGCAGTGGGTGCTACGGTTAGAACTGTTCGTATTATTAAAGCAAACGGAGATGCCCTGCTAACCTTTGCTCCTGTAACTCAACCAGCCCTTCCCCTACTGGCTACAACTATCTATTCCGCAAGAGCTTTTGTTAGGAATTCAGATGACTGGGCAGGAGTATCTGTTCAAGTTGCTTCTACAACAGCAGGGGATTCAGTTGTTATTAAAGCAGATAGCCTTGTTTTTAGTTTTGCTGAGTCTTGCAACCTAACTGATGAAAACTTTATTAGGCGAAACGTAACTAGTCTGTATTTCATGACTATGCAGCCAATACAAGAGGCCATTCTTGGTAAGGTTGATTCTGCCACAGGAACTTCTTTCACTGAGTTGGAAATAAACGGATTAATTACCGGATTGGAATGGAATACTAATTCAGGCAACACCTTGTATTCTTGGAGCGGCTCTTCAATAAGTATTGGAAATTAAATGAGCAAGAAAGACAACACCATTCTATTAAACCTAATAGCTGAGCTTAAAGAACAAATAAGAGTGTTACAGGCAACGGTAGACGCTCTATAAATAGTTGACAACCTGTTGTAAATATGCTACAATAGTTGTTATTAAACAACAGAAGGATAAAGCTAATGGCTCCTGATCTACAACACTATTATGAAGAAACGTTTTCCATGATGGCCACCAAAGGGTGGACCATGCTTTTGGAAGACCTCACAAAGATTAAAGAGACGGTTAATGAATTATCAACAGTTCAAGATGCACACACCCTGTACCATCGACAAGGACAATTAGACATTCTTAATCTTCTCTTAACCCGCAAAGAAGCCTGCGAGACGGCATACGAAACCCTACAGGAGGCTTCCGAATGAAGCGCATGTATGAGTTTATGTGTGCTGACGGACATGTAACAGAGCATTTAATTGACGATAGCCGCCGCACTGCCCTCTGCAAGGAATGTAGTGCCAATGCTATCAGAATATTATCCACCCCGCAAATCAAGTTGGAAGGCATAACAGGTTCCTTTCCCGGAGCAGCGGACAAGTGGGTAAAAGTACGGGCTGAAAGGCTCCAACAAGAACAGAAGAAAGCCTCGCAAGAGTAACCTTTCGGAGTTCATTTTTAAATATCCTAAAACCCTATTGGGCAGGATGAAAGGGACGGTATGGCATTATTTGATGATGATGATATGGGTAGTAGTGAGTTTGATGCAGTTGAAGACATGGAGCGTAAAGAAGCCCCAGAAACACCGGAAGCAGTTCCTGAGCGTCCAAAGATTCCTTCTAAATACGAAGGTAAGAGTCTAGAAGACATTATGAATATGCACCAAGAGGCTGAAAAGCTAATTGGCCGCCAAGCCCAAGAGGTTGGTGAGGTTCGCAAACTAGCAGATGAACTACTTAAACAACAACTCTCTAAAACAGATAAACCTACTATTGAAGAAAACGAGATTGACTTCTTTGAAGACCCAAAGTCGGCAGTTCGTAATGCAGTAGATAAGCACCCAGATGTCTTAGCAGCTAAACAAGCTGCGGCACAGTTCAAACAAATGCAAAGCCAAGGCGCTCTCCAAAAGAAGCACCCTGACTTTACAGAAGTTGTGCAAGACCCTGATTTTATTGACTGGGTTAAAGGAAGTAAGCTGCGTATGCAAATGTATACCGCCGCTGACACCTCCTTTGACTTTGACTCTGCGGATGAACTACTTTCTACATTCAAACAGATTCGTGGTGTTAAAACAACGCAAACCCGCTCTGACGGGGCTGAACTTCTTAAACAGAATATGAAAGCTGCAATGGTTGACACTAGTGGAACTGGTGAATCTTCAAGGAAGAACTATCGCCGTGCCGACCTTATCCGGCTGAAAATGACAGACCCGTCAAGATATGAAGCGCTTGAGCCTGAAATTCGTCAGGCTTATGCGGAAGGACGGGTTAAGTAAGTTTAACACAAATAGGAAATTTAAAAATGGCTCTCGGTACAAATAACATTACCACCACTACGGCTGCAACATTCATTCCAGAAATCTGGAGTGATGAGATCATTGCAACCTACCGTAAGAATCTGGTACTCGCTAACCTCGTTAAGAAGATGAGCTTTAAGGGCAAGAAAGGTGATACCCTTCACATTCCAGCCCCTATTCGCGGCAATGCTTCAGTAAAAGCTGCCTCCACCCAAGTAACATTGGTTGCAGGCACGGCTACTGAGGTTCTGGTCAACATTGACCAACACTACGAGTATTCACGCCTGATTGAAGATATTGTCGAAGCACAGGCATTGGCCTCACTCCGCAACTTCTACACTGAGGATGCTGGTTACGCTTTGGCCCGTCAAGTTGACACAGCTTTGATTGAGCTTGGCCGTGGTGTTCAAGGCGGTTCAGGTACAACTGCATACTCAGGTGCTAAGTCAGGTGCTGACGGTACAACTGCTTATGTTGCTGGCTCTAACACCGGCATTGGTGCATTGTCTGATGCTGCTATTCGCCGCTCAATCCAACGCTTGGATGACAATGACGTTCCAATGGACGGTCGCTTCTTGATGGTTCCACCTTCTAGCCGTAACACGCTGATGGGTATTGCCCGTTTTACTGAGCAAGCTTTTGTGGGTGAGGTTGGTTCTGCCAACACCATTCGTAACGGTGAAATCGGTAACGTGTACGGTATTCCTGTGTTTGTTACCAACAACGCTGATACAACCAGTGGTTCTACCGCTTGTCGTATTGCACTGATGGGTCATAAAGACTTTGCAGTGTTTGTTGAACAGATGGGTGTACGCTCACAAACTCAGTACAAGCAGGAGTACTTAGGTACTTTGTTTACTGCTGACACGTTGTACGGCGTTAAAGAATTGCGTGACGGCTCTGCTGTTGCACTGGCAGTTCCAGCTTAATAAGCTTTAAATGGGAGCCCTCCGGGGCTTCCTTTTTATAAACCTCCGAAGACCCTCTTTAGAGCTTTGCAAAAAGGAAACAGTATGGCTATATTTAAATGCAAGCACACAGGCTGTGAGTATGAATGGACAGATGAACAAACCATTGTAGATATGCGTAAGCACAGCGAGTATGAAGAGGTGCTGCCTACGTCTCCAACAACCCCTGTAAAACCCACTACCCCTAAGACTAAGAAAGTAAAAGAATGACTATCTTTCGTGGCCCCGGCGGGGGTGGTAATGCCACCTCTGATTCAGCAATTAATGCGCTAACAGCCCTTACTGCCGAAGCAGAAGCTGCGGCCTCGTTAGCAGGTATTTCAGCCTCTGACGCTGGTGTTTCAGCAGGCAATGCAGCAACAAGCGCTAATGCAGCCGCTTCAAGTGCCTCATCAGCCTCCACTAGTGAGGCCACAGCAACCACACAAGCAACCAATGCCTCTACCAGCGCCGCTGGAGGGGCTACAAGCGCTTCTAACGCATCAACCAGTGCAGCGGCGGCCTTAGCCAGTGAAAACGCATCAGCGGCCTCTGAAGCCACTTCAAGCACCGCAGCCACTACAGCAACTACGCAGGCAGGCAACGCATCTACCAGTGCTGCCTCTGCGTCCACACAAGCCACTAACGCAGCCTCTAGTGCTTCATCGTCAAGCACAAGTGAAACCAATTCATCTAACAGCGCTGCGTCAGCTTCTGGCAGTGCGTCAACGGCTTCCACACAAGCAGGCAATGCAGCCTCCAGTGCTTCAGCGGCGGCTACAAGTGAAACCAACAGCGCCACCAGCGCCACTAACGCCGCCAGTAGCGCCACAGAAGCAGCTTCCTACTCACCTACCCAGTCTGGCAACAGCGGCAAGTTCCTCACAACTAACGGCTCAGCTACAAGCTGGGCAACGGTGGATGCTTTACCTGCTCAAACCGGCAATGCTGGTAAGTACCTGACAACGGACGGTACAGACCCATCTTGGGATTCTTTGGACACGGATGCAAATAGCACCACCAAAGGGTTGTACGAGATGGCAAACACAATCAGTGCCAACTACTCAATTACAGCAGGCAACAATGCGATGAGTGCTGGTCCAATTGTAGTTAATAGCGGTGTGTCAGTAACAATTCCAAGCGGCTCTCGCTGGACAATAGTCTAAAGGTTTATATGGCAATTACATTAAATGGGGATGGCTTCATTACAGGAGCGGCAGGGGTTGGCAAAGGGGGCAGCGGTACTAACGTTGCCTTCTACGAAACTGACAACACAATTACTGCTGACTACACAATTGGAACCAACAAGAACGCAATGAGCGTTGGTGACATAACTGTCGCCACTGGCGTAACTGTAACTGTGCCAACGGGTGCTTTCTGGGCTGTTGTATGAGCGGTAATATTAAATACGACAAGTGGATTAATGACGACAGCTCTGAGAACTACAAGTGCCGGGCTTGGGTTAATTTTAATGGCACAGGCACTGTTGCTATAAGAGCAAGCGGCGGCGTAAGTTCAATAACGGACAATGGAGCAGGAGATTATTCAGTTAATTTTACTACAGCCATGGCTGATGCTAACTATAACGGAATTGGTTTAGCATCCACTAACTCTACCGCTTCAGGTCAAATGCCTTGCATATGGACTATAGACAGTACTCAAACAACTTCTGCTTTTAGAGTCAGAACAGGTAGACCATCAATTCCTGGTGTTGTTGTACAAGGTATTGCTGATTTAGTTAATGTCAATGTATCCATCTTCCGCTAGGAGCATATATGTCAACAATTAAAACGACAACACTAAGCACCCAAGGTGGCTCAACAGTCCCAGTAGACACAGTGGTAAATGGCACTGCAAAGGCATGGGTGAATTTCAACGGGCAAGGAACTGTGGCTATCCGTAGGGCATTTAATGTGAGTAGCATTACGGATAACGCAACAGGAAGTTTCACTTTAAACTTTACAACTGCTTTACCTGATACAAACTATGCACTATTAGCAATGAGTGGTAGGGGTTCAGTAAATTATGACGAAGGCGCTGGGCAAGATTGGCTAACATTGCCAACTACGTCTTCTTGTCGTATATGGATTGGCTCAAGTAATGGTGGAAAAGGCGACTACCCATATGCACATGTCGCCATCTTCTCATAAGGAACAACTATGACAACAACTATAAGTGGAAGTAATGGCATTGTCTTCCCAGATGCCACATCAATGCAGACGGGTCAACAGGCGGTAAAGGCTTGGGTGAACTTTAATGGGAATGCAGGGGCAGTGTCTGTAAACGCTGGCTTTAACGTAAGTTCAGTAACTGAGGTAAGCACTGGTAGTTACGCGGTAAACTTTACTACAGCAATGCCGGATTCAAATTATGCGGTAACTATAGGCATGCGTACAAATAGATCAATCGTTGGATACGTTCCATCATCAAACACAACAACTAGCGCAAGCATTTTATCCCGTTCTGCTATAAATGGTGGGTCAAGTATAGATATAGATGAAATATCCGTAGCCTTCTTCCGCTAATCAACTAATCAAACAAAAGGATTTATATGATTAATCAACGTGTTATTTATTCTACAGCCGAAGGCGGCGTAGCTATCATCGTACCAGCCCCCGGAGCAACTTTGGAGCAGGTTTTAAAAGCAGTGCCAGCCGGTGTTGCATATGAGGTGGTCAGCGTGGACGATGTTCCCAGTGACCGTACTTTCCGTAACGCTTGGGAGATCACAGCATGATTAACGTAAACATTGCTAAGGCACAAGACATTGCACACGATATGCGCCGTGCTGCTCGCTCTGTGGAGTTTGCTCCGCTAGATATTAAAGCAACTATTCCATCAGAGGCTGTAGCTGCTGAAGAAGCCCGTGCTGCCATTCGTACCAAGTATGACAATATGCAAGCATCCATTGCTGCTGCTACTGATGTAGGTATGCTGAAGACTATTGTCGAGGGCTTGTAATATGTCTAAGGTGACTATTGCCGGTGATGCAAATGGAACAGGCGTATTTACCATTGCAGCGCCTAATGGGAATACTAATAGGACACTGGTGTTGCCTGATGAGGCCGGGACGGTGTTGACAAGTGCAGGTGTGCCATCTAGTGCAATGCCAGCGGGTAGTGTCCTTCAATTACAACACACACAACTATCAACTCCTGTTTCTCAGTCGTTAACTACAAGCGCACTTACTGAGATAACAGGCTTCTTTGTTAACATCACACCAAAAAGTGTTAATAGTAAGATATTATTGCAAGTTAGTTGGATGGGTGAAATAACAGTTGACGCTCAATGGGGTTCAATGTTTTCTTTAAAAAGAAATACAACTTATTTAGGCCACCCCGTAAGTGGAAACCGTAACGTTGGTATTATGCCGCCAAGTATAACTTATCCGGTTTCTGGTGATAACAATAGCACACCTAACGGTTGTATGTTTCAATATATAGACACACCAGCAACCTTATCTCAAGTTAGCTATAAAGTATGTATTACAACAGGCTCTCCTAGTGTAACCCTCTGGACTAATGCTGTCTTTGGATACGCTGCAAATAATACTCCCGGTTTTGAACTTGGAATGTCAACAATTACTGCTATGGAGATTGCAGGATGAGTGCTTTAGCAACAATAACAGCAGTTAAACAGGAGTTCCCTAAATGACAACAGCATATAGCGGAGATGGCATTACATTTCCAGACAGCACGGTGCAAGCTACAGCGCCACGGGTGGGCATGGTCAATCGGGTCATAAATGGAGATATGCGGATTGACCAAAGGAACGCTGGGGCTGGTGGAACGGCAAGTGCATATACGGTTGACCGTTGGGCATATTTCGGAACACAAGCATCTAAAGGGACTTGGCAACAAAATGCAGGGGCTATTACGCCGCCTTCTGGGTTTAAAAACTATTTGGGTTTTACTTCATCTTCTGCTTATCCCGTGTCGTCAACTGATCTATTTGAACTTTACCAATTTATTGAAGGCTACAACCTAGCGGATTTGGAATGGGGTACTTCATCAGCAAAAACAGCCACGCTATCTTTTTGGGTGCGTTCTAGCTTAACTGGAACTTTTGGTGGTGCTGTTTCAAATAGTGGCAACACAAGAAATTACCCATTTACATACACAATAAACATAGCAGATACGTGGGAACAAAAGACCATTACGGTTGTTGGTGATACAACAGGAACTTGGTTAAGTACAAATACCATTGGTTGTGGTTTAATTCTTGGTCTTGGCGCAGGATCAACATTCAGTGAGACAGGTAATGCGTGGAATGGAACAACAGGCGCACTTATTCCCACAGGCGCTACATCAGTAGTCGGCACAAGCGGAGCAACCTTCTACGTAACAGGAGTGCAGCTAGAAAAAGGCTCAACCGCCACTTCCTTTGAATACGTGGACTATGGGAGGCAGCTAATTCAGTGCCAACGGTACTTTGTAAAATATGGTGGAGAAGTATCTACCGAAGTAGTCTCCCCAAGCGGTATGGGTACTGCTACAACTAATGGGTCGTTTTTTAGCAGCTATCCAGTTCGTATGAGGGCGCAACCAACAGTTTCTTTTAATGCAATTAATCTTGCGGATACTATTAATCCAGCAGTAGCAGTTACAAGTATGGTGCTTAACACTTCCGGGACAAGTACACAAATATATTCTTTAACTATGTACGTTGCCAGCGGTATTGCGGGAAATAGACCACTGTATGCAAGAACTGCAAGCTCCTCTGGCTTTCTAACCTTCTCTGCGGAGCTATAAATGATTCAATATAAACTTCAAAAAGATACTGACGGCATTATTTGCTCAATAACCATTGTTGGTCAAGGTATAAGCATTCCCCTTGACCCAGCCAACGCCGACTACGCCAATTATCTTGAGTGGCTGGCAGAGGGTAATGAACCAGAGGCTGCTGATGTATGACACCAGAAGATTCACACAGCGCAATCCTTGAAAGACTAGTGGCTGTAGAGGCCAAGGTGGACAAGGTTGCTAAAGACACGGTAGATGTTGTAGCAGCCTTTCACGCAGCACAGGGAGCCTTCACAGTGCTTGACTGGATAGCTAGGGCTGCAAAGCCAATTCTATGGATTTGTGGATTGGTGGCAGCGGTGTCTATGGTTGCCCACGAGTTTAAGATTAAATAAGGAACATATATGTTACTAGATGGATTACTAAGCATTGGCGGTAAGCTAATTGATAAACTAATCCCAGACCCTGCTGCAAAGGCTCAGGCGCAGCTTGAACTGGCCGCCCTTGCACAATCAGGGGAATTGGCTAAGATGGCTAATGAAACAGCCTTATATAAGACAGAACAAGAAGGCGTAACTGACCGTTGGAAAGCAGACACCGCCACAGATAGCTGGCTTGCAATGAATATCCGGCCAATGTCCTTAGTTGCCATCTTTGCCGGATACTTCATGTTTGCTTTAATGAGTGCCTTTGGATATAACGCTAATGAGAGTTACGTGGAACTGTTGGGTCAATGGGGCATGCTTATTATGTCGGCCTATTTCGGTGGTCGAACGCTTGAAAAGATTATATCTACAAGGAAATAAATGAAATTATCTAACAACTTCTCTCTTGAGGAGCTTACACGGTCTACCACAGCCACACGCCTATGTATTGACAATACCCCTTCAGCGCAGGTTGTTGAGAACTTACAAGCTCTTGCACGTAATGTGTTACAGCCTGTGCGTAACTACTTAGGCCCGGTAACTATCTCCAGTGGTTACAGGAGCCCTGATCTTAATAAAGCAATTGGGGGTTCACGAACTAGTGACCATTGCCTTGGCTTTGCAGCCGACATCCAGATCACTAACTATGATAACCAAAAGCTGGCAAAGCATATTCAGGCAGAAGGTGGTTTTACACAACTCATATTGGAATTCTATGAGGAAGGGCAGCCAAATAGTGGCTGGGTGCATGTAAGCTACAACCCTGCTAATCTAAAGAACGAGTGCCTACGGGCTGTTAAACAAGCAGGTAAAACTGTATATCTAAAGGGACTTTAAACTATGGCTCTCCCAACATACCTCTCTCTTGTAAATGATGTCTTGGTTCGCTTACGTGAACCAGAGGTCACAACTATTAATGAGAATGTTCTTTCCAAGCTTGTAAGCAAGTTTGTAAACGATGCTAAACGACAAGTAGAAGATTCTTATAACTGGAATGCCTTAACATCAACCCTTACAGCAGAAACCACTGACGGTGTGTTTAACTATGTTCTGGTGGGCTCAGGTGCTAGGTTTAAAGTTATTGAAGTGTTTAACTCTTCTGACCGGCACTTCTTAGTTCCTAAAAGCTCCCGCCAAATGACCCAGAACTTTATTGGTTCTGCTGTTCCACAGGTAGGAAGCCCTATCTTTTACAACTTCAACGGTATTAACAACAACGGCGATACGCAGGTTGATTTGTTTCCTGTACCAAACAAACTATATACAATCTTCTTTAACCTCTACATTCCACAGGTAGACTTAGAAGCTGATGCAGACTCCATGCTGGTTCCTAAAGAGCCTGTGGTGTTGCTTGCCCTTGCCCGTTCATTAGTAGAGCGTGGTGAAGACGGTGGTCTAACAACATCAGAGTCTTATGCTTTGTTTAAGAACGTATTGGGTGATTACATTGCAATTGAATCTTCACGTTATGTTGAAGAAGAAGTCTGGATTGGAATGTAATGGCCCAGCCTATTCAAACCTTTAGTATTTCAGCCCCCGGCTTCTTTGGCTTAAACACGCAAGACTCTTCCTTAGACCTTGCACAAGGCTTTGCCTTAATTGCCAACAACGCCGTGATTGACCAGTTTGGTCGCATTGGAGCACGGAAGGGCTGGTCCCCACAGAACACGGCCTCGGCAGCCCTTGGGAGCGCTTCTGTAGAAGCAATTAAGCAGTTGGTTGTTGATGATGGTAGTGAATATGTTGTTTGTGCCGGTAACAATAAACTGTTTAAACTGGCCAGTGGTGTTCTAACAGAACTGTCTTACGGCGGTGGTGGTACAGGGCCAACAATCTCTGCAAGTAATTGGCAGATTGTAGCTCTTAACCAAGTGCTGTATTTCTTTCAAGAAGGACATGACCCGCTTATCTTTGAGCCGGGAGTGTCTACAACCACCTACAGGCGTGTATCAGAAAGAACAGGCTACTCAGGTACGGTTCCTTTTGCTGACGTGGCCTTGAGTGCCTTTGGCCGCCTCTGGGTGGCCTCCACTACAACTAACAAAACAGTTGTCTCTTTCTCCGACCTCTTATTAGGCCAGAAGTGGACGGCAGGCACAGCAGGTTCGTTAGACATCTCTTCAGTGTGGCCTGCTGGTTCTGATACGATTACAGGACTGGCTGCTCATAACAACTTCTTGTTTATCTTTGGTAAAGAAACAATACTTGTCTATGCAAACGCTTCTGTTCCCGCTGACCTAGCCCTATCCGACACTATTACAGGTATTGGCTGTATTGCTCGTGACACCATTCAGAACACAGGAACGGACATTATCTTCTTGTCATCAACGGGTGTAAGAAGTGTGTTAAGAACAGTTCAAGAAAAGAGCGCACCGCTGAGGGATATTAGTAAGAATGTGCGTAACGACATTATGAGAGCCGTCCAAGGAGAAACCCTTAAAACCATTAAGAGTGTTTACAACCCCTTTGAGAGCTTCTACTTAATTACATTTCCCGTTTTACAGCAAGTGTATTGCTTTGACATGAAAGTAGTGCTGGAAGACGGCAGCTCACGGGTTACTACTTGGGATAGTATTAGGCCTAAATCCTTTTGCTTTCTACGTAACCGATCAATGCTAATAGGTAAAGAAGGCTTTGTAGGAGCCTACACCAACCACCAAGACGACACTTCTTTGTACCGTTTTCAGTATTTTACCAACCACACCGACTTAGGCGATGCAGGAGTTACTTCTGTTCTCAAGCGTTTACAGGTTGTTGTAATTGGTGGTAGTGACCAATACGTGACAATTAAATGGGGATATGACTTTTCTGGTAATTACTTAGCACAAAGTGTACTAATTCCTGCTCAAGGAGTTGACTTTTATGATGTAGCAGAGTATAATATATCTGAATATAGCCCCGGAACTTCATTGCAAACACTTACGGCATACCCAACAGGAAGTGGTAAGGTTGTTCAAACAGGATATGAGTCTGATATTAACGGCTCACCACTAAGTATACAGAAAATAGAAATACAAGCTAAGAACGGAAAACTAGTATGACCCAGTATGTAAAAAGCACATCCTTTGCTTCAAAGGACGCCCTGCCTCAAGGCAACCCTTTGAAGATTGTAAAAGGTACTGAGATTGACACGGAGTTTAATAACATTGCTATTGCAGTGGCTACAAAGGCTGACCTATTAAGTCCTGTCTTTACAGGCACTCCTACAGCAGCAACAGCAGCTACTGGGACATCCTCCACTCAGCTTGCAACTACAGCCTTTGCTACAGCCGCTATCAGCCCGTTTACGGGAAGCATGCTTATGTGGCCTACAGCTACGCCCCCAACAGGCTTCTTGTTATGCAACGGCCAAACAGCAAGCAGAGCCGCATACGCTGCCTTGTTTGCCATTGTAGGAACGTTGTTTGGTGCGGGTGATGGCTCAACAACCTTTACCCTTCCTGACTATCGTGACCGTATGCCTGTGGGCGCAGGAACAACCTATTCAGCTAATAGCTTGGGAGGCTCTAAAGACGCTTCTTTGCCATCACACAACCATACAGCAACAGTAACAGACCCCGGACACAAGCACGAACAATATGTTATCCCTAACCTTAGCGGTAATGGGTATGGGTACACTTCACCCGCTGTTGGCCCGTTTACATGGCCTAATGGTGCGACAACAACCCTTAATGACAATATGCAAAATGCTGATACTGGTATTACGGTTACTAACGCCGCTCAGGGTGTTAGCGCTACAAACGCCAACCTGCCTCCTTATCTGGGAATATTCTTTATTATTAAAACTTAATGAAGACACCTGTTATTCAGTCTGATGATTACACTGTGTATTTGGAATACTATTCTAATCTTTCATTTATACATTGTGATTGTTACCGCTGGAACAAAACTGTAAAGGCTGCCCTCTTGGCAGACTTAGATAAACTATTTGAAATACACCGTAAACCCATGCTTGCCATACACGAGATAGGCGATAAGAAACATTTAAAGTTTCTTAGAATGGTTGGGTTTACTTTCCACAACAAGATTAAAGGTTTGGATAATATCATGCGTCATTTATACACAAGGGGTTCATAATGGGATGGGAAGCAGCAGCAATTATGGGGGGTACATCGCTATTAGGCGGTGTACTTGGAGGTAGATCAGCCAGCAAAGCAGCAAGCACACAAGCGGCGGCACAGATTGAAGCGGCTCGTATAGCAGCAGACGCACAGCGGTTTAAACCAGTAGGAATAACAACTGCTTTTGGTTCTAGTAACTTTGGCTTTGGCCCTGATGGTAATTTAAACTCAGCAGGCTATGAACTGTCTCCTGAGATGGCCGCTCAGAGGGATGCCTTCCTCTCACAAGCCCAGAATCAAGGAATGGGGCTTGCTGACCAAGCAGGACAGGCTGGGCAGGGTTTGTTTAATCTGGGGCAGGGCTACCTAGCACAAACACCAGAGCAAGCCGGACAGCAGTACATAGCAGCGCAGCAGGCGTTACTGGCTCCAGGACAAGAGCAACAACTTGCTGGCATTCGTAACAATCAGTTTCAACGAGGCACTTCTGGGCTTGCCGTGGGTGCTACAGACGCTGGTGGCATGGGTGCTTCTAACCCAGAGCTTCAAGCATATTACAACAGTTTACAAAACACCAACCTCAACCTTGCCGCACAAGCTCAGGCAGAGGGCCGTGCTCAAACTAACTTTGGTAGTGGGCTTTTAAGTGGTGGGCTTGGTTTAGTTTCAGAGGGCTACAACCCGTATAAAACCCAGTTTGGTTTGGGACAAAGCTTGGAAGCGGCTGGTCAGGATGCTTTCAACATGAGTAGTGCTTTAGGAGGCCGTCAAGCACAGGCAGGCGCTAACGTTGGTCAAACCCTACAATCTGGTGGCAACGCAGCAGCCACCTCCATGTATGCTGCTAACTCATACAACCCTTATGCCGCTGCCCTCAGTGGCTTGGGACAGAACAAGGACTTTGCGTCTGGTATACAAGGGTTGTTCTCTGGCAATACCCCCACACCCTCAGCCTCTGCCTCTCCGTTTGTACCTGGACTTAAAGGGCCAGCACAGGGATTTGGCATTAAAAGCCTCTACGAGTTTTAAGGAATATTATGGCAACAGCACCAAGCCTTTTCGGAGCAACTCCTGAAAGCATTCAACAAGCCCGTGATGCGGCCCTTAACGAACAAGCAACAAGCTATGCAAACATGGACCCCTTTCAACGGGCCAACTTTGGTATTTACAGGGGTGCTAACCAACTAGGCGGTGCTGTGGGGCGTATGTTAGGTGGTCAAGACCCTGAGATGGAAAAGGCCTCAAAGATGCAACAACTGGCCTCTCAAGCTTCCCTGTCCACCCCAGAAGGTATGATGGCTTACGCTCGTAAACTACAGTCTGAGGGGTTTATTGAGCAAGCCTTTGCAGCGTCTCAGCAAGCACAACAGATGCAGATTACCGGCTTAGATCAAACAGCTAAACAACAAGTGGTTAATGCAGCAACAGCTTCGCAGGCTCAACAAACTGCTTTTAGAGAAGCAGTTAAAACCTTGGGACCAAACCCCACACAGGCTGAGTTGTTGTCAGTTGCTTCGCAGTTTGGCGACCCTAAAACCTTAGTGGCTTCTTTGCAAGTGTCGGCTGATAAAGCAGAGAGATTAGCTCAGCAGGAAAGGGAGTTTACCCTGCGGCAAGCAGAGAATGCACGACTGCAAAGAGAACGTTTAGATGCTCAGGGAGCCCAAGCAGCAGAAGCCCGTGCTGACAGGGCAGCCAATCTTCAGTCCAGTAAGCTATTCGCAGCCGCACTAAAAGGTTCTCCTAAACTGGCTCCGGGTTTGCAGAAAGAGGAAGATACAGATTTAGGTAAGATTGATGCAGGCCTTGCCCAACAGGAGACATTTCTAAAGCCTCTGGACAGTCTAAGAGTAGACCCCGCTACAGGGCAAGCACTTCTTCAACTAGGCCCACTAAACAACCAAGGGTATAAACTAGCCAACGCAAGAGGGCAGTCCACGCCTGCGAGTAGGGCGTATGAGCAATACCAAGCAGCTTTTATTGAGGCAACCAATATTAAAACAGACGCTGCTAACGGTATTCAAACAGACTCAGACGTATTGCGACAGGCAAACGGAATTATTACGGCGTTTGGTAAGAACGACAACGCAGCATCTATTCAAGCTATTGAACGATTTAACGAGGCAATTACAAGATCAAACGGTAGACTTAAAGCAAGACTTGAGAATCGTAGGAAATCCCAAAACGTAGAAAGTTTCTATGGGGTTGCCAATACAGTGTTTTCTTCAGAGGCTGAGGCCACTGCTGCAAAACTCCCGGTTGGAACTACAATTACAATTAACGGCAGACCTGCCAGAGTGAGGTAATTATGGCATTTGAATATTTAGATGAAGAAACCACCACAGCGGCCCCTACAGGTTTTAAGTACATGGACGCAGAGCCGCAGGCTCCTGTAGAGGCTCCTGTAGCCCCTGTTAAACCTCCTTCAATGGTGGAAAACATGTTTGGTCTGGGCAGTCCAATTGCAAGGGTTATTAAGGGAGGTGTTGTAGACCCTTTGCTGGGTGTTAACCAACTCCTTGCTAATGCCTTGCCTTTTGGTAATGCTATTCAACAAGGTGCTAACAACAATGTTCGTGCCTATGACCAAGCTACAGACCAAGCACGGGCTGAGCTAGGTAGTACAGGGTTTGACTTCTACCAGCTTGGGGGCGCTGTTGTGAGTCCTTATAACAAGATTACAGGGGCGCTGCAAACCGCTACCAAAGGAGCGTTAAATGCAGTTGGTCGGTCTGCCAGCACTGGCGCTGTTCTTGCCGCTGCGGAGCCTGTTCGAGGAGCCGATAAAGACTTTGTAGAAGCTAAGCTTAACCAGATGGCCATTGGTGCGGTGCTGGGGCCGGTGGTTGAGGGTGGTATTAAAACTCTTGGTGCGGTGTATAAGCTTGGTAAGGGGCTTACAGTTAATGGCCGTAAACAAGCCATGATAGACCATATAGATACGCTTATCGGCCCTGAGAAAACAGAGGCGCTTGAGCTTATGCGTGACGCTAGGCAGTTGGTAACTGGCAGCCGTCCCACAGTAGCTGATGTTCTTGCAGACCTTCCTTCCGCTGTTGATTTAATAGCTGCACAAAACAAGCTTTCATCTAAACAAGGGCTTGCGGGTTTCTTTGCGGTACGAACCGCTGACAACCAAGCTGCACGTTTAAGGGCTATTGAGACTGTTTCAGGAACTCCTGAAGCACGTCTTGCTTTAGCCGCTGAGCGTAACGCTACTACGGGAGTTATGCGTGAAACCGCTCTTGACCAGTCCGACACAGCCGGACCTGTGTTTACTCGCCTTGAGAAAGAGATTTCAGATAAGTTTAATAGTGTTGCAGCGGCTGAAATGACAGCAGGTATGCAGGGGTTAGCAGGAACTAACCAAGCAGCTATAAGCCGTGCAGGCAGGCCGGGTTGGTTAACGGCTGGGGATATAGGGGTTGATGCCGCTACAAGCTCTGGTGTCTATAAGGGACGGGCAGGTGACATACGACAAGAAGCAAAGCTTAAACAGTTTCAGTTAAAGAGTTTAGAGCAAAACGGATTCTTTCCTTTAAAAGCTTCTGAAATAGTTGACCAGCTTGATGTAGCTATTCGGGGAGCTACTAAGGATGAGGTTAAAGCAATTCTAAGGGACTCAAGAGATAAGATATTGTCTAAAGCTGATGAGAATGGGTTGTTAAGCAGCCGTGACTTGTATGACAACGTGCGTCAAGTACTTAACCGTGATATTGTTAAAGCAACTACAAAGCAGGGCCAGCCCTTTACAGGCGGCCTCAATGCCGTAGAAGCTAAAACCTCTACAAATGTAAAGAAGTTTATTGATGTTGCTTTAAATAAGTCTTCTGATGGTCTTTGGTCACAGTATATTGATTCATATGTCAAGTACAGTACTAAGCTTAATAGGATGGAAGTCGGTAGCTTTCTAGCTGCTAAGTTAAGTACACCGCTGAACAAAGAAAGCGCAGGAGCTTTTGCGGCGGCTGTGGAAAACGCAGCAGCAACAATTAAAAGGTCTACAGGCATTCCCCGCTTTACAAAGCTTAACCAGATTCTTACTGAAGGTGAAGAACAAATAGTTAATAACATCCGAAAAGACTTAGAACGTAGTTCAAAAGCAGAAGAGTTATCAAAGCTTGTAGGAAACGTAGATGACGGGCTGGGGCCACCTGTGGGAGAAGGTATTGATGTTTTAAATAGAGCCGTATCTGTAATGAAATCAGCACTTCGCTACCTTCAGCAAGGCAACCAGAAAGAGTTTGACAAATCATTAGCACAGTTTATGCTGGACCCCGCTTCCGCTGCGCAGTTCATGACTATAGGTGTTAAACAAGGACAGATAGCTGAGTTTACTTCTGCGCTTATGAAAGGCATGGACCCTCGTACACGGTCGGCCTTCCAACAGGCATTTGTAATCCCCACGGCAGCAGAAGAAGCCGCTCAATGAACACAAAAGAGAAAGGAAAAGTATCTATGATGAAGAAAGCGCCAGCTAAAAAGCCCCGTCCGTTGCCTAAGCGCAATAGTCGGTCCAACAAGAACGCCGAAAACCGGCTCTAACAGAAAAGCCCCTAAACAGTAATGCTTAGGGGCTTTTTCACGTCTACAAGATTAAGGTTATAACAGCTATTCCAAGGTAGAGGTTTATAGCGGTGCGGGTTTCTGACTCTTCGTCAAACTCCTCTCCCTCCTCTATCACCACAACCTGTTCTGTATCTAGTCCAAAGACTAGGCCACATTTCCATTCAATATCAATCATTCTTTCTCCTTAACGAATTGGACACATACCAGTGGCACACTCATCATCTAATGTATCTGATACGGTTGTCTCATCTAACTCAAAGTCAACAATACCGGCTACATACTTCTCAAACACCTCCTTGGTTACAACCTCCTGCGGCAGGTA